>Ga0153923_100445_pt1 | contig 13339 bp, 11 predicted proteins | sample TSNJ007MetaG_FD_104682 | JGI IMG/M metagenome (GOLD analysis project Ga0153923, IMG submission 104682) | Attine ant fungus gardens microbial communities from New Jersey, USA - TSNJ007 MetaG | ecosystem: Host-associated > Fungi > Mycelium > Unclassified | place: USA: New Jersey, Brendon T. Byrne... | reverse complement strand
CAATCTCAAAGGGATACGGTCGCACAAATTATACTCCGGCAAAACTAACGATAAATTAACCATGCACTCTCTGAATTCGATTGAGGATATGGAAGAATATCTTAAATATTTAGTGACTACAGCGATGAAATACCGTGAGTTTGCCGCACATACCAAATCCGTCGCGGAGGAAATCAAACAATACATTCATTCGCATTACGGTGATGATCTGACACGAAATGATTTGGCCGAAATTGTCTACCTCAATCCTGATTATCTGGCAAGAATATTCAAACGAGAAACTGGTGTTTCATTAGGCAGCTACGTCATCCAAGTTAGAATCGCGGCTGCAAAGCATCTATTGGAAACCACAAATATGTCTGTTTATACTGTCGCAAACAAGGTTGGCTATAACAACTACTCCTATTTCTCTAAGCTGTTCAAACAAGAGGTTGGACTCCCTCCCAACGATTACAAAAAAGAACAACAATACAATCCAGCATATTAAAAAGAGGGTGTCTTAACGACGAAAACCCCCAGAGTCAAAATCATGACTACTGGGGGCATTTTTGTTAAGCTTGAATCGCTACATATTTGTCGCCAAGCAGATTTTTAAAATAAGTGCGGTTATATAACATGCTAGGATGGGACGGATAAAAGTTCAACGCCGTTTCATTATGATGATTCGCTAACTCGTGTTGGCCAAGGCGATCATAACAGAGTGCCAATTGGAGATGCGGCAGCCAGGTATAAAAAATCCCATTTTTCATCCCCATCGAATCGTTATCCCGTGGCAGCTGTATCGCAAGCTCATACCAGTATGTTGCTGGGTGCAATTGACCCTTTTCCAATAGAAGGGCCCCAAGTCGGCAGCAGAACTCTGAACGTGGTTTATCGTACTGTAACGTTCTGCACAACGCTTCAAATGCACCTTCTTTATCCCCCAGGCGTTCCCGGCATTCGGCAAGCCTTAAGCAAGCTTGAAAATTATCTTCTATCCAGCCCTGTCCACCCGCCAAAAACAGCTCGTAGTATTTGCAAGCCTCTTCATTTATAGCATGATCCCTTAATTCATTCGCATAATAATACTGATCCCTTGGAGAGAATGCTTCACCCTCGGCCACTCTTTTTTGGTAAATCCGCAAATTACGGTCTGTATATTCCTTATCCTTCTCATGGGTAATACAGACATCACTACTAAAGGAAGGGCCACTTACCTCTAGATACTCATGTACTGGGCCAATCCATTGAAAATTGCAGCTCCGGCGAACTAGCCGATTCCGACGCAAGCTAGCTGTGACATTACCCGCCTCGTCAAAAGCCAAATTATACTGCATGTTCACGCTGTGAAAATGCCCTGGCAGAATCTCCTTTAGCTTTTTAAACAGAATCTGATCCGCTTCCTTTATATAGTCATCCGCATCCAGCCACAAAATATACTCCTGAGTAGCTTTACTGAAGGCAAAATTACGTGCGGCACTAAAGTTATCGATCCATTCAAAATCGTAAATCACAGCTCCGTAGGACATTGCGATCTCTTTAGTCTTATCCGTCGAGCCTGTATCCACGATAACCACTTCATCTACAAGATTTGCAACGCTAGACAAACATTTATGCAGGCTTTTTTCTTCATTTCGTACAATCATACATAAACTAATCGTGACCATACTCGCCCTCCTAAGCGTTTTGTTTAAAATTTCTTTCTATATTGATATGCAGGGTTAGTGAAATGGAATCCTACACTTGCTTTTTAGAAAGACTTAGGTGCTATTTTTTGTTATAATCAATGCAATGCGTTGTTTATAAATTCAGACATATATAAAGGGGACGTTACCATGACTCAAATTATTAAAACTCTAACTATTGCAGGCAGCGACTCCAGTGGTGGCGCAGGCATCCAAGCGGATCTAAAAACATTTGAAGAGTATGGTACCTACGGCTTTAGTGCCTTGACAACTATCGTTACAATGGACCCGGACAACGGCTGGCACCATAATGTTTATCCAATTGACGCCTCCATTGTTGCTGAGCAGCTAAAAACTATTTTCGCAGGTGGTCCAGTAAATGCCATGAAGACAGGTATGCTGGGAAGTGTTGAAATTGTGCGTGTTGCTGAGCAAGCGATCAAAGAAAATCTACAGACCAATGTAGTGATTGATCCGGTCATGGTCTGCAAGGGTGAAGATGAAGTCTTGAACCCAGACAGCGCGGAGGCTATTCGTGATTTACTTCTGCCACTTGCCACTGTGGTTACACCAAATCTGTTTGAAGCTGGCGTTCTTTCAGGTCTTGGCAAACTTTCTACCCTAGAGGATATGAAAGAAGCTGCTCGTCTGATTCATAAGCTCGGAGCAAGTAATGTCGTGGTTAAAGGCGGCAAAGCACTCGGGGGCGATCAAGCGATTGATGTCTTCTTCGACGGTGCTGAGTACACCGTATTTCAAACAGCCAAAATCGAGCCTGCTCACAATCATGGGGCTGGATGTACCTTTGCCGCTGCCATTACAGGCGGTTTAGCTAACGGTCTGTCCGTTCATGAAGCTGTAGCAAAAGCTAAAGATTTTGTCTCCGCTGCCATTCGCAATGGCTTTGCGTTCAATGAATATGTGGGTCCTGTATTTCATGGTGGCTATCGTTTAGAACGTTAGAACCCTAAGCTACAGATCCTGAAACAAAAATGGCAGTCCAGATGCTGTATTTCAGCACTGAACTGCCATTTTTTTATTGGGTGAGTATAATTACTTAAACCCTGGAAAATCAGCCAGATCGGAAAGACGGATGAAAAATACAATAATTGCTAACACGCCAAGCAGGATAATCGGAAACGTCTCTTTGAACGAATCTTTTTCGCGTATATGAACCAGAATTCCGCCGATAGCTGTAACGCCAAGTATAAGTGCGCCTGCTGCTGCCCAGCTAGGCTCCCAGTAGCCAACAACCAATACTGCCGCTGCCACAATCTCAACTAGACCCGTTACTACTCGAAACCATTGTGGTAAACGCCATTTTTTAAAGTTATCCACGTGCATTTTTGAACCCGCTACTTTTCCCGACCCTGCCATAACGAAAGCAAGTATCAACAAGCTTTGTAATACGATGGATACAATATTCATGATCATCACTCCCTAAAATAATTTGCAACTATAATAAGCACATATTAAAGTACATGAACCCACTGCTAAACAATAGATGTTACTTACGCTACTCCGCTTTGTTTATTCCCCCTTGCTATTATATGTGCTCACCTCAAGCACAATACCTACAAAATAAAATTGCAGTGCCGACTGCAACTCACTTTATTATAGTAGCTTAATAAATATTTTACCAGTACCTTTTTTATTGAAAATTAAAATATTAAGAAAAAAACTCTACCCGCTCCATCACATTAGTAATCGTATATTGGCGTAAATATTGAATGGTCCGTTGTTCTGTCTCCTGGAGAATTTTTTCAAGCTCTACATCGAGCAAAGCACTTGCTCCACAGGCCATATCCACTTCTAACTCCTCTGTCGTTGTACTAACTGCTTCATAAATCTCTCCCAGTGTAATCTCATCGGCAGATTTCAGAAGAACGTACCCGCCTTCTCTTCCACCTTTGGACTCCACGATTCCCGCAGTTGCCAAAGACTGCATCACTCTACGCATAAAGGTTGCGTGTGAATTGACTTGGCTTGCAATCATTGCACTAGATAGGATGCTCCCGCTTTTAGCCAGCCAAACGATCGAATGTACCGCTATTTTAAAACGGGGAGGTCCGATGTTCACTCCACGATTAGCTGTACTCATGCCCCATCTCCCCTTTCAACTGCAATTATATAAAGCACATTATAGAGTAAAACAAGGGATGGAGCAAACCAACAAGGGCATATTCCATAGGAATATACCCTGTAATATTTAGCGTTTCTATGATTGATTATTCAAAATTCGCAAACTTAATACTTTGCTTATGCTTACGTCTATTCTGATCATTCCACGAGAGAACGACTTCCAGTTCTTTTGCCCCACTCTTTATAAAAAATTGACTAAAGCTAACCGTCTCATTCGGTCTCATATCATAGCTAAATGGATCAGCTAAGATGATTTGTTCCTGATTAGCGTCTTGTACTGGTCGATACAACTCAAAGGTTACATCTATCGTATCTTCACTCAAATTTGTGACTAATAGCTCGTAGCTCTTATATTTTTCCGGCTGTGGCGAAGGCAGTTTACTTTTATGGAGCTCCACTGCCCATTTGGTTGTTTCACTCTTTACAGGTAGCATACTTTTAACCGCATAAATACTAGAGCCACCAGTAATCATCAAACACAGAACTAGCAGCGTCAGCACAAACCTTCTATTCAATGCTCATATCTCCTCGCTATAGGTATGCGTTTAAGATTCACGAACACTGATTTTTTATGCATTTTTCGGCAAAAAAAAGTACTCGAATCTAAATTCGAGCACTTCATACACATATTATTTAATTAAAATAGATAAAGCACTTTTAGAGCCTAAACGGAACGATAAATCATCCTTACCCTGCAATTTCACAGCTACATTCTCAGCCTTTTCACTATCGTTGAACAGAACAACCGCAATAGAGTGATCTGTATTCTTAAAAGCTACGGAACGAATCACTTCTTGATTAGTGGAAGCGTCAATACGTACAGCCTTAGGGCGAATGAATTTGCTGAAGTGTGCCAGTGCATAGTAGTCCAGTGTATACGTAAGTTCCTTAGTCTCTTGGTTGACCGTCACAATACCGCGACAAGTACTTTTACCAAAGCCCGGTACAGTTGGACCGTTCTTCTCATCTAAGGCCATATTCCACAAGACAAAGGATTTACTATGGTTTCTAAGAATATCAATCCCTGTTCTCATGACATTCGAGAAGGCTTGTTCAAACGGAGGAATCCATTCTCCACCAGAACCTTCTGTGAAATGCACTTCTTTATCCGCGAAAGCTCTCAGCACCTCTGATTGTGCTGACGCATTCCCGCCATACCAGTGCCAGGCAACACCGTCCACTTCATCTTTCGCATAATCGAGCACCGTGAGTGGATAATCCGGACGATCCCAGTTGTGATCATAGCAGAGAACTTTTGTATGGATGTTGTTTTTCACGAAGCTAGGCTTCAAATAATTTTTAATGAAATCTCTTTGCGCCTCTGGCAACATTAACATACTAGGATAGTGCTTTGGTTCAAAAAGAGGCTCGTTCTGCGGGGTTACCGCATAAGTTGGCAGACCATGCTTTTCAAATGCTTGAATGTATCGTACAAAATAATCGGCATAAGCCTGGTAATATTCTTGTTTAAGTTCACCGGCGATCATCGATCCGCTAGTCTTCATCCAGCCTGGTGCACTCCAAGGCGAAGCCATCAGCTTGATCTCAGGGTTAAGTTCCAGTGCTTGTTGTAACAAAGGGATAATATCAGCTTCATCATGTGCGATGGAGAAATGAGTTAATTCTGTATCGGTTTCCTGAGCAGGCATATCGTCATAGCTATAAATATCTCTAGCATAATCCGATGCTCCCATTGGATTTCTTAATACGGACAAGCCAATTCCATCTTGGGAATCAAAAAGCTTGCTCATGACTTCTTTTTTCTGTTCATTATTCAGGACTTGGTTAATCAAGTAGGCGGATGAATCCGTAAAGGATGCCCCAAAGCCATCCATTTCCTGAAAGGTTTGATTCTCATCGAGGTTTACAGTAGTGACCGGCTCATCTGAAGCCATTGGAGTCAATTGTTCTAGCGTTTGCTCTACGAACAATTCGTTTTCCCCTGTAGATTGATAAATTTTAAGTTTTGTCATGTTGTTTCCCTCCACTTTTCTATATATTTTGCTATGTTTCTGTATGATAAGGCCCCGGTAAAGGGGCCCCATCCAGCCTTTTACTTATTTAAGACCTAATTTTTCTTTGTTGTTCTTCATTTTTTCAGTGCGAATTTCTGCGATCTTATCCCAGTTGTTATCCTTCAAGAATGATTTGTAAGCAGCCAAGGTGCTATCAAATGTTGCTTCATCCTTAGCACGAATCATACTCACAAGCGTAGTGTTCCAATTTGTATCGATTGCAGATAGACTACGAGCTTCAGGCGTTCCTTGAGCCGGGTTGATATTTTCAAGAATAAAGTGTGGTTTCAGCTTACCTTTACCCCACTCTTGCATTTGTTTAATAGAATCTGCGAATGCGTCATTACTTAGAGCTTTATCGCGGTCATGTCCAAAGAACATAAATTCGCCCATCCGGTAATCCTTTTTAAATTTATCGGCATTATTCAATTGAAGATCTTTGATTTCAGGTAAAAATTCAATTTTACCCGCTTCGTTAACCTTATAGGTCTCCCCTTCAATACCATAGTTCATAAGCTTTTGTCCTTCTTCACTCAATAGATAAGTGTAGATCTGAATCGCTTTGGCAGGGTCCTTAGCCTTTTTAGTGACATAGGTGATCATCCAGCCTGTAATTCCTGACTGATTCAACGTTGGCTCATGTCCAACTGTGCTTTGCGGTCCATCAATAGCGATATATTCTTTGTCTGGATTTTCTGTCATGAAGATTTGCAGGTTACCACTTTGTTGAGGTGTTCCATCGAGCATCAGCGTTGCATATTTACCGGATTTCAATTTTTCTTCAAAAGCCGTCCCGTCATCTGCAAAGCTGTCATCGCTGATGTCACCATTTCTGTAGACTTCATTTAGTGTTTTCAACCAAGTCAGATAATCCTCATCTAGGTTACGGTTGTAGAATTCACCATTTTCGGTTTCCATCGGTACGCCGATGAAATCCTGAAGAACATCTCCCAAAGAACCAGTGCCTGTGCCAATAGAGTTAAAACCAAAAGGAATCATTGCCGGGAATTGCTTTTTGATTTGCTGCATAACACTCTTGAATTCTTCAGGAGTTCCAATGGTTGGTTTTCCAATCGCTTCGTAAACATCCTTGCGGATTACAAATGCCGTTTTAGCAGGAATGTTACCGCTGTCAAAATCGTTTTGCGTATTAGAATAGTTAGGATAGCCATAAGTCTTACCGTCTGCTAATTGGAACCAGTTCATCGTATCTTTTGCTGCTACTTTATTGAAATAAGGATCATATTTATCCGCCAGGTCATTCAAAGGCAATGCCCAAGTTGCGGCCTTTTGTACCACTGGTGAGTTCGAATCAAAGATAGTCAACATATCCGGCATTTCGCCACCGGCAAAAATAGTATTTAACTTCGTGTCGTCCCCAGTAATGAATTTAATATTGATGTTCAGGTCCTCTTTAATCTTTTTAGTAACGAGGTCCTTACCAAAGTCTGTGTTCCACCAATCCGCATTTACATACCAAGTGAGATCCGTAGTTTCTTCTTTTTTATCAAGCTTCCAAGCTGGTGTTTCTGGGTCAATTGTATATCGCCCTTCAATGGAACTTAATTCTTTGCTGGAGTTATCAGAACTACCCTTCGATCCACAACCCGTAAATACCAATACAACAGCCATAAGCGCAGTACAAAGTTTGAGTCCTTTTTTCCCAAATGCTTTGTTCATCCCTTGTTTCCCCCTAAAAAAGTTTTGGTAGTAACGGAAGTGTAGATCTGATAGTACAAGCTACACTTCCGATGGATCATTTCGTACATAAGTGTTTGTTATAAAATCCCTCCAATCTTTCTATTCTTTCACCGCCCCCATCATCATTCCTGAAATAAAGTACCTCTGTAATATTGGATACATCACAACAATCGGCAAAGTTGTAATGACAATTGTTGCTAGTTGAACCCCTTTAGTAGTAGTTTCGATAATCGCAGATCCGCCGACATTTTGCATGGATTGCGTTTGCGACTGAACGATAATTTCATAGAGCTTCATCTGCAGCGGATACAGTGCTTGATCGGTAATGTATAATTTGGTAGTCATAAAGTCATTCCACTGCCCAACCCCGTTAAATAACGCGATCGTAGCCATAGCCGGCATGGAAAGAGGGATAAAAATCTTCAGGAATATACGCCAGTCACCTGCACCATCGATTTTGGCCGACTCTTCAAGTGAATCCGGTACGTTTCTAAAGAAGTTCATTAGAATAACTACGTCATAATAACTGAACAAGGCTGGGATAATATAAACCCAAAAGCTGTTCAATAGACCGAGTGATTTAATCAATAAATACGTTGGAATCATACCACCTGAGAAGAACATGGTGATTACACCCATGGCAACGTATAGCTTGCGGCCACGTATGTATTTTTTACTCAAGCCATAACCGATCATCGCGCAAAAGAATACGTGGGTAATGACACCGATGAACGTTTTGGCAATGGAGACTAGAAAGGCTAATCCTATCGTCTCGTCATTAAATACTGCGCGGTAATTCTCTAAGGAGAAATCAGTAGACCAGAATATAAATCCACCTTCCGCGAGCGCTTTACCTGAGCTTAAGGAGGATATGACCACATTCCATAAAGGAACAACGATAATTACAGTACAGATACAGAGTAAAATAATATTTATAGTGTTAAAGATTCGACTGTCGAGATCTTCTTTAGCTACCGTACGATTCACAAAAATGCCTCCTTCTACAGAACTGATTGATTATCATTTAATTTGCTGGACACTTTGTTGGCACTAATCAGTAGGATCACAGAAACAATGGAGACACCTAAACCAACAGCAGTAGCATAAGAGAAGTCACCTTGCGTCATACCCATACGATACACATAAGAATTGATTACCTCTGCTTTGGCACGGTTCTGAGAATTCATCAAGACCAATGTTTGATCCAGATTGGATCCTAATAAACCGCTTACAGTCAGAATCAGATTTAAACTGATAATTGGCTTCATATTAGGTAGGGTAATATTCCAAATTTGTCTCATACGACTTGCCCCATCTATTTTGGCAGCTTCATAATAAGTAGGATCAATTTTGGACATGATGGCTAAGTATAAAATTGTTCCCCAACCTGCCTCTTTCCAAATATCCGATAACGTTGCAATCCACCAATACTTGTTCGCATCAAGCAAGATATTTACCGGTTTCGAAATGATTCCCAAATTGAGCAGGATTTCGTTAAACATACCGGAGGAAGAGAACCAAGCAATCAACATCCCGCCCAGAACGATCCAGGACAAAAAGTGTGGTAAATAAGAGATTGTTTGTACTATTTTCTTAAAGCGTCCACCGCTTAATTCATAAATCATGACGGATAGAATAATTGGAATAACAAAACCTATAGCTAATTTCAGAAAGCTGATCCCCAAGGTATTGACTACAGCATCCCAAAAATATTTGTCTGATAAAATAATTCTGAAATTATCAAGCCCCACCCATGGTGCAGAATCGAGCGTGTCTATTACGGTGTAGCTCTTAAAAGCAATCGTTAATCCGTAAATAGGAATGAAACAAAAGATAATCATAAAAATGATTCCCGGGATGACCATGGACTGAATCTCCCATTGCCTCTTATAATCAATCACAAATTCTTTGACCCTCTGTCCCATAGGTTTCTTACTGTTCATTGGATTCTTCCCGTTCACTGGCACTACGGCTAATTTATCCACGTTTTTCTTCTCCCCTCCAAATCATGATCCCCATAACAATAAAAACGTTTTTATTTCTTTTTAAAAAAAACCTCCTAAAAGCAATAAAATTATCAAGCATAAACGCCTTCAGTGTCCTTATCAGGACGATATGCGTTTAAGCGAGAAATATAAGATATAAAGTATAGGTGCAAACTTATACTTTCTTATATTTAAAAAATGATCGGATACTATCTTGTTGCCCTTCTTGAAAGCGTTAGTACCGATCAATCTTCACTTGAGTAGAACCACGTACAATTAGTTCACCTGGCAATTTCATCATTTCGCCCTGTTCCTTCTTCTGAATCATGCGAACCAGGTGATTTATGGATAGAATACCTTGTCTGGCAATTTGATTTCTTACCGTCGTTAATGGCGGTGAGAAATACTGCGCGATATCAATATCGTCAAACCCCATAACGCTTATATCCAACGGGACTTCATATCCATTCGATTTCAAAGCTTGAATACATCCAATGGCACTCAAATCATTCCCCGCTAAAAAAGCATCAGGCATTTTTTCAGGACTTAAATGAACTAGAGACTTTATAGCGTTATAGGTGCTCTCTTCCTCAAAATATCCTTGTATAATATACTCTTCGTTCGTCGGAAGCTGATATTGACGCAAGGCGGCCAAGTATCCTTCTTTCCGCTGAACACTGTCATACATCTCATCTACACCCGATATGTAAGCAATTTTCTTGTGTCCCAGACTGATTAAATATTTTGTTGCTTCGTAAGCAGATTCAAACGAATTAAAGATTACGCTTCCCATCGTTTCATTTTTAAGTGGTCGATCCAGAAACACAGCCTTGATCTTGTCTTTCACCATTGCGGCAATTTCTTCTTCATCTATTCTCAGCTCTTCATAGATAATGACACCATCCACACGTCGACCTAGAATATTGCTCATAATTACTTGTTTATCCTTTGTAACAAATACATTTAAACCATAACCTAACCGATCACATTCACGAGACATGGACTCCACCAGCTTATAGAAGTACGGGCCCGCTACACTTGTCGTGAAAAAACCTAGCATTTTAGTTTTTCCGTTCCTTAGGAGCTTGCCATTTAGGTTTGGAACATAATTTAATTGCTTCGCAACCTTAAGCACATGTGATTTGGTCTCCGGATTCAATACATCAACGTCATTTAGTGCGTTGGAAACTGTAGAAATGGACACTCCAGCCTCTCTAGCAACGTCTTTGATAGTTACCTTTTCCATAACGATTCAATCTTCCTTTACAAATAAAAACGTTTTTATAAATTTAAATTATCATAAAAACGTTTTCATTACAATATGTTTTTTTTATTTTTATTAATTCTCTATTTCGTATCATTCACAATATCTGATTAGCAGATTCCCCGAGATCCTGATAATTTAATCTGCAGGCAGTTCGTAGACAGTGAGCAATACTTATATGTCCCTCCATCCACACGTCTCATTTTAGAGTTAATCAGGCCTGCTTTTTGTAGCTTGGCAACATGGGTGCTAACCATCGCACTACTTATATAGAGCTCGGCAGCCAGTTCTTTAATATGCATCTCTTTTCGGTCTAGTAGTTCGATAATCCTTAACCTGACTTCACTTGCAAGTGCTTCATAGACTCGAAGCGATTCTGTATCTGTAGTTAAGTGCATTTCATTGTCTCCTATGCCTTTGAATTAGTATTTTTATGTATTCACAAATCACATTTCTTAGTTAACAATAATATTAATCATTAATTTAACATAAGCGAGATAAGTATGGATGCAGTGTAGCTACTACCTGTGATTATATTCAAGCTAAGAAAAAGAGCAAGAAGAAAATTAAAGTTCGAAGATGTATACCCACTAGAAGAACACTGGTCGTGGCTGCTGTCTCATTACATTACTAAAACATGTGAACCGTGTAAAGATGGTCTGCGTCGGCCAGCTATTAATGATATTGCACCTATCATGACCGAGAATATCCTAGAATGTGATCGTCTGTGGGTGAACAGCTATACAACCGGACATAAACGCCCCTTTGAACCTTTTTAACACTAAGGATTCAGAGGGGCGTTTTTAGTTTTTATTTTATTCTAAAAATCGTTACGGATTGTTTAGGGAACTCATAAGAAAAACTGCTGCCCATCGTCGTAAAATTGGTTTGCTTAGGGGAGACAAACTCTTTATTCTCGAAGTTATTTTCATCCTCAAGCTGGTATCCCGACAGTTCATATACTTCGATGGACAAATTCTTTTCTGCCAACTCTTCTAAAATAATCTCAGCAGAAACGCTGTTCTCTTGTACATTCACTGTCTTAAGAATGATATCCCCTGTGGAATCCTCCATGCTTGCTGTGTAATACAGCGGTTCGATGACCGGAAGTTTGTTCTCCGTCTCATTGATCAACTCTCCGTTAATATAAGTACGGATATGTCTGTCTGATACTTCTAGCTTCAGATCGTATTCTACGTCTGTTTCAACAGTAAACATAGAATGTGTAAGTACAGAGTTTCTCCCGTTAATAATTGATGCCACAATGGAATCCTGATTCTGCCAGCCACCTAGTTCCCAATACAAATGATTCTGATCATCTGCTTTACCAAAATAGAACACAAACCCTTTATTCCCTGCGGTTCTAGTAGCCTTAAAATTCAAGGTATAGCTCTCCCACTCCGTCTCTCCAAGCTCTAGTGTTCGTTTGGCCCTTCCGTTCTGAGCAGGATCAGGCAGGTTTGATACTTCGTCTGACAACTCAGAATACGTCTTCACTTCTCCCGTAACATTGTTGACCAGTGTGATTTCTGAATATCGAGCAGCGGATGTATCCACACCCAAGCTAATCGCTCCTGTGATCGCTTCAGCTTTGCGTTCCTCAGGTACTGTGAAGCCGTTCGCTTTTATCTCCAGTAGCTGATCTCCCTGATGGTTCATGAATAGCTTTTGAACATAGTAGTTCGCAGTTCCGTACACTTCATGATTATTAAACCAGATTAGATCCGGCTTCCAGTTGATATAATCCACATTGCAGAGCATAGGAGCATAACATGCCAAACCAACCGCATGAGCGTTGTTCTGAAGTCCCGTCATAAAAGCCGCTTCCACTAATGCGTTATAATAGGTATTTCCCCATGAAGCATATTCACCTAAGAACACTTTCGGTTCGTCGGCCTTAAAGTCATCATAACGATGATGATTCGCCAGGAACCATTCAGGTGTACAGTAATAATGCTCGTCTACAAGATCAGACTTATTCTCTTTTGCAGATGTCCAGCCCCGCTCATATTCCTTACCAGCAGAGAATGGACCGCTCGAATTAATGACCTTAATATCCGGATATTTCTCTTTAATGGCTTGATGAAAGTAAGGATATCGCTCGAAAAAGGGTGCACCTACCTCTTCATTGCCGATGCCGATATACTCTAGCCTAAAAGGTTTCGGGTGACCAAGGTTCGCACGTATCCTTCCCCACTTCGATGAAATGTCCCCATTAGCAAATTCAATCAAATCCAGTGCATCCTCAACCCAGGGCATTAATTCATCCAGTGGCACCATACGTTTATGATGCGGATCGTAGCCGCCCGGAAGAACGGGAATCGGCTTAGCTCCAATATCCTCACAGAACTGAAAATATTCAAAGTATCCTAACCCAAGCGTCTGATTGTAGGACCAGTTATTCCGCCTTGCCGGCCTTTGTGCCACATCCCCAATTGTATTCTTCCATCTGTACATAGAATCTCTGTCATCTGGATTTAAGGAACCGTCATGTACCAGACAACCTCCCGGAAACCGCATGAATTTAGGCTTTAAGTCGGCGAGCAACAGTGAAATATCTTCACGCAT
>Ga0153923_100443_pt1 | contig 13533 bp, 13 predicted proteins | sample TSNJ007MetaG_FD_104682 | JGI IMG/M metagenome (GOLD analysis project Ga0153923, IMG submission 104682) | Attine ant fungus gardens microbial communities from New Jersey, USA - TSNJ007 MetaG | ecosystem: Host-associated > Fungi > Mycelium > Unclassified | place: USA: New Jersey, Brendon T. Byrne... | reverse complement strand
ACTCGCTTTATGCTGCATGTACCGGTGGGCACTATGCCGCATGCTGATGTAATGAGAGCCATTGAGCTACTAGGAACAGAAGTAGCACCTAGAGTTCGTGAGGAAATAACGAAGTGGGAAGCCGACATGGAAGGCAAGCAGTAAAGCAGTCAAGAATAATCAGTGTAACGACGATACGCGATTATGGGCGATCAATACATCTTTTACTTATCAATCACGACAATAGCCTCTCCCAAACCCATGGTTTGAGAAAGGCTATTTTTATGGTTTTGTATTTGCAATAGCAAGGATGGGCACCTGGTTAGGTGCCCATCCGCTACATGAAGTCGAAAAAATAACGGATCAAGTGGAAAAAGACAGGTGAGGTGTACGCCAAGCTATCGACCCGGCTTAAGTAGCTCTTTTTCAGAGCATCAAACTTATCGTCATCACCGATTAATAAATCTCTCTTTAGTACGGAAACGGTTAGGCTTCCGAAGAATCCACTTAAGCTAATAAGCATGCCGGACACGAGCCCGAAATTTGCGCTAAGCGGGGTCAGGTAAGGAGAAATCAGGTAGGATACGACTGCTGTTACGAGAAACGCACATGCGAAGCCTTCCCAAGTCAGATTCGGATTAGCCGTCGGGACTATTTTGCGCTTACCGAAATAGATGGATGCTAGATGGTGCACAACATCATTAAGTTGGGTTAATACCACTAGAAACAGCACGAGTCCTGCACCATACTGCGGCGTTGCGAATTGGAAATAGGCTAAGTGACTTAGCCCGAAAACCATTAGCATAAGTCCCCATTGGGTGGAGCTTACGCTACGTAGAAAACCGACGGTTCCCTTGTTGATCAATCGTGGGATCGGTAAGAACAAGAATACATAGAGCGGAATAAAGACAATAAACATGCCGTACCACTCGGTATAAATCCAATAGAACTGTACAGGAATCGACAGATACGCCCATAGAAAGAGTCGGCGGTCGGCTTTTTTTGTTTTGATCATTGAGAAATATTCTTTCAACGCGAAGAAGCTAAGTGCCATTAGAGATAGAAGGGAAACGACCGGATTGAAGAGAGTGGCTAGGCAAAAGATGAAGAACATGCCCCACCAGGTCTTGATACGCACGCCAATCGTGGCATAATCTTTCTCAGGCTGCATTTTGTTTATCACGACATACATCAGATGAACGACTAATAAAGCGGTAAAAATAAGAGTTAACGTAAATAATGAGCTGTCCAGTGTGGATCACCAACTTATCATGAGATAGGATTCTATATGAATGCGAGATCAATAGATGACTTTTTGAACAACCTCTTAAAGGGTTCATATGTTATTATGAAGGAAACGCTCACAATTGATAAGGGGAAATATTTTAAATGGAAGCTGATCACTCGGTCTTTATTTTACTTACAAATACAGGTACCCTTTTTACGAGAGTCATTCAGACCTACACAAAAGCACCTTACAATCACGCTTCGATCTCCTTTAATCGTGAACTTTCGGAACTATACAGCTTTGGGAGAAAACACCCAAATAATCCTCTGAATGGCGGATTTGTGAAGGAAGATATTATGACGGGCACGTATAGTAAGTATCCGAATACAACGTGCGTGATCTATGAGATTCAAGTATCAGAACGTGAAGTGGAGAAGATGAAGCGGGTCTTGCAGGTCTTTATCCAAAAGAACCAAAAGTACCTCTATAACATACTGGGCGTCATTGGCGTCGCATTGAAAGAACCAGTGGAATTCAGTAATTCTTACTTTTGTTCGCAATTCGTCGCAGAAATTCTGGAGCGTTCCGGTATCAAAATATGGAATAAGCTACCGGCACTCGTAACACCAGATGATTTTCGGAAAAGTGACCGGCTGCATTTGATCTACGAAGGGAAATTAAGCGACTACGAGCAATTGAAGCAACCTCCGTGTTGACTACTTTGGCTTTCGAAGGCTTTTATAAAGAGGAACGAGCGCTACAAAACCTAAAAAACGGACGCCGAAGGAATTATCGGTGACCGTTTTTTAGGTTTGTTCTAATATCCACTACATGGAGTCTTGACCACAGCTGTAACTAGATAGGCTCTAGTTGGGCTGCAATTGGTTGAGTCGACTGTAAATCCCACCAGTAGCAAGGAGTTCATCATGCTTACCTTGTTCGGCTATGCCATGCTCATTAACGACCACGATGCGATCTGCATGTCGAATGGTAGATAAGCGATGGGCGATGACCAATGTCGTACGGCCGACAGACAGTTCAGCAAGTGATTGCTGGATAGCTGATTCTGTCTCGGTATCGAGTGCAGAGGTTGCCTCATCCAGGATAAGAATAGGTGGATTCTTAAGAAACATACGTGCAATCGATAAGCGTTGTTTCTGACCGCCTGATAGCTTCACTCCACGTTCTCCTATGACCGTATCCAACCCATCCGGTTGATTACGTATAAGTTCCGCGAGTGATGCTCTGCGAGCTGCTTCCCATATTTGTTCTTCTGTTGCCTGCAGATCACCATACGCGATATTTTCCCGAATCGTACCAGAGAACAGAAATACATCCTGTTGAACAATACCGATATGCTTACGCAATGATTCCAGCTTGAAATCTCGGATATCAATGCCGTCAATCGTAATGCTACCTTCATCTACATCATAGAATCGAGGCAGTAGGCTACAGATGGTTGTCTTGCCTGCACCTGATGGACCGACAAATGCGATGGTCTCTCCGGTCTTAATCGTCAGATCAATTTGACTCAAGATAGGTCTACCGGTGTCATAACCGAAGGTGATATGGTCGAAATGAATATTGCCTTTCACACGGTCTACGGTAATCGCATCAGGACTGTCCGCGATATCAGGTTCTGTATCGATAATCTCCAAATAACGTTTGAACCCGGCAATTCCCTTAGGATAACTCTCGATTACGGCATTAATCTTCTCAATAGGACGGAAGAAGATATTAGATAACAGGATGAAAGCCATGAATTCGCCTAGATCCAACTTTCCTTGGATGAAGAACCATGCCCCGCACACCATTACGAATATCGTAATCAGGCGCATCATCATGTAACTGATTGAAATGCTTTTAGCCATTGTTTTATAAGCTAAGAGCTTCGTTGTACGGTAGTTCTGATTATCCACTGCGAATAGTTGCTCCTCATGGCGTTCGTTAGCAAATGATTGTACTACGCGAATGCCGCCTACATTATCTTCAATGCGAGCATTGAAGTTACCTACTTCTCCGAACAGATTTCGGTAGGTTGCAGTCATTTTTCTACCGAAGAAGATAACGAGCCATGCCATGAATGGCACGATGATAAAGGTAATGAGGGCTAGCTCCAGATTGATGTAGGCCATCAATGAGAACGATCCGATCAACGTCATGATCGCAATGAATACATCCTCAGGACCGTGATGGGCTAACTCGCCGATATCATTCAGATCATTCGTGATTCTCCCCATTAGATGCCCCGTCTTATGATTATCAAAGAAACGGAAGGAGAGCTTTTGAACATGTCCAAACATCTTGCGACGCATATCTGTCTCAATATTGATACCTAGCATATGCCCCCAATATGTCACAACATAGTTCAGAATGGTATTAAGTGCATAGATGGCGAGCAGTGCAACACAGGCCCACACGATAAGCGACCAGTTGCCGCTAGGTAGTAGGTCATCAATAAAGCTACTAATCGCAAGCGGAAATGCTAGTTCTAGCAGCCCCGCAATAACAGCACAAGCGAAATCCAATATAAAGAGACCTTTATAAGGACGATAATAGGCGAAAAAACGTCGTATCAATGGCAAAACTAATTCACTTCCCTTTGTTATTAATTGTATGTATGAAACTCTATCTATCCTATATGTTTTGTGGAGAAATGAAAACAGTCAAATTCTCAATTGTTCCAATACCCGCGTTCAACATTACTTTAAAATCCAATAAAATTAAAGCTTGACCTTGCAGTACACTTCAACCTTTATGCTGTATCTATAATCAAATTCGGTTCTTCATGATGGAAGACTGAGATGAAGTTGGAGGCATTGTATAATGAGAGCATTAGAGGTAATTGTAATCTTGGTCATCATGGTAGCTACAGGGTAATTCTCTTTGGAAAAAGAGACCGGCGGTGGAATGTAGGAATGTTGTTATCCGTATTGTTGGCTGTGGTGCTACATGAAACTATTGATCATTATCGCATACAGATGGTTCCGGCTTACGCTGTGGCGTTAGTACTGATCATCGTATTCATCCGTAGACTGGCTAAGCCTCAGAGCGAATCTCAGTCTAAGTCTAAGTCCCTATTGAAAAAGAGCCTGCTATCTATTGTAGTGTTGGCTGTCAGTGGTGTGGCTGTGTATTTGAGTCTGTTGCTACCTGTCTTTACAATGCCAGATCCTATGTTCCCGACCGGATAGCGAATGGCTACCGTATATATACGGATAATTATCTAGTGAAGATTAAATTCATCAAAGATGCCAAATCATTAGGTTATTCGCTAAAGGAAATCCAAGAAGCTCTGCAAGTGCTCAGTCAAGAGATGGAGGCGGAGAGATTAAAGGGATTAGTACGCAATAAGATCTTTGAGATCGATGAGAGAATTAAAACGCTACATTCCATACAAACGCTGCTGGCTTGCTTGCTTCAGACTCCCGAAGAAGACATCCATAACTATTTGCAATCGTTTCGTAATGAGTAATTAGGGCTATAGGTCTAAAATAATATTTTGGTAAAGACGCTGAAGCTTATGTTCTTCAGTGTCTTTTTTCATAGCTACCTTTTATTGATTTTCAAGTAGGGAGAAATATTAGGCAGGAAATTATTGTGATTATTTAAGAAAAATTTAACAATTACCCTACTTCTTTTTAAACAGTTGTCCTTATTCTAAATGAGTGGAGGAGAAAGCTGAGGATGAAGAAATGGTTTTTTTTGCTTGTTATACTTTTGTTTCTGGGTTATGTAGTCTTTGAACCGAAAGCGAAACGGTTATAGCGAGCCTAACTTAGGTTTTATCCCCTAATATTGGATTTACTCAAATGGAGATAGATCGCTACTATGAGACTTCGAACAACAAAATGGATGGGGTCATTGTAACGATGTACCCTTAAGCAGTAGTTATTGAAAGGATGATGAAGACAATAATGAAGAAATGGATCCGGAAGGATACATCAGCGGCATTGATGTTTCTCGCGCCGAGTGGTGTCGGATTTGCGATGTTCTACCTTATTCCGTTTGCCATGGGAGTGTTCTATTCTTTTATGGACAGTACGGTAGATAGCCAATTTGTAGGGTTGGATAATTACCGTGAGCTGCTCGCGAGCAGTTCCTTCAGACAGGCAGCATCCAATACGTTTTATTTTAGCGCGGTTAGTGTGCCGCTTATACTTGTGCTGTCGCTAGGTTTGGCAATTCTGCTGAACCAAAATATATATTTTCGAAAATGGCTGCGGACTGCATTTGTGTTACCGCTTGTCGTTCCAGTCGCCTCGATTATTCTGATCTGGCAGATGCTCTTCGATTGGAACGGTTCCCTGAACGCCTGGTTGAGTTACTTTGGATCCGAACGTGTGGATTGGATGAAGACCGATGCCGCCCGAAATGTAGTCATCGTCGTGTATTTATGGAAGAACATCGGCTATAACGTCATATTATTCTTGGCGGGACTGCAACAAATCCCGAGGGATTATTACGAAACCGCCCAAATTGAAGGGGCAGGGCGTTTGCGGCAGTTTAGCAGTATTACACTTGTCTATCTAACATCCACGATGTTCTTTGTAGTGATCATGTCGATCATTAACTCATTTAAAGTATTTCGGGAAACGTATTTGATCGCAGGCGATTATCCGCACGAGAGTATATACATAATGCAGCACTATATGAACAACATGTTCATGTCGTTGGACATTCAGAAGCTGACGGCGGCGGCGACCTTGATGTTCGGTTGTATTTTTCTAATCGTCATGGGATTATTTGCGATTGAACGCCGGCATCGGAAGTTCATGGAATAGGGGGTAAGGTTGTGCTAGTTGCAAAAATACTGCAAAAAAGTGCGTTAACGGTCGTCATGGTCGCTATCGCGGTCATGTTATTATTCCCTATTGTGATCACTTTCACAAATTCGCTCATGACAGAACTGGAAATTGGCATCAATTATGGGCCTATAGGGCAGATAGACAAGGCGGATGCAGGGAGAGCAAACCCTTTTGTGAATTTAAAATTGATACCGGATAAAGTGTCCTTGAAGCAGTATGACAAGATTTTGGTGGGTAGCCCAAAATATCTGATGATGTTCTGGAATTCGGTATTCATGGTGGTGCCGATCATCGCAGGGCAGACCCTCGTAGCAGCACTGGCTGCATACGCGTTCTCCAAGCTGCAATTTCGCGGCCGGGATCCCTTGTTTCTCGTCTATGTCTTGACGATGCTCATGCCATTCCAAGTGACGCTAGTACCGAATTACATTATGGCAGATAAGCTTGGGCTGCTGAATAGTCCGAATGCGATTATATTACCTGGGATTTTCGCAGCTTTTGGTGTATTTATGCTCAGGCAGTTCATGCTGGCTATTCCATATGCCTACATCGAAGCGGCCAAGATCGATGGAGCCGGACATTTGCGGATATTCTGCACCATTATTATCCCGATGATCAAACCAGGTCTGGCTTCACTCGTTATTTTATTGTTTGTTGACTATTGGAACATGGTGGAGCAGCCGCTTATTTTTCTGGATGATCCATTCAAGCAGCCGTTATCGGTTTATTTATCCACGATCAATAAAGCAAAGGGGATTGCTTTCGCTGCATCGATGCTCTACATGTCTCCGATGGTGCTGTTGTTTCTGTATGCGGAATCGTATTTCATTGAAGGTATCCAATTGTCTGGCATCAAGGGGTAATGTTCGCGAAGCTGATGCTTACGAATCTAACTTTCCTTCGGAAAGTTCAGATAAAGCTTACGAAGCTAACTTTCCTACGGAAAGTTCAGACAATGCTTACGAAGTAAACTTTCCTACGGAAAGTTCTTAGGAGGAGAAAAACGGGATATGGAGTTAGCAAAAGAGCCGGCTGATCGTAGGCGCAAACGAAACATTCAGATCATGTTCATTATTTTTATAGGATTGTTAATCTTCTTTACGTTGTTCAGCAACACGCTACAGTCGCTGACCTTGCCGAAAGTGAGAACGGAAAAGCCGGCTGCTGGAAGTCTTGTATTTACGATCGAAGGTAGCGGAATACTGCAACCGCTCGCCGAAGCTAAACTATCGAATGCTGCCGGCTGGAAGGTCCAGAAGATTCTCGTGAAAGAGGGAGATCGTGTGAAGAAGGGGCAGAAGTTAATCATCTATGACAGCAAATCTACCGAACGAGAATTGGAAGATGAAATAACCAATTTAGAAAAACAGCAAATCGAGCAGCAGAATATTCAAGATCAGTTCATTCAGTCGAGCATGGAAGGGGACGAACTCAAGATTCGGAATGCAAGACGTACTATCGAGACCGGTAAACTTAATCTACATACGCAGGAACGTAAAATTAACGAGATGAGAGATAAACTGACAAGCCAACAAGATATTACCGCTCCTTTCGATGGTATTATAGCGAAATTGAATGCCGTTGAAGGGTTAACATCAGCGGGAGAACCGGATGTTCATGTCTCGAACAGCAGCCTAGGTTATCGATTCGACATATCTGCTGATTCAAAGGTGTTGTCCAGCTTAGGGATTTCGATCGGAGAGAAGATTGAGGTCGAGGTAAATACTGTCCAAGAACTACAGGCCCGTATGATCGAAGGCACGATTGAGGAAGTGGCGAATGAACAACCGCGTATCGAGAGCTCATCTAGTGAAGAGGGGGGCCAGACCATAACGATCCCTCAGAAGCTTCTTCGTATAAAGGTCGTTAACTCTGAACTGAAAGGGGGTGAGCAGGCAAGAATTAAACTCGTAAAACCCTCAAGCCAAGAGGGATTTCTCATTTCCAATAAGGCTATTCATGAGGATCGTGGCGGCATGTTTGTTTATAAAATTGAAGAACAGAGAGGGGCATTAGGCAATGTCTTTGTTGCCCGTAAAGTCCTCATTCATACAAGTGAAACGAATGACAAAGAAACGATGATCCAATCGGATAGCCTCTATGAGGAAGAACTGATTATTCTGGAAAGCAGTGAGCCTTTACAAGACGGAAACCGTATTCGAATGGAATAGTTAAGCATGTATGCGATAAAAATTATAGGAGGAATTTATACGATGAAAAAGTGGCTATGTATGATATTTATTGGTATTTTAATGACGACAACGACTGCATGTGGTTCTGGAGGTAGCAAGGAATTGGAAAGTAAGGAGAAACCGGTAATCAAAGAGGGGAAAACAATCGTTACTTTGTCTATACAACAACCGAGCAAATTTATGCAGATAGCAGAGAAGAAGTTTGAGAAAAAGTATCCGGAGATTGATCTTCAAATTCAGACTACAGATGAATATAGCGAATACCAAACAACGACGAATACAGCGCTGCTATCAGGGAAGGGTTCGGATATCTTCGAAATAAGCGGCTTGCCTATCGATGATTACGTGAGCAAAAAGCTTCTCCTGAACATGGATGATTCCATGGAACAAGACAAAACGTTGAATAAAAGCGATTTGAAAATGAACATATTGGAACTATTGAAGGTGAATGGCGGTATGTATGCGATGCCTCTCGGATTCGGGATGAATTTATTCGTAGGAGACGGGAACGCGATTAAGAACTCCACTGTGAAGATTGACGACAAGAGCTGGAACTGGAATACCTTTGAGGAGATCTCGAAGCAGCTCATTCAACAGGCAGAGAAGGGCGGCAAGAAACAGTTTTATGCCTTGGCGAATTACCCGGCGGATAGCATTCTCATGAAAATGGTCTCGGACAATTACGCGGAGTTCGTCGACCTCACGGCGAAAAAGGCAAAGTTCGACTCACCCGAATTCGTGGAGCTGATGCAGAATATCAAAAAAATGTTTGATGAAAAAGTCATGACTGAGCAGCTAGGGAAAACGGACAATCAGTTGTTTTCTCACGTCAATTTAACGTCGGTAGACTTTATCGGCGGCTTATATTCACACTTTGAAAATCCGGTACTGCTGCAACAGCCGCATATAGGGAAATCAGAAGGAACGCCGATCTTTCCTTTATCCCAAATTGCGATACGGGCCAATTCTCCGGTGAAGGACGAAGCGTGGAAGTTCATTTCCTTCCTATTATCTGACGAGGCACAATCGCTGCAAGAGAGAGAAGGTTTCTCCCTGCTAGCATCTGTGGACGATAAAAAACTGAACGAGATTCAGGAACAAGTTAAAAGCGGAACATACAAGTTCTTGGACGGCAAAAAGGCCAAGGTATCGGATGAAGAATTTATGCAGTTCAAACATTTAGTTAATGGCACGTATCGATACGAGGACGCGGATGCTAAAGTATTTAACATGATATACGAAGATTGCTTATTCTTCTTTAGTGGACAAAAGTCCGCAGAGGAAGTTGCCAAGCTGATCCAGAACAAGGTGACAATCTATGTAAACGAATAGGAAACAATGAAACTAAAAGCAGCCACCTGTGAGCTGCTTTTTAAAGCTATATAGATTGAACTAAAGTCTGCCTCACAAGTTCAATCATTTCTAAAGAGAATCATGAATATGAGGGTTCGTCTTTAGTTCATTCTATTTATCAACAAGGAAAATATATATTGTTAATCATCTTATTAGGAGTGGAATAGGAATGAGGCGTATCACGATTTTGATAGCAGATGATGAGATGGAGATCGCTGATCTGGTTGCCTTGCATTTACAAAAAGAAGGATATCATATTGTCAAAGCATCCGATGGGAAAGCAGCTATTCATGCTATTCAATCGCAATCGATAGATCTGGCCATTGTGGATATTATGATGCCTGAGCTGGATGGTTACGAGGTCACCCGTCAGATTCGGGAAAAATATCATCTGCCGATCATTTTTTTGAGTGCCAAGACCTCTGATCTTGATAAGATCACAGGACTGGTGATGGGGGCTGACGATTATATGACTAAACCGTTCAATCCTATGGAATTGGTGGCTCGTGTGAATTCTCAACTGCGCCGTTCCAAGTTGTTCAACCAACCTGCAGCAGAGAATAAAAGGGTAATGGAAGCCGGTGGATTAACGGTTTTGCCTGATCAGCATACCGTGACCTTATATGGCGAGGTTATCGAGTTAACGCCGAAGGAATTTGACATCCTATATCTGTTAGCCAGTCATCCAAGGCAAATCTTTAGCGCGGAAAGTATTTTCCAACAGGTGTGGGGAGAAGCATACTATGACAGAGGCAATACGGTCATGGTACATATCCGCACCCTGCGGAAGAAGCTTGGAGAAGATATCAGCAAAAATAAATTCATCAAAACCATTTGGGGTGTGGGGTATACGATCAATGAATAGGCGAATCCGAAGCTTTAGAACAAAAATGATTGTGCTGCTGGGGTTAAGTATGATTCTGTCCGGTATTACAACATATGGGATCTACAGAATCCTTCAATTGTATTATGCAGGTGTTCACCGAGAAGATCTGTTGGCCCAGTATCGGCGCTTTATGTATAACATAGGGGATATTTACTTTTTTCTGATTATCTTTATTCCGCTGGCTATATTATTTTTCTTTTTGCTAACTAAGCCGTATGCCACCTACTTTAATGAAATTTCCAAGGGGATTCGTCATCTTGCCAATGGTGAATTTAAGAATCATGTACATATTTCCTCGAATGATGAGTTCAGTATCATTGCGGAGGATATTAATCTGGCGAGTGAAAAACTGCAAGGGGCGGTGGAAAGAGGGGATTTTGCAGAGAACAGTAAGGATCAGTTGGTCGTAAATTTAGCTCATGATTTACGCACACCACTTACTTCTGTATTGGGTTATTTAGATTTAATTCTTAAGGATGACCATTTGACAGAGGAGCAACACAGACATTTCACATCCATTGCCTTCACCAAATCTCAACGTCTAGAAAAGCTAATCGATGGATTATTCGAGATCACTAGAATGAACTACGGCAAGCTGCCTGTTGAAAAGAAGCGAATAGACATCAGCGAGCTGCTGATGCAATTGAATGAGGAATTATATCCTGTTTTCGAGAAAAACAACCTGATTTCCAGATTGAATATTGCACCTAACATATACATTTCTGGCGATGGAGAACTGTTGGTCCGTGTATTTGAGAATCTATTGACCAATGCCACTCGTTACGGGAAGGATGGTTTGTATGTAGATATCAATAGCCATCTTGATTCAGGGCATGTGGTGATTCAGATCGTCAACTACGGGGGGCATATCGCTCCAGAGGAATTGCCGCATATCTTCGATATGTATTATACGAGTGATCGGGCACGAACGCATCAAGAGGGTGGCACGGGTCTTGGACTGTTCATTGCAAGGAATATTGTGGAGCAGCATGATGGAACTATTTCGGTCGAGAGTAATGTGGTGCGAACACTGTTTGAGATTCAACTGCCGCAAGAATCCATAATTTAAGAAAAACTTTATATATGTCCTGCTTTTTTTTAACTAGTTTTCTCTATCCTGATTCTATGAGGTGTTAAGGAGGGAATAGTTGATGAAGAAGTTGGGATTTTTTATATGTGTGATGTTGTTGCTAGGGTATGTAGCTGTGAAGACAACAGCGTACTATCAGCAGAAAAGTGAGATTACCCTTGGAGTTTATGAAAATCAGGGGCTGAGTTTAAAAGGCTCCAAAACTGTTACACAGGATCAAGTGTACCAAGGGGATTTATTGTTGGTTAACAAGGATTATCCTGTTCAACAGGAAGGTGTGAAATCCGATATTGTGAATTTATTTAAGCAAAAGGATTTGATACAGGGATATGTATTGCTAGATCACAATACCCTTCTGTCAAAGCATGTAGCGCAAGAATTTCAGAAGATGATCGAGGTAGCTGGAAAAGAGGGAGTTAATCGTTTCTTGATTAGCAGTGGTTATAGAGATTTTGAAAAGCAAGATAAGCTTTACGAGGAAATGGGTTCGGCTTATGCTTTGCCAGCGGGTTATAGCGAACATAACCTAGGATTATCCCTTGATGTAGGATCTACACAGACTAAGATGAGTAAAGCGGATGAAGGGAAATGGTTGAAAAAAAACGCATGGAAATACGGTTTTATTCTACGTTATCCCAAAGACAAAATCGAAATTACAGGTATTCAATATGAACCGTGGCACTTTCGTTATGTTGGGTTGCCTCACAGTGCCATCATGCAGGAAAGTAACCTCGTGCTGGAGCAATATTTGGATTTCTTGAAGGTAAAGAAGAGTATTTCGACAGTTGTAGAGGGTGAAGAATATAACGTTAGTTATTATTCGGTTTCCAAAAAGACGATTCTTAAAGTACCGGAGAACGGCCCATATGAGATATCAGGAAACAATATAGATGGAGTTATTGTAACTGTGAAAAAGTGAATTTATAAAAAACGAAGGAGGTTAATTAGTGAGACACACTACATCTAAGATGAAGATGGTTTTGGTAGCGGGGTTTGTTATATATCTGTATGTATTAATCAAGTTGATCCTATTTAAGTGGGGTTCTGTTGATGTCCATATGCTGCTTTATCAACTTCAGCACACGTTACACCAACCTAATCGTATTTTTGATCGACCCGGCAACTATACTCCGCTCAAGGAGATCTTAAGAGGGATTCACAGCATGTCACTCTGGAATCCATTCTTATCTACGAACCTGATAGGCAATATCCTGGCCTTTATTCCGCTGGGTATCTTCATTCCTAAACTATTTACAGCAAGAGGCGCCTCATTCATAAATGTGTGCTTTCTCTCCCTTTCTTTAAGCTTATGCTTTGAAGTTACACAGCTACTCTTGTTTATTGGCACATTTGATGTGGATGACCTCATATTGAATACTTCCGGCGGAATCGTTGGTTGGGTTGCCTGGAGACTGTTTATGATAAGAAACCAACCCCAATCCCATGAAGATTTGGTATTATCCCCTTCAAGTAGATAGATTGAACTAAAGTTTGCGCTCACCTTTTCAATCATTTTTAAAGAAGTTCATGAATATGGGGTATCGTCGTCTTTAGTTCAATCTATATAGATAATCTAAACAACCTTCTATTACATGAGGAAACGAATGTGAACCTGACGGAGGCTTATATAGGTAAAGTGACAAGTATATCAACAGTATGTGGTGGAAAAATGTAAGGACTATTATTCAGGGAGGGAAATTCATGCACAAACGAAGAAAGACGTATGCTGCAGTAATGCTCAGCACAGTTGTTCTAAGCCAGTCTATTACATACGGAGCTTACGCAGCATCGGCAGTTTCACCCGCCTCTAAATCAACAACAGCCGCAGTATTCACTCTGGACAAACTGGGGTCTATAGCTTTGAAGAGCAATATTAGCGTGAAGCTAATGGATATCAGCATTCTTGCGCAGCCGAGCGGAAATATACTTACATACACGCTTCGTTATAGCAACGGTAGTGGTAGCAATGTAAGTCTTGTTGATTATTTCTCCAAGGT
>Ga0153923_100441_pt1 | contig 13614 bp, 8 predicted proteins | sample TSNJ007MetaG_FD_104682 | JGI IMG/M metagenome (GOLD analysis project Ga0153923, IMG submission 104682) | Attine ant fungus gardens microbial communities from New Jersey, USA - TSNJ007 MetaG | ecosystem: Host-associated > Fungi > Mycelium > Unclassified | place: USA: New Jersey, Brendon T. Byrne... | reverse complement strand
GTAGTTAGCTTCGTGGGTGTGACTTGCGGATTTTTGCCGAACAGGAAAAAAATTTGAATCTTTGTTCCTATATCATATCATAATATAAAAAAAGATCAATACCTTTCCAAAAAAAATTTTAGCAAAGCTAAAATTTTTTGTTTTTAACTGGTTAATTGATAAAACGAAAGAACTCTCGACAGATTAAAACGGATAGCAAGAAAACGTTATTGGTATCAAGATTGGTGAATGACACATAATAACAAAGGGGTTATAATTGACTCATGCATAACGTATACGTTTCAACCTAAAAACCATCATATAATAAGAGAGGAAAAGAAAAAATGAAAAAGTTAATGACAATTTTAATGGCATTTGTGTTAAGTATCGTTTTTTCTGCTTGTGCAGGGAGCAATCAACAGGACGCTTCCACAAGTGAGCCGGCTTCTAGTGAGACAACAGATTCAAAGAGCAACTCTACAGTATCTGATAATGGTTCGGAATCAGAAATTAATCCAGGTGATATCAAAATTGCTGCATTGATATCTACGGAGAATATGTGGGGCAGTTTGCTTGGGCAAGGTTTTCAGGATGCAGCCGATGAGCGTGGAGTCAATATTGTTTCTACCAACTATAAAAGTGATCAAACCTTATTAATCGACTACTTGAACACCTATGCCGCACAAGGAGTGTCTGGTATCCTATATGCGCCCTCTGACTCTTCCGATACCCTGGCTAACCAATTAGCAGAGGAAGGCATTGCAATAGGCTGCTACAATTCATTCCGTGACACCCTTACTGGTGCAACAATTCAAGTGGCGTACTCTAATTACGAATTGGGTGAATCTTTGCTGGAGTCCGCACTGGATGTTATAGAAACCCGTTTGGATGGCAGCGTACACTTGGGTGTCATCTCAAGTAAACAAGGCAACTCTATTTCGGAGGAGCGTGATAACGGTTTTGTAGATGGCATTGTTGCAGCATACCCAGATGCGAAAATTGAAAACCAGACGTGGACAACAGATGCTACCACAGCTATGCAATATGCCACGGATATGCTGACTGCTAACAAGAACTTGAATCTGATTTATGCAACGAATGAAGGTGCTGTCATCGGTAGCGTTACTGCAATCCGAAATCTTGGACTGGAAGGCAAGGTGTTTGTCGTTGGCATTGATGCGACAGAGCAAATTTGTAATATGCTTTTGGCCGACGATGAAATTCTAGTGTGCGTGGCGGCGCAGGATTCGTATTATATGGCTTATACGTTAATGAATTATATGATTGATTCTCTTCTTGGACTTCGTGAGGTAACATATGGGGAAATGGTGAGTTTGGATATTCCGCTGCTTCAACGTGATGATAATGAAGCAATTAACAAATATGTTGAACTGTTGAAATCACGATAATTAAGAGGATATGGGGTGAATAAGGTGTCAGTATTGAGAGCGGAAAACGTAACCAAACACTATCCTGGTACGGTCGCGCTTGACAATGTGAGCGCATCCTTTGAAAGCGGTAAAATCCATGCCCTTATAGGGAAAAATGGTTCGGGAAAATCCACTTTGCTCAAGGTTTTTGCAGGTGCTGTGGTAAAAGATAAGGGGCGTATTTGGCTTGATGAACAGGAACTCAAGCCAAAATCGCCGGTGGATGCAACTAATTGTGGTATTGCAACGATCTATCAGGAATTATCTTTGATCCCTGGCATTACTGTCGCTGAGAATATTCTGATTGGGCGATTGCCTCAAAAGAAATCCGGTTTAATTGATTGGAAAAAAGCGTATACTGTTGCAGAAGAGTGCATGCAGGAATTAGAAATTGATATTCCCGTAAAGGCACAGATAGACGAATTATCAATTTCGCAAAAGCAGATGGTTGAGATTGCGAAAGCGATATCACTGCAACCTCGTGTTTTACAATTGGACGAACCGACATCGGCATTATCGCAGTCAGAAGTAAAAACGTTGTTCAAGTTGCTAAAGAGATTGAAAGAAAGAGGCGTCATTATTGTGTATGTATCCCATCGTTTACAAGAGTTATGGGATATAGCCGATACTTGTACTGTGTTAAGAGATGGCAAATATATTGGAACACGCGATTTGAGTGTAACTGGCCGCCGCAGTATTCTGAATATGATGTTTGGAGATGTCGTTATCAGTAGCCGACCCGATTTGGAAATTATTGACGAGACTGTTCTTTCTGTGCGAAAATTGTCTGCCCATGGAAAGTTCCACGAGGTATCGTTTGACCTGAAAAAAGGGGAAGTTCTCGGCATAGCCGGAATGTTAGGATCCGGAAGGAGTGAACTTTTGCGTGCAGTTTTTGGGGCGGATTCTTTTGACACAGGAGAAGTTTGGTATGAGGGCAAAGAGATCAAGATATTTACTCCCGAGAAATTACGGCGGTTCGGCATTGCTATGGTGCAGGAAGACCGAAAGCAAGACGGAATTATTGCGGATGACAGTATCGAATTCAATATAACCCTTGCTTCTATAGACGAAATGGGTAAAGGATTATTCTTCGATCGTAAAAAGCAGAAGAAGATGGTGGAGACACAAACAAAAAACTTGCAAATAAAAATGGCCTCAGCGCAGGATACGATGAATTCTTTGTCGGGCGGCAACCAGCAAAAGGTTATTGTTGGGCGTTGGCTGAATATAGTTCCTCATGTATTCATATTTGATGAACCATCCCGAGGTATTGATGTTGAGACAAAGCAACAGATATTCAAAATCATCTGGGAGCTGAGTAAGGAAGGGATTTCAAGCATTATTGTGTCATCTGAGTTGGAAGAACTGATTGAAGTATGCACCAGGATTTTGATTATGCGAAGCGGCAGCCTTTGTGGAGAAGCAGATATGGAAGGTTTAACGGTCGATAATCTTTACCTGATGTGCATGGGAGGTAATGATGGGAAAGACAATTAATTTTCAAGGACTAATAAAAAAATACATACTATTTATTTTGATGCTGGTGCTAATCGTTTTCGTGTCAATTGTAAATTCTAACTTTCTAACTTCAGCAAACATCGTCAACATATTCAGAAATATTACGGCACAGGGTCTAATGGCCTGCGGCATGACAATGGTTTTAATCAGTGGGGAAATTGATCTGTCGTTTGGCTCCACTGCTGGTTTGGCCGGATTGATTGTGGCAATGTTTAACGACAGAACGCAAGACGTATTGGGCATGGATGTTGCGTGCATCATAGGGATTTTATTGGCACTGTTTACGGCTGCCTGTATTGGAGCCGTGAACGCCTACTGGATTACCCGTTGGCGTATGCCCGCTATGATTGCCACTTTGGCCATGCAATATGTGGTGTATGGCTTCGCAGGCTTCATCTCGCAGGGTTGGCCGTATTACACATTCCCCCAATGGTACTCAGTTTTTGGCATGAAAAAAGTCTTTAATGTTCCTGTCTGTATCTTTATTTTTCTCATTTTTGCTGTTGCTTACTATATCCTTTTAAACTATGGAAAATTTGGGCGTAAAGTATATGCAGTGGGGGGGAATACAGAATCGGCACGGCTTTCGGGAATTAATGTCAATCGAGTCAAATATACGGTCATGATCAGCAACCAATTGTGCGCCGCTGTAGCGGGAATCGTCCTCTCATCACAAATCATGTGTGCGCAAAGCTCACTAGGGGCAGGCACTGAACTAACAGTTGTTGCCGCAGTTGTAATCGGTGGTACCGGTGTAGGTGGCGGTAAAGGGAAGATGGGTGGCACCATTATCGGTTTGTTATTCCTGGGGCTGGTCATCAATGCCATGACATTGGCAAATATCTCCGAATATCCGCAGTATATTGTGAAAGGTGCGTTGATTTTATTTGCAATCATCTTGAACGTATTGCAAAGCAGAACCGGTCTCTTTCAGAAAAACAAAAACAAATAGGAGGGCACTTTATTGATTCGGGCTTATAATCTAACAACAGAGCACTTGTGTAATCCATTGGGCATTGATGCGGGTAGGCCGCGTTTATCCTGGAAAATAGAAAGTGACCGTAACGGTACGCTGCAAACCATATGGAAGGTGCAGTCGTCTCACACAGAAGATTTTGCATCCATTCTATGGGACGGTGGCTGCATAAAAAGCGATCAATCACTATATAACCGCTACGCTGGCCCTGAACTGGAATCTGGCGAACGAATTTACTGGCGGGTTAAGGTATGGAGCGAAACAGAAGAGTCAGACTATAGCGAACCTGCGTATTTTGAAATGGGGCTACTCAAGGCGGATGATTGGGAGGCGGAGTGGATCGAGCCGGAAGAAACTGTGGATTATGACAAGTTCAAACCGGCCAACTATCTTCGTGGGTCGTTCGAAGTAGGGCCTGAGTTGGTACAAGCAAGAGCTTATTTGACAGCTAGAGGAGTTTACTATTTCTATCTAAATGGACAGCTTGGCGCTGAAGATATGTTCAATCCCGGCTTTACATCGTACTATACACGTTTGCAGGTACAAACATATGACATTACCGGTTTGCTTAGTGAGGGCGAAAACACTTGGGGCGTAGTCTTGGGAGACGGCTGGTGGCGTGGTTCTTGCGGTGGGGGAAGTATAAAAAATAATTTTGGATATAAAGTCGGATTCTTGGGTCAATTGGTATTAACCTATGCTGACGGTTCGAAGCAGGTGATTTCCAGCGATGATAAATTTATGGCTACAAATAGAGGTCCGCTGCGCAAAACCGATACCAAGGGCGGTGAAGTATATGACGCACGGATGGAGATGGATGGCTGGAACTGCCCGGGATTTGATGACAGTACCTGGACAGCCGTACACACACTAAACGAACCTAAAGATATGTTGATTGCAACGAGGGGAGTTCCAATGCGATGTGCAGAGACGTTCACCCCGACAATTTTAATAACACCAGGCGGCGAAACAGTGCTGGATTTTGGCCAGAATATCTTTGGACGGATGGAAATGAAGGTGTATGGAGAGGCCGGAACATCTGTGATTATGTTACATGGGGAAAGCCTTGACAAGTATGGAAACTTCTCGCAGAAAAATATTCAACAGCCGAAAGGGATTCCTCCTTATGAAGATCCGTACCAGGAGAATACTTATATTTTAAAAGGTAACACAGAAGAAAACTATGTTCCGTTGTTTTCTGCACATGGGTTCCGTTATGTACAGCTGATTGGATATCCGGGCGAAGCTAAACCTGATAATTTTCTTGCTAGGGCGATATATTCTGCATGCGAGGATGTCGGTGATTTCAGTTGCTCTAGTGCTGAGTTGAACCAGTTGGTATCGAACTGCCGCTGGACAGGTAAAAATAACTATGTGGATGTTCCAACTGACTGCCCCACTCGTGAGCGTGCTGCTTGGCTTGGTGATGCGCAAGTATTTTCACGTAGTGCCGTTAATTTCATGGACGTTTATGCATTTTTTGAAAAATGGACGCTGGACATCAAGGCGGAGCAATATGAAAATGGAGTTTGCCGTAATGTAGCGCCCACGACCTCCATATACCACAACCCTGAAGAAAGGAAACGTAAAGGCGCAGGATTTGCCTATTATAGTAATTCTGTTGCCAACGAACCAGTTAAGCGCGAAGGTTATGTGGGCTGGGGTGATGCCTGTGTCATCATTCCATGGAACATGTACATATGTTACGGCGATTCTGCAATCCTTGAGAATATGTATGAAACCGCCAAGGCCTGGGTTGAATATGAGCGTCTTTCGGCCATGGAAAGAAATCCATATTGGAAGGACGCAAAGTGGTATCAGAACTCAACCGGTGACGATCCTGACTGCAATTATATCTGGGATACCAAGTATCATTTGGGAGAATGGTATGAATCGGATTTTGATATTGATACAATGGGTGAATTCCTGGCCAGACAGCATGAGAAAGGCGAGCCCATACTGGCCACCGCTTTCTTTGCCTACTCCGTGCACCTGTTGTCCGAGATGGCTCATATTCTGGGGCGTAAAGAGGATTCAAAAACATATGCCCGACTATCTGCGCGAGTAAAAGAGGCTTACAACAACGTGTTTGTTGCGTCTGATGGGACAGTTCAGGGAACCAGACATGCTGCTTCTATTCGTTCCTTGGCGTTTGACTTGGTGTACAAGGAAAATGAGCAGGCAGTGGCAGATAAGCTGAACCGAATGCTCATTGATAGCGGCTATCACTTCAATTCGGGGTTTCTTTCTACCGGATTTCTGATTCCGATGCTCTGCCGATATAATTATACAGATACTGCCTTCAAAATATTATTGCAGCGTGAAATGCCATCATGGTTGTATGAGGTGGAAAAAGGTGCAACAACCGTATGGGAGATTTGGGCAGGCGTTGATGCTGATGGTGAAATCGAAGGTTCCCAGTGCCATTTTGCACCTGCAGCAGTTTCCAATTCGTTCTTTACGATAATTGGCGGGATAAACCCCGTACAGGAAGCACCTGGATTTAAACACTTTTTGATTAAACCGACTGTAGGAGGCGGCCTGACGAAAGCTTGGGCAATGTTTGATTCGCCTTATGGGCGGATTGTGTCTGCCTGGAAAACTGACGGGACGCAAACAACGTATTCAATCACAATACCCGCCAACACAACAGCGAATTTTGTATTACCATATTCTCGTGAAGTGTTAGAGCGAATCAGAGGATTGTTTCCTGACGCAGAACATGTAGATAGGGAAATCATAATTTCTCTGGGAAGCGGCTTATATCAAATCTCCGCATAATTTACAAGGGACACAAGGGAATTTCTTTGTGTCCTTTCCTAGATAAATCGTCCCCAATTATTACGATACACTCCTGGTGTTTCACCTTCAAGTCTTTTGAATAATTCTATGAAATGACTGACATTGTTATATCCGACAGAAAAGGCAATCTTCTGAATGGGAAGGTCTGTTTTACGAAGCAAAACTTTCGCATGGTTGATGCGCAGCCTGCTTATATATTCTTTTGGTGATATCAGCATATATTGGCTGAAAAGTCTCTGAAGATAGTACTTGCTGATGAACAAATGCTCTGCCAGTGAGTCCAATGTTATCGGTTCGAGACAATGTTCCTGGATATATTTTTGTGCTTTTCGTACATATATAGGTATATATACATCACTATGATTGATATTGACAATGCATTCAGACATAACACTTGCCAGCAATGCTGAAATACGGATATCGGTATTCATGCTACATTCAAAATTTTGATAAAGCTGGATAATTTGATTAATCAAGTCTGAAATGTGATTGTTAAGTATGATTTGAGCCACGTTTTTCCCGTTATTTGCAGAAAGAAACTGTTCATAATAATAGCGGCAATTTGCTCCCGAAAAATGTACCCAAGTAGTCTTCCAGGTTTGTACGCGCGAGCTGGTTTTGTAAAAATGTGGATAAGAACAATCAATCCACATCACAGTCCCGCTTCCCATAAAAACTTCTTGATTTTGATACTCAAGATAGCCTTCACCTTCGATGGTGTAATGGATTAGAAAAGATTCCAGAGAAGGGCGACGCATATGAAATTTTTCTCTGGCAATAAAAAATCCAATGTCCTGCACATAAAGCATGTCTTCATATATGCGAAAGGATGGGGCAGCCAGATGAACAACGGAATCGCTTTCCGCATCAATATTATATGTTTGGCTCATTTTACTACCTCGAATAAAGTAACTTGATTATGCTAATTTGATTCACAGTTATATCTTATAGTATAACAAATTTTTTGTCAATTAAGCGTTTTGCCATTGAAAAGGAGGAAAGGTTTTACAAAAACACACTGGATGCTGAATATTTCAAAAAAATATGGACGTATTATCCGGAACTATGATATTAAGATGTTGTTGAATTGGGTAAAAAGCAACACTCCATGCCCAATAGATAGGAGAGGCACATATGAAAGTATTGAATTTTGGTTCCTTGAACCTGGATTATGTTTATTCAGTGGATCACATGGCAGTAGGCGGTGAAACACTGGCCACCACAGGAATGAACACTTTTAGCGGCGGAAAGGGATTGAATCAGTCCATTGCATTGGCTAAAGCCGGAGCAACCGTTTTCCACGCCGGGATGATTGGTGAGGAAGGTGAGATTCTGCGTGATACTTGTAAATATAATGGAGTCAACACTGAGTTTGTCCGTCAAATACCGGGAAAAAGTGGTCATGCGATTATTCAGGTGGACAAAAACGGACAGAACAGCATTCTTCTTTACGGTGGTGCCAATCAAAGTATTACAAAAGAATTTGTAGATGAAGTGTTGGGACATTTTGCGACTGGAGATGTCCTTCTGCTACAAAATGAAGTGAACTTGTTATCTTATATCGTTGATCAAGCATTTGAAAAGGGGATGGAGGTTATGATGAATCCATCTCCTTATAACAGCGCTTTGAATGAATGTGATTTATCGAAGGTTTCTCTGTTTTTAATGAATGAAATCGAAGGTTGGCAGATAACCGGTGAGAAAGATGTGGAGCGGATGCTTAAGAAGCTAGGAGAAATTAATCCGGCTTCAAAGGTTGTCTTAACTTTGGGTCAAGATGGTTCTGTTTATCAAGATAAAGACCATCGGTATCGTCAAGAGATTTTTAAAGTAAAAGCAGTGGATACCACGGCAGCAGGGGATACATTTACCGGATATTTTATTGCTTCTATAATGTGCGGAAAATCTATTCCAGAATGTTTGGAGATGGCGGCAAAGGCTTCAGCGATTGCGGTATCCAGAGTGGGGGCGGCAGATTCAATTCCGGTAAAGGACGAAGTTAATTAGCAATTGAGCCCGTGTACCGAACGGTATGAATGGTGCTGTGAGAGGACGGCGGCTAGTCACCGCCTCCTACTCGATTTTATTAAGTTTGCACCATTTTTTAGTGCCCGATACCAAAGTCAGGTCCTATATCATATCATAATATAAAAAAAGATCAATACCTTTCCAAAAAAAATTTTAGCTCTGCTAAATTTTTTTGTTTTTTAACTTGAAATCTACGGAAAATCGTGATATGCTACTGATAAATAGACAGTTAAAGAAGCCGTAGTGTTAAACAATTCAAGATAATTAGAAAAGGAGATGAGTATATGCTGATTATTGGTCACGGTAGAATGATTACACGAGATGATAAGAATCCTTTCTTGGAGGACGGTGCCGTAGCGATTGACGGAACGGTGATTTGTAGGGTCGGCACAACTTCCGAGATCAAAAGCGCGTACCCTGATGCGGAGTTTATTGACGCAAAGGGCGGCGTAATTATGCCTGCATTTATCAATACCCATGAACATATTTACAGTGCAATGGCCAGAGGTCTCTCTATTAAAGGATATAACCCGGACGGCTTTCTTGATATTCTGGACGGCATGTGGTGGACGATTGACCGCCATTTAAATAATGAGAGGACTTATCAGAGTGCGGTCGCCACTTATATTGATTCGATCAAAAATGGTGTCACCACCGTTTTTGATCATCACGCAAGCTTTGGCGAAATTCCGGACTCTCTTTCTGCCATTGAGCAGGCAGCCAGGGAGCTGGGGGTTCGCACCTGCCTTTGCTATGAGGTATCGGACAGAGACGGTCAGGAGAAGGCTAGGGCATCGGTACTGGAGAATGAACGGTTTATCCGCCATGCACTGGCAGACGATACGGACATGATTGCCGGTATGATGGGACTTCATGCATCTTTTACGATTTCGGACGAGACCATGGCGCTGTGTGCGGAACATAAGCCGGATGAAGTCGGGTATCATATTCATGTTGCCGAGGGTATTGAAGATCTGCACCACTGCCTGAAGACTTATGGCAAGCGGATTGTGGACCGTTTGATGGATTGTAACGTTTTAGGACCTAAGACGATTACGGCTCATTGCATCTATGTAAACCGGCACGAGATGGAGCTTTTGAAAGAAACCGACACCATGGTGGTACATAACCCGGAATCCAATATGGGAAATGCCTGCGGCTGCCCGCCGACCATGGAAATCTTCCATACTGGTGTGCTGACGGGACTTGGAACGGATGGATACACCCATGATATGACGGAGTCCTTTAAGGTGGCAAACATATTGCACAAGCATCATCTTTGCAATGCCAATGCTGCCTGGGGTGAGGTGCCCGAAATGCTGTTTAATGGAAATGCCCGGATTGCAGCCCGGTATTTTAAGAAGCCCTTGGGAGTCTTAAAGGAGGGGGCGGCTGCAGATGTGATTGTAACAGATTATGATCCTCTGACACCAATGCATGCAGGCAATGTAAACGGCCATATTCTGTTTGGCATGACAGGCCGCAGTGTTGTGACGACGGTATGTAACGGTAAGGTTCTGATGAAGGACCGTGAACTGACGGTTATTGATGAAGAGAAGGCGATGGCGGAGTGCCGCCGTTCTTCCGAGCAGCTGTGGGATTCGATTAATTCTTAAACAGGAGGAAATACATATGAGCGACCGCATGACACCTATTCCCTTTTCCCAGCTGGTAACCTGGATTATAAAGGAGCATGACGAACAAGGCACCGTCTTTGGCCTGCAAAGGCCTTATATTGCCAAATCCGAGAATATGCGGATGATTTTTGGACGGTCTCTGGAGACACCAATTGGTCCGGCGGCAGGTCCGCATACCCAGCTGACACAGAATATTGTAGCCGCCTACTATGCAGGAAGCCGTTTCTTCGAGCTGAAGACCGTACAAATGCTGGATGGGGAAGACCTTCCGGTGAGCAAGCCCTGTATCAAGGCGGATGACGAATGCTATAACTGCGAATGGTCTACGGAGCTGCGGGTTCCGGAAGCTATGGATGAATATATTAAGGCTTGGTTCATTCTGCATATAATTGCCAAGGAATACGATCTTGGCAGTGCGGATGGCTTCCAGTTCAATATGAGCGTAGGATACGACCTGGAAGGAATTAAGCAGCCCAAGATGGACCAGTTTATTGAGGGCATGAAGAATGCTTCGGGAACAGCGGTTTTTCAGGAATGCAAGAGCTGGCTGCTGCAGAATACAGGACTCTTCCAAAAGGTTACGGCGGAGGATGTTGAAGCCATTCCGGCAGAAGTCTGCAATTCCGTAACGCTGTCCACTCTTCATGGATGTCCTCCTCAGGAAATTGAGAGAATTGCTACTTACTTAATTGAAGAAAAAGGATTGAATACCTTTATCAAATGTAACCCGACTTTGCTGGGCTATGAATTTGCCCGTAAAACATTGGATGAAATGGGTTATGACTACATCGCTTTTGGTGATTTCCATTTCCTGGACGACCTTCAGTACAGCGACGCTGTGCCGATGCTCCGCCGCTTAATGGCTCTTTGCAGTCAGAAGGGACTGGAATTCGGTGTGAAAATTACGAATACCTTCCCGGTCGATGTGAAGCAGCAGGAGCTGCCTAGCGAAGAGATGTACATGTCCGGTAAGTCTTTATATCCCCTGTCCATAGCGCTGGCAGCCAGACTGGCACAGGAATTTGACGGAGAGTTACGGATTTCCTATTCCGGCGGTGCCGATGCGTATAATATCGAAGGTATTGTGGCGGCAGGAATCTGGCCGGTAACCGTGGCGACCACTCTGCTGAAGCCAGGCGGATATCAGCGCTGTAAGCAAATTACGGAGCTGGTAGAAACAATAGGGGAAAAGAATTTCAACGGAGTAAACCCGGCGGCGGCAGCGAAGCTGGCGGAGGAGGCAAAGACGAATCGTTTCCATGTAAAGGATGTAAAGCCGCTTCCCTCTTACAAAGGAGAGGAGAAGGTTCCGCTGCTGGACTGCTTTATGTCCCCTTGTAAGGAAGGATGTCCGATCCACCAGGATGTAACGACCTATCTGCAGCTGGCTGAGGCTGGAAAATATGAAGAGGCAATGAAGGTGATCACAGAGAAGAATCCTCTGCCCTTTATCACCGGCACGATTTGTGCTCATTATTGTCAGGGACAATGTACCCGCAATTTCTATGAAGAGTCCATTGCAATCCGCAGTGTTAAATTGGAATGTGCCTATATGGGCTATGATGCACTGATGAAAAACCGGCAGAAGCCGGAAATCAGTACCGATCATAAAGTGGCCGTTATCGGAGGCGGACCGGCTGGTTTGGCAGCCGCGTATTTCCTGGCCAGAGGCGGCGCGGCCGTAACGATTTTTGAAAAGGCAGCCGAAGCAGGCGGTGTAATCCGTTATGTAATTCCGGAGTTCCGTATCCGCTCGGAAGCCATTGATAAGGATATTGCGCTGGTAAGGGCAATGGGAGTGGAAATCCGCTGTAATACAGAGGTAAAGGATGTTGCCGAACTGAAGTCCCAGGGCTATACCCATGTGGTAGTCGCAATCGGTGCTTCGGAGCCGGGCATCTTAAAGCTGGAAGAAGGCGGCAGCATGAATGCGCTGGATTTCCTGGCTGAGTTCAAAAAGACCGGCGGCAAGGTCGCCGCAGGTAAGAATGTAGTGGTAATCGGCGGCGGTAACACCGCTATGGATACGGCCCGGGCAGCGAAGCACAATGCCGGAGTCGAGAATGTTTATCTGGTATACCGCAGAACCAAGAGATATATGCCGGCAGACCAGGAAGAATTAGTAATGGCTTTAGAGGATGGCGTGATCTTTCAGGAACTTTTAGCACCGGTAACCTTAAAGGACAATATTCTGGTTTGCCGGAAGACGGTATTGAGTGATTACGATGCCAGCGGAAGACGCAGTGTGGTAGAGATCCCAGAGACAGTAGAGATTCCTGCGGACCTGGTGATTGCATCTGTGGGAGAAAGGGTAGATACCGATTTCTATAATGCGAATGGAATCGCGGTGGACAGCCGGGGCAAGGCATTGACCGATGCCAAGACCTATGAGACCGGAGTGCCCGGTGTCTATGTGGTAGGCGATGCATGGCAGGGGCCTTCTACCGTAGTGAAGGGAATCCGCGATGCCAGAGCGGCAGCGGAAGCGATTATCGGCCGGGAATTGGCACAGGATTTTGATTCGGTGGCAGGTGAGGAAACGATTTATTCCCGCCGGGGTATTCTGAAGACGGCAGATCCTGTACACGAGGCAAAGCGCTGCCTGACCTGCGGAGAAATCTGCGAGAATTGTAAGGAGGTATGTCCGAACCGCGCCAATCTGGCAATTGCGGTACCGGGATTAGAGAAGCACCAGATCGTGCATGTGGATTATATGTGTAACGAGTGCGGTAACTGCAAGAGCTTCTGCCCTTACAGCAGTTCCCCCTATTTGGATAAATTTACCTTGTTTGCAAACGAAGCAGACTTCCAGGATAGTGAGAATCAGGGCTTTACGGTAATCAATCGCGATACGGCCGAGTGCCGGGTACGGTATTTGGGAAATACGCTTACCGTTAAGGCCGGTGAGCCGGACGGAGAGCTTCCGGATGGATTGGGTCAGCTGATGCTGGCAGTGATCCGGGACTATGACTATTTGTTAGCATAAGAAATTCTTGATTCGTTATGGATGCCGCGAGTCGGCTGATATAAAAGAGTAATACGCCAGGGAGAAAGTAGTACTCGACCCCACATTCTCCTTTTCTCCTTGGCACCATAACTTACTTCAGCCCCCTTCATTAGGGGGCTGTCGGCGTAATGAAAAGGAGAGAAAAACCCATGAAAATCCTGTTTAAAAATGCGTCGGTAGTATCGGGCAGGTCCTGCAAGAATGCCGATATCCTGATAGAGGGAGAAAAAATTC
>Ga0153923_100440_pt1 | contig 13643 bp, 12 predicted proteins | sample TSNJ007MetaG_FD_104682 | JGI IMG/M metagenome (GOLD analysis project Ga0153923, IMG submission 104682) | Attine ant fungus gardens microbial communities from New Jersey, USA - TSNJ007 MetaG | ecosystem: Host-associated > Fungi > Mycelium > Unclassified | place: USA: New Jersey, Brendon T. Byrne... | reverse complement strand
TTAGGTGTACCGTTGTCTAATATGTCTTGTAGCAATTCTAAGTAATTCTTCACTGATTAAAGCACCTCACTATATTTTATATCTGATATATACTCAATCTTTTTAATGATCTCAAGTATTCTAAGTGTAACATGTATGTATCCATAAAATAAATATTTATCGTATGGATAAAATGTACTTTGGAAAAATTAAGATTCCCCATATCTAGTGCTTGATTACATACTGTAGGATATCGCTACGATAACGGATTGTCCTTCCGATCGCTGTTGCACTTTGATTTCTTGATTATATACCGCTTTTAGCGGATGAAATCAAAGTGCAAAGGCGAACGCTATCGCTTCTTCAGGACAATTCCGTCACCTTCGCTACTTCGAAGAATGTCCATGCATTTCTAAAGCAGCTTATCTTAGTTCAAATCCTAGTTAATACATGATATGGTTTGTCCCAATCAGATTTTGAGATTTTTCTTGAAGAATTCGGCTACTAAAAATTAGCGTAAGTAAAACACCTGTTTAGCATCTTCTGGCTATGCAGACACCAAGAGTTAGATCGGAAAATATAGAATCATCCAGCTCATTCACAGTTGTATTTATCATACATAAGAGATGGCTCTGAAGGATCCCTACTTCCAAATCCATTGGCAGAAGCTGATGATGAGTTGAGAATTTATACTCAAAGTAGCGCAGAAGACGGACCATTTCGGAAAAGCGTAAGCGCTCGCCTTGGTCTCCAAATTTCAACCGCTACTGCGGTTTCAATCCAGAAATTTGGAGACCACAGCGATTGGAGAAATTGTCCGTTCTCGGAGCGTCCACCCCAAAGCATCAAAAAAGAGTGCCCCTAACCATTTTATCAATGGCTAGGAGCACTCTTTTATATATAAGTTACGATTTCTTATTTACGTGGAGCCATCATGTGGATTGGGTTACCAAGAGCTAGCTCGGCACCTTCCATCACGATTTCACCCAATGTTGGGTGAGCATGAATTGTCAAAGCGATGTCTTCAAGTGTTGCACCCATTTCAATAGCCAAACCAAGTTCAGCAATCAAGTTGGAAGCTTCAAGACCTGCAATGTGGCATCCTAGAACAAGGTCAGTACCTTTTTCAGAGATCAACTTCACGAAGCCGTCAGGGCTATTTAGAGACAATGCGCGACCGTTACCGGCAAATGGGAATTTAGCTACAACAACTTCATAGCCTTTATCCTTCGCTTCTTTCTCTGTATAACCAACGCTTGCACATTCAGGATCTGTGAACGCTACTGCTGGGATACACTTGTAATCAATAACAGATGCATGACCAGAGATAGCTTCAGCAGCTACTTTAGCTTCATAGGAAGCTTTATGAGCAAGAGCAGGACCTGCTACGATATCACCAATAGCGAAGATATGCGGGAAGTTCGTACGACCTTGATGGTCAACTTTCACTAATCCACGTTCGTCCATTTCGATACCTACAAGATCAAGACCAAGTTCACCGTCTGTATTCGGACGACGTCCAACTGTAACAAGCAAGTACTCAGCAGTTACTTCTTTGGACTCTCCACCAACAGAATATTTCACAGTAACGTCTTTATCTGTTTGTGTAGCACTTTCAGCTTTAGCATTAGTGATAATTTCAATACCTGTTTTCGTCATGTTCTTAACAACAAGTTTAGTCATATCTGGATCGAAACCGTTAAGAACGGATTCCAAGCCTTCAACGATCGTTACTTTTGTACCGAATTTCGAGAACATTTGACCAAGCTCAGCACCGATATATCCACCACCGATAACAATTAGGCTCTTCGGAATTTCCGGAAGATCCAATGCTTCAGTTGAAGACATAATACGACCACCGAATGGGAATGGTTTAAGTTCGATTGGACGAGAACCTGTAGCAATAATACAGTTCTTGAAACGGTAACGTGGAGATTCGTGATCATTGAAGACACGAGCTTCGTTCTCGTTGATGAACATACATTCACCATTGAATACTTCCACTTTGTTACCTTTAAGCAATCCAGCAACGCCACCAGTTAATTTCTTAACAACACTGTTTTTGAATTCTTGTGTTTTACCGAAATCTACTTTCACGTTCTCTGCACTTACCCCAAATGCAGCACCATGTTGTGCAGACTCATAATGATGAGCAGCAGCAATCAAAGCTTTGGAAGGAATACATCCGCGGTTAAGGCATACGCCACCAACTTCGGATTTATCTACGATTAATACTTTTTGGCCTAGTTGAGCAGCACGAATTGCTGCCACATAACCACCAGGACCTGCACCAATGACTAACGTATCGATATCAAGAGAAGCGTCTCCAACTACCATGATTAAACCTCCATTACTAATAGCTCAGGATTATTGAGCAGTGTTTTAATGTAGTTCATAAAGTTTTGTGCAGTAGCGCCATCGATAATACGGTGGTCAAAGCTTAAGGACAATGCCATAACTGGTGCAATAACAATTTCACCATTCTTAACTACGGCTTTTTCAGAGATACGACCTGTACCCAAGATTGCAACTTCAGGGAAGTTGATGATTGGAGTAAAGAACATACCGCCAGCAGAACCGATGTTAGAGATTGAAATTGTACTACCCTTCATTTCGTTAGGGGACAATTTACCATCACGTCCACGAACCGCTAGGTCTTTGATTGAATCAGCAACCATCCAGATGCTCTTACGATCAGCGTCTTTGATAACTGGAACGATCAAACCATTATCTGTATCTGTAGCAATACCGATATTGTAGTATTTCTTGTAAACAATTTCGTTGCTTTCTTCATCAATCATCGCATTAAGTGCAGGGAATTGACGGCAAGCCGCAACAAGTGCTTTCACGATAAATGGAAGATAAGTAACTTTGATTCCTTTTTTCTCAGCGATTGGTTTCATACGTGTACGGAAATCCACCAAGTCAGTTACATCTACTTCGTCCATAATTGTTACGTGTGGAGCAGTGTAAGCCGATTTAACCATCGCGTTAGAGATCATTTTACGGATACCCTTGAATGGTACACGTTCTTCTTCTCCGCTAACACTAACCGAAGTTGTTGCAGTTGAAGCAGCCTTAGGAGCTTCTTCAGTTGAAGTTGCCGCAGCTGCCGGTGCAGCTGAAGTCGCTTGACCACCGTTCTTAAAGGATTCAACATCTTCCTTCGTAACTTTACCGTTATTACCAGTACCCGTTACGGTAGAGATATCAATACCTTGCTCACGAGCGAATTTACGCACGCTTGGTGTTGCAAGAACGTCTTTATTCGGAGCTGCTGGAGCAACAACTTCAGCATTAGCTGGTGAAGAAGTCGTATCAGCGCTACCTTTCGCTACATCTGCCTCTTGCTTAGAGTGATCTTCAGCTGGAGCATCTTGCTCAGGAACGTCTCCTACAGCATCAATAACAGCTACAACGTCACCTACGCGACATACTTGTCCGTCTTTGGTTAGCACTTCTAGTACTGTACCATCCACTGGACATGGAACTTCAATAACGGCTTTGTCATTCTGTACTTCCATTACGATAGAATCATCAGTAACTTTATCACCAACTTTGATATGCATCTTGATGATTTCACCTTCGTGTAAACCTTCGCCTAATTCTGGGAAACGGTATTCAAATTTAGCCAATGTTTTTACCTCCTTATTAATGACTGCGAGCTGTTAGTATTCCAACACGGTATTAACAGCTTTGATAATACGAGCTGGTGTTGGGAGCCATGAATCTTCGATTTGTGCAAAAGGATAGATTGTATCTGGACCCGCAACACGAAGTACTGGAGCTTCCAAGTGTAGAATAGCTTTTTCGTTGATTTGAGCAATAACTTCAGCTGCAATACCAGCGCTCTTTTGCGCTTCCTGTACAACAATTGCACGATTCGTTTTCTTAATGGATGTTACAATCGTATCTATATCAAGTGGATTTAATGTACGTAAGTCAATGATTTCAGCTTTGATTCCTGATTTCTCCAACTCATCAGCTGCTTTCGTAGCTGTATGAACAGTCATTCCGTAAGAAATGATGGTTACGTCAGAACCTTCACGAACGATGTTAGCTTTACCAAGTTCGATGGTGTATTCACCTTCTGGAACTTCTGCACGGAATGCATGATAAAGATTCAAATGCTCCATAAAGAATACTGGATCGTTGTCGCGAATTGCAGAGATCAATAGTCCTTTTGCATCATAAGGATTAGATGGTACTACTACTTTAATACCCGGAGTTTGAGCAATCAAACCTTCCAAGGAATCTGTGTGTAGTTCTGCCGCTTTAACGCCACCACCGAATGGTGTACGGAAAACGATTGGAGAATGGTAACGTCCACCTGAACGGTAACGCATACGAGCTGCTTGGATCAACATTTGATCCATCGCTTCAAAGATAAATCCAATAAATTGAATTTCAGCAATTGGACGGAATCCTTGGATACCAAGTCCTACAGCCAATCCACCGATGGCAGATTCAGCTAGTGGAGTATCAAATACACGATCTTCTCCGAAAGCTTTTTGCAAACCTTCTGTTACGCGGAAAACACCACCTACATTCCCTACATCTTCTCCGAAGATCAAGACGTTCGGATCACGTTCAAGTTCTACGCGCATCGCATCACGAATTGCTTCTTTCATATTCATTTGAGCCATTGCTTCATATCCTCCTTAAACATTCGCAGTCACGTTGGTTATTTATGTTGTAAATTATCTCTATTCGAAATCGGCTTTTTGTTCTTCCAGATATTTCGGTGTAGTCTCGAACATACTGTCAAGCAAACCGGATACTGTCATTTTTTCTGTTTTTTCTGCTTTTTTGATCTGTTCATTTACTTCAGCCTTAGCTTCTTCTCTTACACGTGCAGTATCTTCTTCAGTCCAAAGACCTTTTTTCTCCAGATACTTAGCAAGACGTGCGATAGGATCCTTCGCACTCCATTCCACTTCTTCTTCCTTCGTCCGATATTTACTAGCATCATCTGACAAGGAATGTGGACGGAAACGATATGTTACAGCTTCGATCAATGTTGCACCTTCACCATTGCGACCACGTTCTGCAGCTTCTTGCACAGCACTAATGACAGCAAATACGTCCATACCGTCAACTTTAATACCTCTGATACCCGCAGCTACTGCTTTATGAGCAATAGAAAGAGCCGCTGTTTGTTTGGAGAATGGTGTAGTGATTGCATAACCATTGTTTTGAACAAAGAAAATGACCGGTAATTTATATACGCCTGCATAGTTTAGACCTTCATAGAAGTCACCTTCAGACGAACCACCGTCACCTGTATATGTGATAGCTACTTGTTTTTGTTTTTTAAGTTTGAATCCCATTGCAATACCCATTGCATGTAGAATTTGCGCACCGATAATAATCTGTGGCATCAATACGTTAACACCTTCTGGAATTTGACCTCCATGTTGGTGACCACGTGAATATAAGAACGCTTGATAAAGTGGAAGGCCATGCCATACCAATTGCGGAATGTCACGATATCCAGGACATACAAAATCTTCTTTCTGTAGAGCATACTCACTACCGATCATCGTTGCTTCTTGACCAGACACAGGAGCATAAAACCCAAGACGTCCTTGACGACCTAAGTTAACTGCACGGTCATCCCAAGTACGTGTAAATACCATACGATACATAATTTCTTTCAATTGATCATCAGTAAGTTTCGGCATCATAGCTTCATTAACGATTTCACCATCTGGAGATAGAACGGACAGCGCTTCTACTTCCTCTGTATACACTTCATAAGGAACCTTGCTCATCATCTTCACCTCAACAAAAAAATTTGATTATCATGTGCGCCTGTTATAGAATTATTATATACCTGTTCTATACGTTTAGTCAAAGGCAAATACGATTTAATTCAATTATTTTGATTTTGTATGTATAACAGGTCAAAATAATTGGTATAACAGATAGAACAATTAAACAACACAACCATGAATTAAATCACAACATTATATTAGCTTATCGCTTTGCCCATTGCAAAAAAATCAACCCAAGAAAAGGTGACCTTAGATGACCGATTCTCGTTACTTAAAACGGACCATTATAAAAGAAGAAATAAACAGTAAATATCTTGCAGAAACTCGTAATCTTCGTATCTATTTACCTCCTGGATATAATGAAATTGTTAGCTACCCTGTTGTATACTGCCAAGATGGTGAAGAATTTTTCAATTTCGGTCGTATTGCTACTATTGCCAATGGCCTCATACTTGATGGTGGTGCTGAACCTTTTATTATTGTAGGTGTGGAGGTCGACACATCCGTCCGCACAGCAGAATATGCACCTTTCGGTAGCAGATTTGAGGCATACGTGAAATGTTTTGCTGAAGAAATTATCCCCTATGTGCAGCAGAAATATCCCGTTCGAACCGAGACCTCCGAAACTTTGATTGCTGGTGACTCCCTTGGTGGGAGCGTTTCTCTTCATATAGCCCTTAGATATCCACACTTGTTCACGCGGGTTCTTAGCTTGTCCGGTGCTTATTATGAAGCTTCACAACAACTTATTGCTTCTGAAACAGACTTGTCCTGGTTAAACATCTTCATGATTGTTGGTCTTCAAGAGAATGAATTCACAACAGACACAGGTACGTATGATTTTGTTCAATTGAATAGAGATACGAAGAACCTCTTAGAAGCACGTGGAGCACAAGTCCATTATGAAGAAAAAGAGGGACGTCATCTTTGGGGGTTCTGGCAAAAAGAGTTACCAGACGCTCTATTGTATTTTTTTGAAGAATAAGATCCTAATTCTAATAGTAAATCCTTTACGCTCATGTTATCGATATGAGGTTAGGATTTATTTTTTCGCATCAAAATGACTACGCTTTCATGAAGGGTCTTGCAAAAAGGCATGTTAAATCATGCCTCTTGTAATCATTATAGCTTTTCTTTCACTATTTTATCCAATAATACGTCACAACCCGCGTTCATCAATTCATATACCTCTTCAAAGTTTCCTGTGAAATAAGGATCTGGCACTTCACGTAACTTCTCATCTGGTAATAAATCCATGAACTGAATGATACTGGCCTCTGTTCCTCCCTCAATTTTACGAAGGTTCGTCAGATTCGATTCATCCATACAGACTATGTACTCAAAAGCACTGAAATCTTGACTTATCACTTGTCGAGCTGCCATTCCTTCATAACCAATCACATGCGAATCTAGCAGTCTTCTAGTTCCTTCATGCGGAGGATGACCGATATGCCAATCTCCTGTACCTGCGGAATCCACAGTAATTTGATGCTCTAATCCTTGCTTCTTAATCTTGTCCCGTAGTACGGCTTCAGCCATGGGAGATCTACAAATGTTTCCGAGACAGACAAATAGTACGTTAATCAAATGTGCTCATCCTTTCCAAACAAACGCGTTAGTATACGGATCAGTTATCCGCTAAGACTTGATGTAGAATTACTTATAGAACGTCTTGGCAGTCTCCACTTATAGAAGACAGACAACATTCTAAATACAACGACACATACGAACAATGTTAGCAGCTCCCAGGAATTGTGTAACCAATTCAGTCCAATGGCCAGACCTGCAAGCATCGCCCATACGGCATAGATCTCATCACGTAATACAAGTGGTTTTCGCCCCGCAAGTATATCACGTATGATTCCCCCACCGATCCCAGTTAAAACAGCGGCCACGAGAACCGCACCTAGGGGGTGATTCATTTCCGTTGCATAGATTGCTCCTTGTATCGCGAAGGCAGACAATCCAATCGCATCGAATAATGCTTCTGTTCTCTTCCAGTGCTTAATCCATTTCAGAGGTAGTATAAAAGCAATCACGACAGAAATAAGCGCTAGACGAATCAGTAATCCCTGACTCCACAACGACGTCACAGGAACACCAATTAATACATTTCGTATAATCCCTCCACCAAATGCTGTGACAAGTCCTAAGACGATCACTCCGAGGATATCATACTCTTCTTCCATTGCAACAAAAGCGCCTGACATCGCAAACGCAATCGTTCCGATAATACTAAACCACTCAAATATATGCATATCCACTAGAGCGACCTCTTTCCTATCATGATGCTGTCACCATTGTAATCATGACGATATGAATTGTGCAACCATGAATTCTCATTTATACTTGTTTTTAGTTCCAACTAAGTATTGATACTTCGCATTTAGTTCAATCTATCTATTAAAATGATCTTGGAGGACATACATATGATACATAAACGCGTAATCATTTTTTTAGGTGGAAGCCTATTTCCAGAGTTCTTGGATCAAATCGAAAAAGATGACTACATTATAGGAGCCGATAAAGGTGCCTTATTTTTAATTAACAATAACGTTCATCCTCATATATCTGTCGGTGATTTCGATTCCATCTCGGAAGAGGAGAAATCAATCGTGTCTTCATCTAGTGCTGAAATGATGGACTGCGATGCGATAGATAAGAATCTTACAGACACCGAACTGGCCTTTGAGATTGCGCTTAAACAACGTCCTACTCATATTTTATTAATTGGCGGAACAGGCACTCGTCTTGATCATACGTTAGCTAACATTCAGATGCTCAATCGAGCACTTCAACACCATACTTCACTCACAATACTCGACAAGAACAATTACATCTCGATGACTGGCTCTTCACTTAAAGTCACCAATTTGGGGTATACCTATGTTTCACTGCTACCGATGACTGCTGAAGTGACGGGTATTACTATAGAAGGATTTGAGTATCCGCTAGAGGATGCAACTTTGAAATTAGGACAATCGCTAGGGATTAGTAATCGCCTTACAGGTGAACAAGGTTCCGTCTCTATCGAAAGCGGATTGTTACTCGTGATCCAAAGCAAAGATTAAATTAATACAATTTTGTAATCTATAAGATTTCATAGAAAAAGCCAAGAACCTATGCTGTAATAGCATTCTTGGCTTTTTCTATGTCTACATACGACAATTAATTAATTATTTGTAACTTTTAATCAAATTTTAATAAAGCAACTCTAGCGACTGGTATATCAGTCTTTTTTAGTAGATGTCCAAATATTAGGTTGTTACAAAACTGTTATACTTGGTTTCGAGCACAACTAGACACTATTAAAACAGAAACTATCGGAGGTACTACAACATGACTAAACATACATGGACTCATAGATTTGCAGTAATAGGAATATGCTCATCTCTTGCTTTAACTGCTGCGATCACGGTCGCTAGCCCAGTTGCTGAAGCAGCAACTACCGCTACTGCAACAACATCAAAAGCTAGTAAAATCATCAGCTATGGTAAAACTTTTATGGGAACTCCATATAAATTCGGTGCTGCTACAACCACGACTAGAAATTTCGACTGTTCATCACTTATGAAACGAATCTATGGTAAATATGGTGTTACATTACCACGTACATCTGTAGCACAATCCAAAATGGGTGTTGCTGTTTCTAAAGCTAATCTTAAAGCAGGAGACCTCGTATTCTTCTCTACAGGAAGTAGAGCGACTGGAAAGAATGTCACTCATGTTGCGACGTATATCGGCAACGGTAAAATCCTTCATACTTACGGAAAACCAGGCGTTGTTATCTCTGATCTAAACAAAGGTAACTGGAAGAAAACCTATCTGAAAGCACGTCGTGTCCTTTAACCACAACCATTCATACTTCATATATATAAACTGACAGTTATTGTAACTGTCAGTTTTTTTGCGTGCACACATGAATTTACTTATCTAAATATATTGAACTAAAAAGATAATCATGAATATGGGGGATCGTCTTTAGTTCAATCTATCTAGGTTCCTCTAATATATATCCTACCCCTCGTGAGGTTTGAATCATTTTGTGTTGGAACCCCTTGTCCAATTTAACTCTCAAATGGCGTATATATACATCTACCACATTCGTTCCTAAAAGAAAATCATAGTTCCACACTTGCTGTAGAATCTCTTCTCTACTACACACTTCATTGACATGTCTTGCTAAATACAATAACAAATCGTATTCTTTACGTGTTAATTGAATGTCCTGTGTATTACGCATGACTCTGCGGCTTTTGGGATCAATAGTTAGGTCACCAATGGTGATAGGGAGCGACTTATTATGTCCTTCTTTGGATACCAGATTAAACAAATTATGAATACGAACCAATACGATTTCAATCTGAACAGGCTTTGTTATATATTCATTGGCCCCTTCATTAAACCCATTTATTATATCTTCAGTCTTCATCTGATCGGACAGGACCATCGTCACAAAAGGTTTTCTCCCTGTATGCAACTCACCTATCAGGGTATAGTCCATCTTGTCACTTGCTTGGTCCAAAATCAGCATATCTATATCATGAATTTCTGCATATTCTTGTGCCCCTTTGTTATTGGAAACCTCGATCACTTCGTAATTCGCTTCTCTTATTGCCGCAATAATGGGAACCGCGGACTCACCATCGTATGCTACATACAGAATAATCTCATTCACAGGCTCCACCAATTTCTATAAACGTATCGGAAATATTCTTCTATACCATAGCTTGCACCAAGCAAAAAAAATCCATTCCTAATGATTAGGAATGGATTGATTTGAATTTAATTATCCAAAATAGCGATGATACAGCGTTCTAGCTTCAGCAATGTCTTTCGTACCATGAATCAATGCTCTTCCATCCGGGAAAACAACCAAACGGTGTGCACCAATACTGTACGATACTAGAAACGGGTTACTTTCTACATTACCTTCTTGAAGATTTGAGAGCCGAACAGCTAACTGTTCAAGATTCACAGATTGACGCTGACTAGGACGAATCTGAACGGTGTCACGTCCGCAGAGTACATCAACCTTTTCTAAATTAGCTGCGGATAAATACGGATACGTCGCTTGATCTCCACAAGAAAGGCAATCACTTTTCTTCGCAGAATCAACACCAATGGAGACATATTCATTTCGCCATAGATCAAAGGATAATAACTTACGACGCAGTGCTTCTGGGTGACCACTAAGAAGCTTAAGTGCCTCCGTTGTCTGATTGGCAGTTACCATCTGTACCGCTTGCGGAATAATACCAGAGGTATCACATGTATCTCCACCTAGAGGAACGGCCCCTAAGAGACAATTCAGACATGGAGTTTCCCCTGGCAGTATCGTATACGTTATTCCGTAACTACCGACACAACCACCGTAAATCCATGGAATATTATGTTTCTGTGAAATATCATTAATCAGTAGGCGTGTATCGAAATTATCTGTGCCATCCATAATGAGATCGACATCCGTAATTAGAGACTCTAACTCTTCCACTCGAACATCCATAACATGAATATCTATTGTAACTAACGAGTTGATGTCTTCTAACCGACGCTTAGCAGCCACTGCTTTGGGTAGACGGTCCTTCGCATCCTGTTCACTGAAAAGCTGTTGCCTCTGAAGATTACTCCATTCTACATAATCCCGGTCAGCTAAAGTAACATGCCCAACCCCTGCTCTTACTAAAGTCTCAGCAATAGAGGTTCCTAATGCACCACAACCCACAATAAGAACATGACTTTGTCCAAGTTTCTTCTGACCGGACGTTCCTAGAGGTGTAAATCGCTCTTGGCGCGAATAGCGGTGCAAAGCATCTGATGGCAATTCCTGTTGGATTTCATCATTGGACATGTTATTTATTCATCCTTTCCGTACTATACAGTCTTGACCTTGGATGCCCACGCTTCCACATTCCATTCTTTCGTTACCCAGTCTTCATAGAATTCTGGTTCATGGCAGACTAGAACTACCGTTCCTTTAAATTCCTTAAGCGCCCGTTGCAATTCAGCTTTAGCAATGATATCTAAATGGTTCGTAGGCTCATCGAATAGAATCCAGTTCGCTTCACGCATCATTAACTTACATATCCGAACTTTAGCTTGCTCCCCACCACTCAACATACTTAAAGGACGTGTAATATGATCATTTTTAAGACCCACACGTGCTAAATGCGAACGCACTTCACTTTGAGTAAGTGCTGAAAATTCATTCCATACATCCTCAAGAGGTGTGATTCTGCCCGCAACCGATTCTTGCTCGAAGTATGCTGGTTGCAGATATTCACCTAGGTATGTTCTTCCGCTTAACGTAGGTATTTTACCGAGAATGGTTTTGAGCAAAGTAGACTTACCTACACCATTACAACCAACGATAGCGATTTTATCCCCACGTTCGATTACCATATTCATCTTAGGAAGTAGAGGGTAACTATAACCAATTTCGAAATCAATTCCCTCGAACACAGTCTTAGAACTTGATCTAGCTTCTTTGAATTTGAATGTCGGCTTAGAAGCTTCCTCTGGTTTCTCAATGCGATCCAATCGATCCAATTGTTTCTCACGGCTCTTCGCTTGCTTGGAGGAAGAAGCTCGCGCTTTATTACGTGCGATGAAATCTTCCTGTTTCTTAATCATCTCTTGCTGTCTTTCGTAAGCATCAACATGCTGATTCTTCGTCATATCAGCCATTTCAAGGAATTTCTCATAATTGGCCGTGTATCTTGTTAATTTGGAGAATTCCAAATGATAAATAATATTTACGATTTGATTCATGAAATCCGTGTCATGTGAGATCAACATAAAGGCATGTGGATAGTTCTTCAAATACTGTGTCAACCATTCAATATGCTCTACATCCAAATAGTTCGTAGGCTCATCCAGCAGTAGTACGTTCGGCTTCTCAAGTAATAACTTCGCAAGTAATACCTTCGTCCGCTGTCCACCACTTAATGATGCTACATCACGATCCAAACCAATAGCAGTAAGACCTAGACCTTGGCTCATTTCTTCTACTTTAACATCAAGCAAATAGAAATCCCCAATATCTAACTGCTCTTGAATGTCACCCATTTGCTCTAGAAGCACTTCTAATTCTTCTGGTGTTGCTTCACCCATCTTGTTCGTAATTTCATTCATTTCCTGCTCAAGTAACAGAAGCGGCAAGAAAGCATCCTTAAGAACATCACGAATCGTTTTTCCTGGTGTTAACTTCGTGTGCTGATCCAAATAACCAAAACGAACGCGAGGCGTCCATTCTACTTTCCCTTCATCCTTAAGCAGTGTACCCGTAAGAATATTCATCAATGTGGATTTACCAACCCCATTGGCACCAACAAAACCTACACGTTCCCCTTCTAACAAACGAAAAGTAACATCTCTAAATAACGTACGTCCCCCGAAATTATGGGAGAGACCTTCAACTGTTAATAAACTCATCTTTACTCTTTAACCCCTATCTATTATAAAAATCACTTTTATTTACATTAAAAATATCATCAAGATTATATTGTAACATAAATAGGATGCTCGCTGTAAGCCGAACTTCCTTTATTTTTGAAATTTATAAATGTAAAGACCCCATATTCATGTAGAATATAGGGCCAAAGAGAATACTCGAAGATGAAGATCGTTGAAACATTAATCCACTGACAAGCTAATGCGTCCCATTAGGTGCGTAATCATCATAAGATGACTTGTTAGCATCATAGAATACGACATCGCCATCTTTAAGAAGGTATTGTACACCATACGGATCGGTAATCAATCGGTCACGCATGCCATCCGAACTATCATAGCCTTCCATGCTCCACCATTGGTTATCAAGTGGGCTATTAATATATTGCAGATGTGGTTTGTTTAAATCGGCATTTCGAATCGTTTCCAAATTAA
>Ga0153923_100439_pt1 | contig 13723 bp, 11 predicted proteins | sample TSNJ007MetaG_FD_104682 | JGI IMG/M metagenome (GOLD analysis project Ga0153923, IMG submission 104682) | Attine ant fungus gardens microbial communities from New Jersey, USA - TSNJ007 MetaG | ecosystem: Host-associated > Fungi > Mycelium > Unclassified | place: USA: New Jersey, Brendon T. Byrne... | reverse complement strand
TTCTATTAAAATTTTTATTTTTTGTGCAATAGGGGTTTGTATCAATGTCGTCTTGGGTTCTATCATCACTGTCACCAATATTCCGTTTCTTTTTCTCGATGCAATAGGAACGATATTTATCGCTGTGAATTTTCGGATGAGGGACGGGATTCTTACAGGGGTATGCACAAATCTATTGTTGGGAGTGATCCATGGGCCGCTGGCTTTACCATTTGGCTTAGTCAGCATCACGATCGCGATTGTTGCAAATTTATGTGCTAGAAAAAATTTTTCATACAAGAAAGCTTTTATTACAGGCATTCTATTAGTGTTGATCGGCTCATTAGTAAGCGCGCCTATTCGGGTCATTCTTTATGGCGGCTTTGGTGGCCTATCTAAATCCATTTCTGACATTCTCGTATTTTCCCTTCAAGCATCAGGCAGAAGAGCGATTGTAGCCGCCTATTGGGGAGCGGTCACAGATGGGATTGTTGATAAGATCATTTCTTGCTTTATTGTTGTTTGGCTAAGTAATTTGCCGCAGATTCAACCGTTTTTGCAATCATTCCGTAATTCAAAGGAGAACTATCATGAATGGTCAAAAGAGAATTCTTAAAATCTTTACTCAATTATTGAGCGGCACGACATTGCTGAAGAAAGACTTGATGGAAGAATATCAAAAGCAAGGCAGTACGATTCAAAGAGATATCGGAATTATCGAAGAAGTTTTAGACGAAAGTGATTATTCATCCTCTCGTTTTGGTACCTTGAAACGCGAAGGAAAAGGAAGCTATCAATTAGCTGATTATTTACAGAATAATACTTTGAGTGATGATGAAATACTTGCCATATTAAAAATCCTATTCGCTAGCCGAGCCTTTAACGAAAAAGAGATGACGAAGATTATTGATAAATTCCATACTTTATCAAAGGATAAGAAAAAAATTCGTCAATTTATTGCCAATGAAGAACTCTATTATCAAGGCGTTTCAAAAGTTGATCTATTGGAAAGACTCAATTTTATGTGTGACGCGATCTCAAATAACCGAACTATTGAGTTTGAGTATACCAGACATGGGGAGACGCAAATCTTTAGACGTACTCCGAACGCGCTTCAATTTTCAGACTTATATTTCTTTATGATGTCGGCTTCCCATACGGCACAAGACGATGCGGACTTTTCTGTTTTGAATAAATTTCGAATCAACAACATGGTCAATTTAAGAATTGTTTCCTCCCCTAAGAAATCATTGTACAAAGACAGGTGTGAAACTGGGGCCTTAAGAAATCAGACAGCACACCTTCCTTTTTTAGGAAACCCCATTACAATGATCATAGATTTTTATCATGATCCTGTTTATGTATTGGACCGTTTTCCAGATTCAAAAATTATTAGGGAAAATGAAGATGAAAGTTACCGTATCGAAGTGCATGCAAATGACGGCTATGGAGTAAAGATGTGGCTGCTCAGTCAAGGCGATATGGTGAAAGTGATTTCTCCCAAGCATATGAAAGAGTATGTTATTCAGGATATGCGAGATACATTGAAATATTATGGATATGAAACCATTCCGCAAGAAGATAGTTGAACTGCTATCTTCTTTTTTTACTCCGTCAAAGCGAATAAATTCATTTTTTTCAAACAATTTATACAAATTATGCGAAGTGTTCATCTTATGAATAGGTCATTTTATATAATTGATTAGTTAAAACGATTCTAATCAAAAAACAGGGGGTAAATTCAATGAAAAGAAGCTTTCTTAATAGTATTCTTGCTTCAGAAAAAAAGTATCGAGCAAAAATGGTAAAAGGAAAACATGGTTGGTTAGTAAAAGGTATGGTGTTTGGTACTTTATTATTTGGAGGAATGTTAATTGACAGTGTATCAGTAGAAGCTGCGTGGGCACCAAATACAGTGGAACAAATCGCTAGCAGAATCAAGGATGGACAAAAATCCATTACAATGATTGAGGGAGATACAGTTTATAATATTGGTTTAGCAATTAATATTAAAGACCCGATGCAGTTGTTGTATGACAATGGGTTCAAAGATGGTGAACAGTATACCTTACCTGTAGGGACAAAAATTTCTTGGGATGGTAACCACGTAACAGTAACTGATCCTCAAGGAAATGTTATTGGTGATTCAGTTGTTAAGGACGAACAAAAACATAATCCTGATCAACCAGTTGCTGGTCAAGCTAGTGATACTCCACAAGCACCAATTACAGGAGAAAAGCAAACTACACCAGAAAATGAATCTACAGCAAATGCTGGACAAAATAATTCAACAAATGCTAATACAGCAACTGCAGCTTCAACTAATCAAAATGCTGCTACAGAAAATCCAAGCCAAACAATTCCACAAGCACCAATTACAGGAAATGGTCAAGGATCTTCTAATCAAGAAACGCCAACTAAACCAAGTAACCCAGGAACTACACCAGAAAAACCAACAAATCCTGGTCAACCAACTGATCCAGAAAAACCTAAACCACCAGTTGTTCCTGAACAACCAGAGGATAATCGGACAGAACTTGAAAAATTAAAAGCTCAACTAGCTGATTTAGAAGCTAAATTACAAGTGGCTGAACAGGAATTAGCAACAGCTAAACAAAATCTTGAAGATGCTAAAAATCAACCAACAGCAGAATCAATTGACCAACAAATCAGTGATTTGCAAGCTGCTATTGCACAAAAAGAAGCAAGTAAAGCAACTTTACAATCTGAAATTACTAATTTAGAAAATCAGCAATCTACGGCAAATACTGAATTGGTGAACGCTCAAGCCAATTTAAATAATATTTTAGCAACTCAACAACAGGCACAAGATGCAGTGACAGCCGCTCAAGCAGCACTTGAAGCGATTAAAGAAACTGGTGACCCAACACAGATTGCTAATGCGGAAGCAGCTTTAGAAACAGCACAGAATGCTGCCAATGACGTTGCTGCACAAGTTGTTCAAGCGCAAAGTGCTGTTGATGAAAAACAGAATGCAGTAACATCTATTGAGAATCAAGTAGCCACTAAGCAAAATGAATTGGCTGCTGCTGGTGATACTTCAACTGAACAAGCCAAAATTGCTGAATTGCAAGCTCAAAAAGAGGGATTGACTTCTCAACCAATTGCAGAACTTGAACAAATCGTTGCTGAAAAGCAAAAAGTGGTTGACGATCTAAAAGCTCAAATTGAAGAAGTAAAACAAAAAATTGCAGCAATCGAATTAAAAGTTGATCGTTCAGATGCGATTAATTCATTAAAACAATTCACTTACCTAACACAAGAATTGGTTGATGGATATGTTGCTCGAATCAATTCAGCATTAAGTAAAGGTGACATTCAAGCAGTAGTAAGTGAAGCTAGTGAAAAAAATGCAGAACTTCAAGCTAAATATGAAGAAGAACAAGCTGCTAAAGAATTAGTAAAAGCTAAAGAATCTGCAATCCAAGTAATCAGTGGATTAACATTAACCAATGACGAAAAAGCAGATTTCACCTCTCAAGTAAATGCAGCAACAACAATTGATCAAGTAAATCAAATTTCTTCGGCTGCTCAAGCTAAATCTGATGAAAATGATCAAAAAGAAGAAGATGCTAAAAAACTTGAAGAAGCTAAAAAAGATGCTAAAACTTCTATCGATTCAATGAATATCACCAATGATGAAAAATCAGATTTCAAATCTAAGGTAGAAGCTGCAACAACGGTTGACCAAGTAAAATCAATTGTAAGTGAAGCTCAAGCAATTTCAGATGAAAATGATGCTAAGGAAGAAGAAGCTAAAAAATTAGCAGAAGCTAAATCGGCAGCAATCACTCAATTAGAACAAATGAATCTTAAAGATCAATTGAATTCATTCAAATCTAAAGTAAATGCAGCTACAACAGTTGATGAAGTAAAATCAATTGTAAGTGAAGCGCAAGTAATTTCTGATCAAAATGATGCAGATGAACAAGATGCTAAAGAACTTCAAGAAGCAAAAGAATCTGCACTTGCCAAATTGGATACATTAAATCTTAAAGATCAAAAACAAAACTTTGTAGATCAAGTAAATGATGCTCAATCTACCTCAGTGATTGATCGGATTTTAGAAGAAGCTCAAAAGGTTTCAGATGAAAACGATGCTAAAGATCAAGATGCTAAAGAATTAGCTCAAGCAAAAACTGATGCATTAACTAAATTAGATGTAATGAATCTTAAAGATCAAAAACAAAGCTTCGTTGATCAAGTAAATGCAGCAACCACGGTTGATCAAGTAACTAATGTAGTTAGTGAAGCTCAAAAGGTTTCTGATGCTAATGATAAAGATGATCAAAATGCAGAAGAACTTCAAAAAGCAAAAGACGCAGCAATCAAGGTTGTAAATGGATTGAATTTAACAAGTGATGAAAAAGCTTCATTCATTGATCAAATCAATGCAGCGACAACAACTAGCAAAATCGATCAGATCGTTCAAGCAGCAAAAGATAAAGTTACAGAAAATGAAGAAGCTGCCAAATTAGAGAAAGCTAAACAAGAAGCCTTGGTTAAATTAGATGCAATGAATCTTAAAGATCAATTAGCTTCATTCAAATCTAAAGTAAATGCAGCAACAACAGTTTCAGAAGTTAATAAAGCAATTGAGGATGCTCAAAAAGTATCTGATGAAAATGATCAAAAAGATGAAGATGCTAAAAAATTAAAAGAAGCCAAAGATGCAGCAATTAAAGAAATCAATGCTTTGGAATACCTATCAGCATCTGAAAAACAAGGATTTGTTAGCCAAGTAAATGCGGCAACAACAGTTGATCAAGTAACTACAGCATTAAATGCAGCAAAAGCTAAGAATGAAGAAAATGCTCCAGAACCAGAATTAACCTTACAAGAAACTAAAGATAAATGGTCAGATAAAATTCGAGCTGAAGGGTTAGGGATTGCAGCTGCACCATATCTAGTAAAAATCAATAAAGCAACAACAATTGAAGAAGTTCTAGAAGCTGTACGAGAATTTATGGGAGCAACTGGTAAAGTTTATGATGAAATTCCTACAATTCAAAATTCAACTGAAGAACAACAAGCTTACACTGATACATTTTATGATGAGTTGAATGCTTACCGTAAGGAAAATGGGCTAAAAGAATTACGTAATGATGATAAAATGAATGATGCAGCAGCAATTCGTGCTAAAGAATTACAAGAATCATTTAGTCATACACGACCTGGTGGTGGAGGATCAATTTCAGCTGTTAATGAAGCATACGGTGGTAAGGCACCTTACGTATCAACTTCTGAATGTATTGCATCTGTAGGTAATGTATATAGTTACGCAAGTGGTAAAACACTAGCTGAAAAAGTTTTAGACATGTGGCAAAATAGTCCAGCGCATGATGAAATTTTAAAACAAGCTAAAGGTACTGATATCGGAATTTCATTCTTTGTAGCGGACGATGGAACAGTTTATATGGTATTAATTATTGGACAACACCAATAAAATTAGTTTAAAGCCAAAAGAAAAAATCTCAGATCTAATTTAGGTCTGAGATTTTTATTTGTTTATCATTAAATAATATCTGTAGCCATCTATCTAACACTCAGTACATTTTTACCATTTAGATATGGGTTTATAAGGCTAAAAGTTGTAATTCATCAGATAGCAACTGAGAGGTTTATTCAACAAATGAATGCATAAATTGAATGTTTACCTTAATCAAAAAAAGATATAGTTTCCCTAAAACTACAAACTTTCCTCGCTAACTGATACATAACACCTATGAAAAAAGCGCCTTTCTAGTGACTGCAATGAATTTGTAATATTTTTGTAAGTTTAAAACTATTAGAGGGAGTTTTTAAGTAACATACACCGACAATAAAACACCAAAAAGTAACATACACCGACAATAAAACACCGAAATGTAACAATTTTTATCTTCTTCGAATAAGTTACTTTTTCATCCAAATTGATGAAAATTGAAATCCCGGTTTAATAATAAAAAAAAGAGCCTAAACGACATATTTAATCTAAAAATAATATTTGAAACATTATTGAAACAACGCTTGTAAACGTTGGTATTTAAGCGTTTGTCCAACTATATACTTATAAATGAATCCCTTGTATGATGTGGATGTGCTTGACAAACGAGATTTCACGTGAAACTCCCTAGAATTGTAACTCCATGGATCAATTGCTTCTTGGAAAATCCCATTAATAAAAAATTAACAGTTGGATAAATTCGTTTCCTGCACACGCCAATTTTTTGGTGACAAACCGCCATTTCAAAAGTGGTTGTATTAATTTTCGAACAAGCTTATTAGAATTAATTTATGGATTGGCCAATCCCATACAAATTATATCTAAAAAAACTTTGGAGACTTTGTTCTCACTATTAAAACTTAGGAGGAAAACAATTATGAAAGCTAAAGATTTAATCAATGATCTGGTACAAGTCAATGCCTTCGGACATAACTTCGTTGCTTATAAGATGACAGAAAATAAAGATAAGGAAACTGGTGAGCTACTTGGTTATCGAGTTGAGTCGAATATTCAAGATGATAAGTCACCATACCGGTTTCAAACGTTAAACGTCAAAATCAAAACGGTGAACCCTACTATTAAGCAGATCAATGATGTGTTTCCTGTTGATTTCAAAAATCTAACGTGCACATTTATTAACGACTATGGTGAAACTTATTGGGCCGCAGATGATGTAGTACCACTGTCAACTAAGTAGTCTATTCATCTTCTTGCGGAGATCAAAACGAAATGGAGTGGTTGCGCCGCAGGCAGCAGCAAGCAAAATGGAGTTTTTGATCGAAGCAAGAAGATGAAGAAAACTCAAAAATGTTCCAATTGCTCAAAATGCCTTTTATACAGGGCAATAGAGCTTGTAATTATTGCCCTATTAATTTGTTCCATACATCGCAAAAATTCCAATGATACACACGTCTTTTTTATGGAACAACATCTTAGGGCTTATTGTTCCAATATATTTGAAAAGGAGAGAGATGCATTGAAAAAAAACGCAGTAGAAGAAATCAAATCAAGAAGCATACTTTATACAAATCAACTAGATAACCTTGAAAAGTTAAATTTACCTTCTGACAAAGAAGGGCTGTACCAGTATTTTAAAAAGAAATTCCAACCAATTGATCTCGCTGTTATTCTCCATGACTCAGACTTAAATATTGCTGGAGAAAAAGTTGAACCGCATTATCACATTGCTATGCGCTTTGAGAATCCAAGATACCTAACTGCAATGGCGTCTGAGATTGATGATCGTATTCAAAACTTTTCGGTTAAAAAAGGATCAAACTACAAATCGATGTTTTCGTACCTTTGTCACCGAACCAAAAATGCGGAGCATAAATTTCAATACGATCCACATCAAGTTAGAGCCAGTTTTGACTATCCACTCTGGCTTTCCCAAAATTCTAAAGAAGTAGATATGTCTCGAAAGCAACAAATCAAACGATTTTTGAACGAGTTTGGTATCGGAGACATTGGTATGGAAGAGCTCAAATTTCTTCTAAGTCCATATGAGTTCGCAGAAAATAAACGTAAAATTGATGTCATTCATGAAATGGTACTGGATCGTAACTTCGAAAAGTTCAAAGAAAGGATGATTGCTAATGATGAGCAGATACAGTCCTATTTTTTATTCGGGGAGACAGGGACTGGGAAAACGAGATTTGCCAAGGAAAAATTTGCGGGTGAATACTATATCACCGGCTCGAATAGAGATTTATTTGCTGGTTACAGTGCGACACGTTATCGTATAAATGCACATTTTGGGCACGAAAAACGAGGATTCATTTTTAGTTAGATGAATTACAACTGATGATTCGACAGTTGGAATGAAGGCCGTCATGTTGGCTGAAGCAACTGGTCTGATACTCCTACATGCGTTAATAGGTAACAGCCTACTAAGGTATGAAGCTAGGTGAAGTCGGCAGAACAATCCCTAAGTAAGTTGTACAACCTATATGGGAACGGATATGCCGGGACGCTATAAACTATCTATGGTGAGAATGTTTCTACCGAGAAACTGACGAACTTGCGGATGTACGGGTCTATAAGTGAAAACTGCTGAAAGGCAGTAGTTACGAATGTAACGGGCATTACCGAAAAGTAAGAATTGTAGTTATGAAATTCGGGATTACAGACAATGATGTAATAAATGTTCAGGCTTAGAGTGAGCACCTAAAGATAGATGGAAAGCTAGGATCATTGGAACGTGGAAAGCGAGAAACACTCATATCAAACGACTGTTATCGGAGTGTTGGATATAAGGCAAACGCCGAAATTCCTTAATTCTCGTGAGAGTAAGGGCATAGTACCGTAGAAGCGTGTAATGAACGTGGAGGGATAGCCCTAAGACTTGCTATTTGAAAAATAAATACAGTTAAGTGAAACTCACAGGAGTAGGTAAGATGATGGGGCTAACAAAATAGAAGTAACATGCCATCGGGGAGTACATACGACTACTCAAATTGACCGGAAAATAATTTGAAAAAGTAAACAAATATAGTGAAAACTGTATCTTAACTAGTATTTATTAATTGATAACAAGTTGGAACGCCGTATGCGGTGAAAGTCGCACGTACGGTGTGGAGCGGGGGAAAACTTAGAGAACGATTTATTTTCTAAAGCTAGGAAAATAAAATTCAAAGAGTTACCTATCGCTATCTAATCAGTCCAGCGTTATCATTGATGAGCTTAGGCCCGACTCGATCTCATACAATGAGTTATTAAAGTTACTTGATCCTTTCAACTTTGAAAACGTTGCCGGTTCGCGTTATTTTGACAAGAAACTTTGTGCTAAAAATCGAGTGATTACAACTCCTTATAGTCCAGAAGACTTCTATCGCGCAGTTAAAAATAGTGGAGATATTCAAGTCATTGAAACCAAAGATCGGAACTCTACTCCAGATAAAATCTATGAAAAGTCGAACCCAGATAAAAAAGAACAATTCTTCCGAAGGATTAATGTCTTTCGATTTGAGCATGATTATATTATTCCCATGTATTTTAATGATAAAACTGGGAAATTTGAAGATGTGAATCTTCGTCAAATAGAAAATAAATGGAGCGAAGAGGTCACATTTAAAACTAAGTACGATCTACTTTCAGTTGCAGATGATTTATTCACAGAAGGTAATTAATGGCAAACTATGTGAAATAGTCAACTATTAGAAAGTTTTGCCAAGAATAGGAGCCTATAGAAAGGAATTGATAATGATGAATAATTTTGAATATCGAGAAGGTTACGAAGACGAAGTCAAAAAAACTTATGGAAATATGTTTGATGATGAATATGAAGAAATCCAACGGCGTTCACTTATTTTAAAACTTGAAGACATGTCTTCAAGTATAAAACAAGAATTGCTTATTTTGGACAGCATCCTTAATAAATACAATATTAATGCCTATTTAGAAGAGATTCAAATTCATTTGATTAGCTATAGCTTTACTACAATACAAGAAGAAAAAATTCTGTCTGAGTTTGCTAAACATAACTATTCATACAGGAGTTTACAAGATATTTGTGAACATAAAGTAGATTTAGATATGCAATTTGAACGGATTGAAGATGACTTAAAAAAATTAGGAGAGCGTGATAATAATGAACGATATTAATACAGGACTAAATCAATTAAAAGATATTGCTGACTCAAAACCAAAACTACCTATTTTCGAGCCAGTAATGGCAGAGGAAGAAGTAAAAAATCTAATTCATATCTTAGATATTGCTAAAGATGACGAGGAATTACTTATTCAGGAGCTAACCCGTTATGGAGTATACTGTAATACTCGTGAAGAAGTGATTGAACGGATTGATCTTCTTTGCAATTTGCTTCCATTGTACGTAATTAAGGATATCAAGCGTCATTATCCTCAATTAGCTAGTGAGGTGAATTTTCATGTTTCATTCTAAACATCGTTTCGAAAAGCTTCCACTTTCAGAACAGATCTTGAGGCAAGCCCGTAATGTTGGGCTTGTATTCTCAAAGGTATCAGTTGATTACTCTGGTGGATTGATTAAATTCACTAACTATCCCTCGGATGTTTATGTGAAGGATAAACAACTGTTTGATCAGAAATTTTTTATAAGGGCTAGAACTGTGGTTGCTTCTTGCTTACCTAGAAAATTTCATCTAAAGGTTCAGATTGTCCCTCTCTTAAACGCAAACAATGAATTAATAATACTATTTGAAAAAAATGATTCAAAGCAGCTAATGGAGCGAGAGGTGCACTTGAAGTATTATCGGATTCCTTTAATGGAGGATACTACGTGGAACATTGCTACGCAGCCGCATGCATTGATCACAGGTGTAACTGGTTCTGGCAAAAGCTATGTCATCAATTATCTCTTTTCGTGTTTTTTAAAATTGAATGCAGAGATTTTTATCATTGATCCAAAAATTTCAGATTTAGCTTCGATTGGAAATAGTTATCTTCCTTCAACGAATTGTGCAACTGGTGCTGATGCTGCTATCGAAGTATTAGAGAAACTTAATTCAATTATGGAAGATCGCCAAAAAGATATTATCGCCTTTGATGACTATGGATCCGACGCTTATAAATTACACTTTCGACCGATCGTTCTCTTTTTTGATGAATTGGCTGCGCTTGCTGCAGAAATTAGTAGCGATAAAAAGAAAAAAGCACAATATGATTTACTTCTAAAAAAATTGATTTTAAAAGGACGTTCAGCAGGTATTACCATGGTTTTAACAATGCAAAAACCACTTTCTGCAAATTTACCTACAGAAATTCGTGACCAATGTTCTCTTCGAATTGTCTTAGGGAAGAATACGCCAAAGGATACACGAAAATTAGTATTCGGAATTACTGAAAGCCAGATTACTATTACAGATACAGATAATATCGTGTACGATGAATGGTTAGAATCACAAGTTCCAAATTTTGGCGGCTGGTATTCATTGCCTTCAATGAATGAACCCTTCCAAGTATTTGAAAGTCCTGAACTATCGGATTTTGATTTCAGCAAAGAGATTATTCGACCATTAAAAGCAAGTTATTTTTAGTAAAAAATACCTAAAAACCTGTTAAATCGCTATTTCACTTAGTAGAATAGGAGGAGAGAGTTCTATTCTGCTTTTTCCTCCTTTATATAATTTAAAGACAAAATGAAGTAAGAAGGGAAGATACTATATGACAAAGACAACAATCTCAAGAAAAACAAAATATCCGGGTATCTATGTATATGATCCATCAGCGAAAAAGAAGCGCTACTATATTTTTACTCGTTATGGGAAAAATCCGATAACGAACAAACCGGAAAATATTAGCCGGAAAGTTGACAGGGATAAAAAACCAATTTATTCAATCAAAAGAGCAAAAGATTACTTGCAAGAATTAAAGGACGAAATCGATAAAAGTCGCAAACTAAACTATAAAGATGAAATCTTATATCAAGATTATGCAGAAAACATCGATATGCCCCAACATAAAATGGAGGTAAGAGAAAGTACGTATCGTCAGAATCTAACAATCTATAAATTATTGATCGATTGGTTTGGGGAATACAAACTCAAAGATATTTCAGTAAATGTTGTAGATGATTTCAAACTGTACTTATCTAAACAAGGAAATATATCCAAAATATATGGAAACCTCATTTTGGCTGTTCTTAAAAAATCTCTAGGGCGTGGAGTTGCTAAGGGATACCTAGAATTCAACGTAATGGATAAAGTGAAAAGATTTAAAGTGGAAACCAAAGAGATGGAGATATGGACTATAGAGCAATTCAAAGAGGTATTAAATCAAATAGATATTCAGGAATACAAAGAAAACATGTACCACTGCCTTTTTCTAACTCTTTTCATGTCATCAGCGAGAGTAGGAGAACTGCAGGCGCTTTATTGGGAAAATATAGACTTTTCAAAGCGTACAATAGAAATTGCATATACACTAGATTATAAAAATAGACAAGATTGGACACGAGTGTATAAGACAAAGACTAAAAGTGGTAAACGAAGAATCACCTTAGATAAACAAACGATTTCAGTGTTGAAGAAATGGAAGAAACGACAGGCAAAGTGTTGTAAAAGTAACTTCGTATTTAGTTTAGAAGGATACCCAATTACAATATCTTCTGCAAACAATCAATTAAAGAAATATGCGAGAATGGCGGATGTGCCTACACTAAAAGTACATGGATTAAGACATAGTAGCGCCAGCTACCTTTTGGAATCTGGAGTCAACATTGTTAATGTGTCGAAAAGACTCGGACATGCAAATATTTCAATCACTATGGATGTATATGCGCACAGTATGCCAAATTCAGATGAAATGATTGCTGAAAAATTGACTAATGTGATTAATACGCAATAGGCAAAGAGTATTGAGATAGAAATGTTACCCAGAGAGATGCCAGTCATTATATAGTAGAAAACTTACTCATTCCAAATGTATGTACGAATTTCTCGCAGTGATATATTTTGAATGAGTGATGTCGTGGTGTGAATGATACCAGAGAATATACCAATAGATAAGGAGTACCTTCAAATTGTTGTGCTGTTAACCGCTCATGGTGACTAGAATGGATTAATACAGTATAATGAAACATGCGAAAAGAGGGAAATGAATGGAATATAAAATTGGAGATATTATTGAAGGAAGAGTTACAGGGATTCAGCCTTATGGTGCATTCATCTCATTAGATGACCAGACACAGGGGTTAGTCCACATATCTGAGATACAGTCTGGCTATACAAAAAATATCCACAGCTTTTTAGAAGTAGGGCAAACGGTAAAGGTCCAAATAATCGATATCGACGAATACACGAAGAAAATTAGCTTATCATTACGGACCATGGCAGAACGTCCAGCGGAAGCCCCCTATCATCGAAAACGCTACTTTACGAACCGCAACAAAAACATCGGTTTCCGGTCGTTGGAGAAGAACATGCCTAAATGGACCGATGAAGCAGTAGATTTCCTCCTGAAAGAGCGCGTTGAAAATTAATCATAGTTTTACGCAAATAATGTCTTTTTTTCAGAAAACATGATACAATGAGTGAGATTTATGATTAGCTTTTGCAGAGGTGAAAATTGTGACGAAACAAGTATCTGGAACAATCATGTTGCATTTAGAAGATGGATCAAAACGCTTTTTAGTTCACGAAAAAGGAAAAGAAAAAGAATTTGCCCGCACTGATACCAAAGCCGAAAACACCGTTTTAGCTAGTTTTTTGAATTTTTTAAAAGCAACACTACATATTAATGTTGAGGATATTCGTTTAGTTGAATTGACCAACACACAATCTCACGGCGACAAATTACCATTATATGTGTTCGAAATGGCTGGTGAGACAGCAACAGAGCTACCAGAAGGATTTGCTTGGGAAAGTCCTGACAGCGTAAGAAAAATCCTTGGAACAATCGAAATTGAAGGTGTACCATTATTTGAATAAACATTAAAAAAGAACTTATGAAAATAAGTTCTTTTTTTTTGAAGAAAATAGTTGACCGATGATTGATTAAGTGGTAAATTAATAAACGTTGCTGATGCAGCGAAAGCCGAACAATGAATTTTGAATTTCAAAAAACTTCAAGAAAGTTGTTGACATCGACTCAGTAACCTGTTAAGATATAAAAGTTGCTGAAACAAAGCAACGAAACATGTAGACCTTTGAAAACTGAACGAATAAAACAAACCAAATGTGTAGGGCGTTTCTATTTAAATAGAAACAAACAACATAGCAAGCAATATGCTAGCAAGTCAATTAACAAATTGAGCTTAAC
>Ga0153923_100438_pt1 | contig 13797 bp, 20 predicted proteins | sample TSNJ007MetaG_FD_104682 | JGI IMG/M metagenome (GOLD analysis project Ga0153923, IMG submission 104682) | Attine ant fungus gardens microbial communities from New Jersey, USA - TSNJ007 MetaG | ecosystem: Host-associated > Fungi > Mycelium > Unclassified | place: USA: New Jersey, Brendon T. Byrne... | reverse complement strand
CAGCCCCTGCATCTTCATCTGGTATGAGTTGGCCTGTGACATGAGAATCAATCTTGTATCTCTTAACGCCTTCTAGGTTCCAAAACTCAACCTTGGTGACTGTTACCTTATTCTTAGCCTCATACACTTCAACATCATAGAAACGAATGATAGCATCCAATTCGGTATGAGCTGCATCTTTCCACAACGGCACGATTTCCTCAGAAGGTATTAGCTTAAAAGATAGCTCGCCTTTGTCGTTGTAATACACTTGAATCCAGCTAATTCCTTTATTGATGGCATTCTTACCTACATTACGAAGTAGTCGTTTGAATGACTTACCTAGATAGCCTTCTAACGCTTTCTTATAGGGATCATTTCCATCGGTTTGAATTCCAAATGGCTTTGATAGTAGATAGCCGACCTTCTGATCCACGAGCTTACGTATGAAGCCATGCACCAGTTTGTTGTTAGCCAGGTTCTCAACATCTATAATGCGACCGCCTTCGCCTATCCCTGTTCTGCGGTTCTTCAAAATGTCTGTCTTCATCTCATAATACTCTTGACCAGTTATCATAAGCTTGCGACGCTCTGAACCTTTGAAGTCACTCATTTCTTGTGTGATGATCTCCCGTAATGTCATTGGTGCATTGTCGTCAAGGTTACGAATAATATCTTGTGTTGTACTCAAGTCTTAACCTCCCTTCTAATCAAATGAGAATGCATCTGGCTTACGGATCTGTTCCATGGCATAACGTAAAGCATCTAACGTATGGTTAAAGTCATCAACTGGACGATTCAGAAACTTTCCTGCCTTATTCTGGTCCCACACATAACTAGAAAGCTCAATAGCAATATTAGGACAATTGAATTTATGAACAATGATTTCGAACTGTTGTATGAATTGAATCCCAGCCTTAACGCTATCAGGTCCTTTATCAGCTGCACGAATACGCCCAATACCATGACCACGTATTTCATCAATGGATTTAGGTTCAGAAGAATCAGCTATAATGCGCTCTTTGGAATATTCTTTACGCTTGATCATGGCTGCAATATCATCATTCTTCATGCCGTGTTCATAATGTTCATCGAATATATAAAGCTTCTTCTCTTCTTTATTTACCAAAGCACATACAAGCGCACTCGGGTCATTGGTGTAACCGAAGTCTAAGCCGAATACAGCTTTATAACCTTTCATCTTCGCAATTGCACGATAATCAAAGTCCTCTTCACGCCAATCCTCATAGACAGCGCCTTCAGCTATACCCCAATCCCCATCACCCTCAACCTTATGACGCTTGGGTTTGTGCTTCTTCATCCATTCAAACAAAGCGCGGTCATCATCACCAAGGAACTCGTTACATCTATAGTTAGTTGTGATAGCCATGACATTATCATTGGGAACGTCAAAAAAACGCTTCTTCAACCAGTGTTTCTCATTCCACGGGTTAAACGATAGCGTTAATTGTTTAAAGTATCCTTCTGGTAATTCACCACGAATAGACATATCCACCTTATCAAAGTCATCTTCATTCATGAGTTGGTAGGCTTCTTCAAACCACGCCCAACACAAATATCCGTTCTCCACCGTAATAGATGTGATGGACATTGGATCATCTAATCCCCTAAACAGAATCATTTGTCCTGTTGGCTTGTATATAGCTTCTAGTGGACTCTTCTTGAAATGCCATAAATGAGAAACCTTCAACCGGTTTGCAGCCCATTTAAGTTGCGTGAATGTTGAATCTTTATGAGCATTAAACGTCTTTCTCAGGACCAATGTATTAGACAAAGGCATTTTCATCATGTTGTATATGACCCACAATGCCGTTGTGACACTCTTCTTCGATCCCCGACCACCTTTTACAACTCTGTACCGTCCCTTATAACGCCAAAAGTCGGCATACCCTTTGCCTACGGTATCTTGTAAACTTATCTCTTTACTACTCATGAAGATCATCCTTAAATACTACTGATTCAGCAGCACTTACTTTATCCAGTACCTTGACCTCTGCTTTAAGCTTACTAATACGGAGATGTCGTTCGTCATCTATATCGCCTTGACGACACATATCTTCATACTGCTTAATCATGCTTTGAAGAGTACTCATGGCCCTACTCTGAGCCGTTAAGAACGTTGCATGACGATCCCAAGAGAACTGGAACTCATACTCTTCCTCGGTAACTACTTGCTCCATTTGTGGCTTATCATCACCTACATCATGGACCTCATATTTACGCTTCTTAAGCTCTTTGATCATTTCGTCCTTATCCTTCACAAACATGATCTGTTGTGCCCGGAGTATAGCAGCGTATTGAATCGTTATTTGATCCCACATCATATCTAATGGAGAACGTGTTTCAATCTCTTCCATGATCTCTAACGTGTCATCAGGTAGAAACTTACGGAAGAACCCATGTGTGACAGCCTTATCATTCTTAGCAGGACCACCATGACCGCCACTGTTCCCCTTTGCATTCTGATTACCGGGAGGTGCACCCCCTCTGTTTGTGTGCACACCTTTTTCTGATGGTGCACCCATATCACGATTCCAACTATGCCGTTGTTTCCAACTCTTAACCGTGTTGAGTGTGACGCCGTATTTCTCTGCGATCTCTTTATATTTAAGACCCGCCATGTAATCTTTCTCGGCTAAAACGTGATTATCAGCCACTACATTATCACCACCCCCGTCGTTGTGTTGGTTTTGTAACTTTATAGCCTATAAAGGCAAAAGAAAAAGCACCGGTTAGGGTGCTTTAGTTTTTATAAACGATTAGTGCAGAGTAAGTTTTACCGCCTACCCCTTCACTAATGACATATTTAATATCGATCAAATTCGCTGCATCAATATTAGCCAGGGTATTGTTTATTTGAGTTTCTAAAACTGGCGCGTTGGCATTGACTATTAATTTAGTATGTAACTTAGACACAATATCACCTCCCACTATTCACATTTCGACGTCATGAGGGATTTACCTCTTTATATCACACTTGTAATTAGGCTCTCTAATTTATAGGTGGCAGTTGTAATGCAAAAAAGCCGCCTATTGGCGACTCACTTTTGGTAAAGAAACTTTTCTCTAACGTATTTCCTATTTCACTTCGTGAATTTACCTACAATTCTCTTTAACACATCTTCTGTTCTTGCCTCACTTATAGTTTGCTTGGCAAAACCCTTTTGGAACTTCTCATCGTCATAATCACCACTAACAATATCTATGCTCTCGAACTGAAGTTTTGCCCCCTCTAGAAATTCATCTAATGAATCAACTAATTCAAGGTGTTCACTACCAATATTCTCTGGAGGTGTAAACGATGAAGCCATATTCCGTATTAAAGCGTACTGAACAAGGTTGCCATCAATTCTTTTAAGCTTCTCCTTTAAATCATCGGCATTTCCACTTGGTGGTATCTCTGCTTCTTCTTTCAATGATCTTGAAATGTTAACAATTTCTGTGCCTGCATGTTCTAAAAATTTTGCATATTCTAAAATTGAACTCATCAATATCGCCCCCATAGAATCAAAATTCGACATTTGGAAGATATAACCTCTTATTCAAAAGAAAAAGCACCGGTTAGGGTGCTCAAAATATTTACTCGTTAAGAACGTCGAAATAAAACCTATAAAATTTCTCTAATTCTCTGTATTCGAAATATTTTTTCCCCATTTTCACCATAGCAAATAAAATTAATAACGCCCCTGCAATTCCTGATAAAAGCAAAAGTATAGCTTTAAAGACAACGCCTTCGGCTAAATTATTTATAGCTACATATATACTTGCAAAAATAGCTATTATCGAAATATTACATGGTACTACAAGCGCTAGCCAATTAGATGTCTTACTCTCACAGTCATATATACCATTTTTCATAATATACTTAATTTGTTTTCTTTCAGATTCAGTTATCGCTTTGACCTTTTCGAGAAACTCCTCTTCTAGTTCAAAAAACGAACCTTCCTTTATCTTTTCTTGAAATCGACTAAAGGTAGCGTATTCCGATCCTAAAATAATAGTATCATTGTTCTTTCTAAATATTTTCATTACCTCGCCTCCTCTCGACATCACAATTCGACACCGTGAAGAATTTACCTCTTTATATCTCACTAGTACTTAGTCTCTCTAATTATAGGTGGCAAGTGTAATACAAAAAAAGCACCGGTCAGGGTGCTTAAGATTCACTTAATATTCTTCTGAAAAATAATTATATTATAGTAAAATCAATTCTCTTCATCTCAAGATTATTTATCAATATCTTTAATATTTCTAGGAAATTTTCTTTTAAACAAAAAAAGGTTGTTAAACATAAATATAAACGGTATAAAGCAACCCAATACCATTGTTACATAATTCAATAAGTTCGATTCTCCAATGAAAATTTCTCTAAATACTACTATCAAAGCATAGAGTGCCGATCCTAGGATTAGTGCTGCAATTAAGGGGAAACCCCAAAATTGCAAAATTCTTAACCATCTCTTTTTCTTATTTCTATTTAAATAGTTTATTTGTCCTTTGTATTTAATCCCATTTTTCAGACCTTTAACAGTTCCCATAATTTTAGGTTCAGCATTACTATTCGTATGTAATATTTCTACTATCACTCCATCTTTTGGATCTAAAAAATCAAATTTTAAAATTACTTCGTTATTCACTAACGAATCTTTCTCGGCTGTAAATTTGTTAACTGTTCTTGATAGTGCAGTAACATTAACGCTGAAGATTTTAGTTGAGGAACCAAATACTATTTTTAAATAATCCTCAACAACTATGTCAGTTCCATTAATAGTATTTGTTCCTCCGTTCCAAATAACAATCTGGGATTTTTGTAAGCTTTCTATTCTTACGCCCGCCACAGTCACTTCAAATTCACTGGGTAATTTAAGGCTTATGTTCCCTATTATTTGTAGATTACTTGTTTGATAATTCAATCTTGATCTAGATCTTTGAAGTACATAAAAGAAATATCCAACAAGTACCCCAAATAAAATACTTACAATAGTGCCAAGCATAACTATTTCCTCCCATTTCCCTAATCAATATATTCTACATTTAATAGATTGATTATGGCAGTATAATTTATGCTTTTTTTCTTATTATTACTAAAAGTCACAAATATTAATTTTTATTGTTATTGTTATTGTTAATTACAAAAATGCCACACCCTAACGAGTGGCTAGTATGACGCAAGTTATGAAAAAATACGAATGGCAGGATTTGAGCCTGCGACTACTTGCTCAAAGCAAGTGTGCTACCTAGCTACACTACATCCGTTCATTAAAAATAAAATTACGATGATCTTAACCGCATTCTTAGTCCTGTATCTGATTTCTAATCGATGCAGCGTTCATTGAGGTCAATCAGGTATTCTTTTACGAACATTTGCTGTTTGGCTGTCAACGCCATCTGTTTCAGCTCCTTTATGCAAAATAGAAAAAGCACCGGTTAGGGTGCTTTTGAAAAATTAAAATGAGGGACAACTTAACAAGTTCAAGTCAAGTTTATCAAATATTTCCTCCTCGCTTTTTTTATATGTTTTTAATAAAACTTGAGCGAAAATCCTTTTTAACTCAAAGTAGTTATCATAAACATCATTTTTCTTTAGTAACCGAACTAATTCTGAAACTTCTCCATGAGTTGCTTTACTTCTCAAGTTATACATCTTTTTCACTACTTCGAATATCTTTTTTCTACTCTCGAATTCATCAGCTACTATAATACTTGCGTTTAATGATACTCTGTACGTCGTATTCCCATCACCTTTCACAAGCAATGCTTCCATACCGGTAATTATCATCTGATTGCTGTTTTCAAGGCTTGGACTAAGACATGCGCTTACATAAGAGTTATATGCATAACTCCATCTAGTTGCTTTCCATGACTCTTCTTTACGAAGTTCATTAGCACTTTGGCTATGTTCTATAATTATTGAATGAAATTTCTTGACTTCTTCTAATTCAGTATTCGTGATAACTAGACTAGACGAATCCTCTTCAATATCATCACCTATAGATGAATAAAACTTAAACAGCGGTGAATTCCACCCCCGTAGAATTTCATAAACAGTTAATTCGCAAGGTTCCATCGGCTTACTTACCTTTATATTCAACTTTGGCAAAGATAGTTGAAGTGCGTGGTAGAATAACACTCCATTTGATCTATATTTGGAGTATTCTGAGGTATCGTCGTAAATAATGGTTACTAAAATTTTTTTATTATCAGGCAACGTACTGAAAGATATAAATTCATTAACACGATAATTCAACTTGTCCATACTTACATTTTCAATAATAAAACAATTTATCTTCTTTTCCATATGAATCACTCCTAATGTTGATATACTTCAAAATTCGACATCAGGAAGAATTCACCTCTTATTTAGTCTCTCTAATTATAGGTGGCAGGTGTAATACAAAAAGCCGCTTTTCAGCGACTTAATTTTGTTAAAGAATAATAGTTACCTTATTTTATAAATGTAGGATTAAACAACCCAATTTCTGAGATCCTTGTATCAAGGGATTGAGTCTTAATTTGTATTTTCAAGACATTCTCTAAGTTAAGTTTCAGATCTTCTGGAAAATCTCCTGGTTTCATCTCTTTAGTATATATAACTTTATCATCAGCTGAAATTGTAACCTTTACAATAGCACTAGAACTTCTGTATTGATCTGTCCATCCTAACTTCGCACTTAACGATTTCACATTTCCATTAAGGGGAAACTCTAAATACTGCCACATTCTATCAGCGTCATCATTAAAAGCGTTGGTGTTATTTCGCATTGTTAAGTAGTTACTATATTCAGTTCCAATATTGTCACTAACCGAGGTGTTACTATTGTCGTCGTTATAGGTATAATGATTCCACGAGTCTCCACTTTGATAATTCATATGTTTAATATCTTTATTCAAATATAATGCATTAACATTTCCTGTCTCACCAATATAAATAACCTTTGAACTACCGTCCCATTTAACCTGCTGTTTTAGAGCATTAGAAATAAAACCTAGTGGCACATAAGTTTTACCATTATAAACAAATGGCTTATCCTCTCCCGTTGGCATTTTTGATACATTGTTAATTTTAATATCATTTACACTATAAAAAACCTCAATCATCTTACCACTTGCTGCAAACGCTGTCGCACCTGTTATTAGCGAACCAATAGTCACACCTAAAATAAGTCCTTTTAACTTATCTTTCACAGAAATCTCCCCTTATGTATTAATAATTTCCTGCTGATATTTCACTTCTGAACACTACCTAAATACCCCATTATTGTACAGGTAAAATTTCACATCCTATTAATAAAAAACCTATCCCACAAGGAATAGGCTGTTAGCTTTATTATCCTTTATCTTTATTTCTGCTCTATCCAACATTGTCTGAGCGGCGCCACGACTGATATCCATTTCCTGTGCAACTTGTCCAATGCTGTAGCATAATCCATACCTAAATGTGTATGCTTGTTTCTCTCTTTCACTCAATGTGGAAAGTGCATCATCTATTTGAAACCGTTCATGGTCACTTAATGTGGTTGGGCTCCCACACGCTGAGGGCTGAGCGTATGACTGCATATACAAAGGATCTTTTGTAATAGTGCGTTGTCTACCTGATCTGCGGTGTATAGGTCTTCGAGCGTCTGGTTCATGACCTCTATTTAGCCAATCAATCGCGAACTGAACATCTGACAACATAGCTCTGATTAATGGCTCATCCTCTTCGTTTGCATCTATTTTAGCCTTCATTAAAAGTGACCGTGTAATCCTGTAACTCTTTAATAGTTCTTTCAATTCATTCACCCCTTAAATCAGATCGAATATAGTAACTTGTCCTTCTTTTATAAATTCCGATGAATCTATGATTAGTCTCTCCTTCAACATGAAGGTAGGTGCATCTTGTTGATAATGCGGCCATATCGGATCACCAGCCTTTGAACGCTGAGGATTACCCTTTTCGGCTTCAACAGTCCAGACCCAAAATGTCTTAGCTGTTACAGTTTCACTCATGCTCTGGCCCCCACAGAATTGGCTTCTTGGTACCCGTGCACCTTTTTACCACAGATCGGACAGAACTTAGGTGGTATATCCTTGTGTATCGCCGTTTTGGATAGCCGAGCACCCTTTTTATCATCAAATGTATAAGGTCTGATTGTGATGTTAATATTCACGTTTGTTTGAACCTCTGCATCCCTGCGGTTCTGGCGACTACTCTAGGAATGTTGACTGGCTAGTACTTGTAGGCATTTACACTTTGCCATTATCCTCCCTATTTAATGGGTAAAGGGGTGCTAAGAAGTTATCTATAACCTCACAACATTCTTCAGTAGTGAGTAATCCTTCCGAGAGATAGCGCTTTGTATCTTCCAACTCTTCTTTTAGTTTCTGTTCTCTCTCTTCTGCCTTCTCCAGTTGCTTCTTCAACTCCCCTATCTCCACTGCCTGTACCTGATAGTTATTGGCGTCTGCATACTTTTGTATCAATAGGTCAGCTTTGTCTTTTTGGAGTTGTTTGGCTTGTTGTATCCAATAAAAAAGTGCGTCCAAGATGTTGTTAAAATCAACAATTCCAACTCTTCCCTCATGTCTCGCTGTATGAGCTGATTCCATATCTGCTTGCCAGTCTCTTGGGTCTCTACTCATTAGGGATTACCTCCAACTCACTCGCCATTCTGAACATTAAATGTTGATATTTATCAAATTGCACATACACCATATCGATAGGCACATCAACCGTACCCATTCCATGTATACCGTGTAACACTCTATCCCCCGGCTTAATGGTGGGTAATGGGATAGGATCAAACGTGCCCTTCTTAATTTCTTCGCTGACCAAGTTGCGCAATAAAACCTGTTCAACCCAGCTACCCGTTTCTGTTGCCTTTTCTTCTAGCCATTCAAGCAATCTATCTTTGTCTATCATCCTTGGTTGTTATTCCATTACTCTCTACCTCCAATAAGTGAGGATGTTCGTATATGTTGCCAATGATTTCTGTATTCTTCAAAACTCCATCTGATTCAATCTTATGGTATTGGCTTGGATTTCTAGTGAATACAAGGAAGGCACAATGCTCCTGGACCCACTCTACTTCTCCTATGCCATTTTCATCTTGGAGTAAGTCTTCTTCATAGATTTCCTTACCTTTGCTGTCTTGGAGTCCTGTGTATTGACCTACTGTTTCTGGATCGACTTGTATTAGTTGGTTGCCTACGCGAACTCCTTTGCCTACAAAGCAGTCAACATCCAAATCATCCATTTCCATGATCCAACAGTTAGAAAACTTAGAATTGTTACCGTATTTATGGGATGACTCCATTCTTATTAAATTTCCATACACCCATTCACCGTTATCAATTCGCTTTCCACGGAATTTAATTTGTCTCATATCCTTTACACTCCTTTTAGGTAGATGTGAAATTCTTGAAAAATTGACAGGAACACATCTTGTAAGGATCAGTATCATAGTTGCAATATCTGTAATGCACATCACCTTCGATGTCCTCATATAGCGCAAAAATTAGTTCTTTATCCTCCATGCTTTCATAAAAGACTCCCATCCTGCGTTTCAGTTTTATTGTTTTCACTCCTTTTAGCTAGGGAGAGAGGTTATACTATCCCTTTAATTCTCTTATACAGCTTGGGCTGATTGATTCGTTTTGGGTCACGATCTTACATTATTTAATTTTTTTTGGACATAATAACATCTGTGAAAAAATCATGAATAGAAGGAGCCAAATTAAATGGGTATTTTAGACGGCAATCCAAAAGACGAACCAATGCATTATGGTGAAATTTTTAGTGTATGGAGTGGCTCTATGGTTGCCAGAGGCGCTGTATCATGCTACCAAGCATTTTTATACCACGCTGGTGACAAGGACCTTAAAAAAATACTAGGTGATCTTATTGATCAAGCTAAGCTAGAGATTAAAGAATTTGATAAATTGCTTTCTGATAACGGATTAGCTCCCGCGCCAATTATGCCTGAAAGACCACCAGTAAAACTCGAAGACATCCCTGTTGGCGCAAGATTTACTGATCCTGAAATAGCTGCAAAGATTGCGGCAGACATCTCTATCGGACTTGTCGCTTGTAGCCAAGCTATGGGTCAATCAATTAGAGTGGATGTTGGTGCTTTATTTGCTAAATACCATCTCACTTTAACAGGCTTTGGAGTTCGGATACTCCAGATGAATAAAGAAAAAGGTTGGCTTATCCCTCCTCCTCTTCAAGTGAAGAGACCTGAATCTAAATAAATTCTATTTTATTGTCCTGCTCATTGAGCAGGATTTCTTTGTTTAGGTTTTACACCTGAAGTTGCGTCATAACTCGCTATCCCCTAATGGTGTTGCGCTTTATCTTCGAACTACGACATTATTATTTTACTTTGGTTTCGTAGTAGGCTATTATTTTTATAATCCTTGTTAAATTTCCGACTGCAAAATCCACATTTATTATCCATAAATCACACTTTTTTTATAAGCTATCCCTTAACTATTAAATAGTTTGACTGATTAATATATAGAATATATTTTTTACATATTATCTTGTCAGTTTAAAGAAAGGAGGTATCCAATTCATTATGAAGAAAAATTCATTAGAATCTCTATCAATTGGATATGGGTACTCGACTGCTGTTTTTTTCTAAAATCATTTTTACGGGTGAAGTGTGTCAAAAATGACTTTTGGAAAAATAGCAAATAATAAAAATGATGGGGTAATAAAAATGGACGATAAGATTATAAGAAAAAATCCAGTGGGAATGCCTGCACCAGTAGGAAACTATACTCATATCACAAGAATTCCAAGAAATTCTGAACTTTATGTAACATCTGGTCAAATTGGAATTGATAAAGACGGTGTGTTTCCAGATAATATGAACGAACAAATTAGCAATACATTTAATAACATTCAATCTGTGTTAATATCCGAAAATTTATCTTCTGATAATATTATTAAGGTAAATATCTGGGCAACTGAAAAAATCGATTGGGAATATCTATACTCTAAGTGGGAAGAATTATTCGGAAATAACTATCCTGCAATGACAATCGGTTATATTACTGAATTAGGATTGCCTGAAATAAAAATAGAAATTGAAATCTGGGCCGCTAAGGTCTAATATCATACACTTCACCTAGAACCATGCAATTAGTCGTTGCATGGTTTTTTATATATAAAAAATTTGAAAGAAGAAAGATTTTCTTAGTACACAGTTTGTGTCTTTTGCGTCATTGACCTTGCTTCGTCTCGACCGAATATGCTTAACGTAGTGGTGGCCGTATCAGGGCTTATATATTCAATACAGGGTGTAACCTAAAACGATTTATCTCTTTTGTATCTACCTTCTTTTATTAACTTCGAAATGACATGAGCTGCCTTTATCCATGTGACTTCTGTTTCAACCCATTCGCCATCATTACGCCACTTGAATTTAATTCCACCGCCATCGTGCATTTCGTTATGGACATCCGAACCTATTGAAGATCGACCACCGATTCCATATTCAGCTTTGAGCATCTTCGCATATTTTGGGACGATAGGATCGGTGATGCCGTAATCATGTATGCGACTTTTCCCACTTTGAAATCCACTACCATCCAGGAGCACGGTTTCTATCTTTTGCGATTCCATATCCTCCTGGCTAATGCTTTCAATCACATCGAAATCGAACAAACACATTTGTATAGGAACCGGTTCGACACTGATATTCAATCCGTTTCACTACTTTCAGCAAACTGGTCTACCAATTTACCTATTTTGGACATAGCTTTCTCGGCTGTACATTTACCCTCAAGGTATTCAACATTGACCAACAGTACTTGCTTAGCTAAATCAAATATCATAACTCTCGCCTTTAGGCCCATTCGTTCCACCTCGATTGATCAGTTATTTAATTACTGGCAGAGTGTGTGTCTGTCTCCCTTCCTCTAGATAAATCCAATTTATGGTGTACTATTAACTAGATTCGAGTTGATTTTTTTTTGTAATTTTTCAATACAATTTGCGTTATCTTAAAAGGAGATGATTGTGTGATCTTTATTGGGATTTTATTAATTGCATTGGGTTTGTTAAATATTTTGAAGCCAACTTTCTCTTGGAACAGGAGTGAAGGTTGGAAAGTAAATGGTGAATCTACACCCAGTGACGCTTATATAGCCTCAAGGAAGTTAGTTGGGATCATTGGTTTAATCATTGGGAGCATCTGTTTGTTAATTGGCATCCTTAAACTGTTTTAATTAATGGGTGTCTGTCTCCCTTCCTCTGGAACTTTTTTGTAATTTTTGCGTTTTATCTACAAAGGAGTTGATCTAATGTTCATGTTCATCTTTTTACTGTTGTTTGGTAGTGCAGTAATTGCTTTTGGTATTTATGCTATTAAAAATCCCTATTCATGGTGGTTCAGGAACCTGTTTGACGACCGTGAACCTAGCGATTTCTCGATATCTAATACAAAATTCGCTGGCAAGATAACCATAGGAGTCGGTGTAATGATTATCCTGTTCGGTTCTCTGCATCTTTTTATTTAATTAATAGTTTCTAGGAGGCACCTCGTTGACAAACATACTAACCAAGCTATATTCCGAGTACCTTCTTATCCCACGAGCATTACGCCAATTAATTATGTTGGGATGGATAATTTTGTTTTTTTACTCAGGTTATAAATTCCAATGGTTTTATTGGAAATAAATAGATTTGATCTTCCATCATTCACATTAATGGGTACACCAGTTCTATTTTAGGGTAGCAAAGGTCCGCAATTGTTCATCATTCCGTTCTCAAATCGCTTCGCTAAACCAAACTTCATCAACCGCTTGTAAATAATGCACCGGAAACGCTCCTGATCCTACCTCATAGGCGTATACATCGATATCCAGTATATTTATGCTCTTCTTACCTCTGATGTTTTGTGCCTCATCCCAATACGGTTTAAGGACCATATAAGGGATTAAGTATGTTTTCTTCTGTGAAGTAAACTCGATTAGCAGAAACGATATGGCACCCGCATGATGACATTTTTTTAGATACTCATATTGATGATCATGCAAATTTTTAAGATCGAATCTAGTCAATTTCTGTACTGACTTGGCTTCAAACATCACCGGTCTTCCTCTGTACACTCCGTCATAGTCCACTGTGGAAGGAGCTGCGTACACTCCGGATACTCTATTCCCTTTTGTACTTAATACCTTTATAGGTGTTGGACGTTTATTTATGATTGCTATTCCTTTTCGACCATACATTTCATTGGTGCGATCTAATATCGCTTCAAACCCCATGCCTCGGTTAGCGTGTGTCATACCGTCCACCCCAACAATCCGTTTTGTCTTTTTATTATTAATTTATTTCTTCGCGCTCGATCGATGAGCAGGATCAACACTTCGTCCGGATCTCTCTCTAATTGTTTCGCAATGCTTTCAAGTGCTATTCCCTCAAGCCACATTGTTTCAAAGCCCTTAACCTCTTCAGTGCACCAAGTAAAATCCATTTCTTCACACGCTAGATGCAACTTATGCCTACGTTTGGCATTCGGTGGTTCTAACACTACACGGGTTTTTCTAACTCCCATGATCTTCCCTCCGTTTCCAAAGTTCTGTATTGCTTCTCTGCCGACTCTATTACTCTAGTCACCAATCCCTTGGTATCATCGTTTGCAGTGCCTAAGGTGATCTCCTGTTTGGTTCGTATGGGTATTAGTGGGTTAGGCACGTTGTCCCTCCTTACTGGCTTGTAGTTCAGCAGCCATTCGCATCATTTCTTGATACTCTTCTTCAGTTGGTGGTGTTCCACCTGAGTTTTGAGCAATAGGAATGCTCACT
>Ga0153923_100437_pt1 | contig 13813 bp, 16 predicted proteins | sample TSNJ007MetaG_FD_104682 | JGI IMG/M metagenome (GOLD analysis project Ga0153923, IMG submission 104682) | Attine ant fungus gardens microbial communities from New Jersey, USA - TSNJ007 MetaG | ecosystem: Host-associated > Fungi > Mycelium > Unclassified | place: USA: New Jersey, Brendon T. Byrne... | reverse complement strand
TACCCGAGCATTGCGCCTCCGGCCATCGCGATCTCCGTGACCTACCCGGGTGCTTCGGCACAGACGGTTCAGGACACCTGGTCCAGGTGATCGAACAGCAGCTCAACGGTATCGACAACCTGCGTTATGTGTCCTCGGAAAGTAACTCCGACGGCAGCATGACCAGGTTGTCGATACCGTTGAGCTGCTGTTCGATCACCTGGACCACGGTGTCCTGAACCGTCTGTGCCGAAGCACCCGGGTAGGTCACGGAGATCGCGATGGCCGGAGGCGCAATGCTCGGGTACTGGTTGATCGGCAATTTCAGGATCGATAGTGCCCCGACCAACATGATCACCAAGGCAATTACCCAGGCGAAAATCGGACGGTCGATAAAAAATTTCGACATGAGTTACTCCCCTTTGCCGCCAGCGGCTTTGTCAGCTGCTTGAGCGGGGGCCGGGTTCTTGGCTACGTTGGTCGCTTCGGTCGGATTGACCTGAACACCTGGGCGAACGTACTGCAGACCTTCGGTGATCAGACGATCGCCGGCTTTCAGGCCATCCTCGATCAGCCACTGGCTGCCGACGGTACGGCTGGCCTTGAGCTGACGCAGTTCAACCTTGTTGTCCGCGCCGACAACCAGTGCGGTCGGCGTACCTTTGAGGTCGCGGGTCACGCCTTGCTGCGGCGCCTGAATGGCCGCGGCGTTGACCCCGGCCTGCAACTGGGCACGGACGAACATGCCAGGCAGCAGGGTGTGATCCGGGTTCGGGAACACGGCGCGCAAGGTCACGGAACCGGTAGTCGGATCCACCGATACTTCGGAGAATTCCAGCTTGCCGTCGAGCTTGTACTGGCTGCCGTCCTCGAGGGTCAGCTTGACCGCTGCCGAGTTGTCGCCGGCCTTCTGCAGACGACCGCTTTCCAGCTCGCGGCGCAGTTCGAGCAGTTCAACCGAGGACTGGGTGACGTCGACGTAGATCGGGTCCAGTTGCTGGATCGTCGCCATCGCGTCGGCCTGACCATTGCTGACCAGCGCGCCTTCGGTCACCGAAGAACGGCCAATGCGGCCGGAGATCGGCGCGTAGACCTTGGTGTATTTCACGTTGATCTGCGCGCTCTGCAGCGACGCTTCCGATTCCATGCGATTGGCGACGGCGGTGTCGAATTCCTGGCGGCTCACGGCCTGCTCATCGACCAGTTGCTTGTAGCGGTCGGAGATCGACTTGGTCGAACGCAGGTTGGCCTCAGCGCTTTTCAGGGTCGCTTCATAGACTGCCGGATCGATCTGATACAGCTGCTGGCCGGCTTTGACGTCGCCGCCTTCCTTGAACAGACGCTTGAGAATGATGCCGTTGACCTGTGGTCGAACTTCAGCGATGCGGTACGCGCTGGTGCGGCCCGGCAGTTCGGACGTGAGGGTGAACGCTTGTGGTTGCAGGGTGACGACGCCGACCTGAGGAGGCGGAGCGGCCGGAGCCGCTTCTTCCTTTTTACATCCGCTGAGCAGCGATGCCAGGGCGACGGCAGTGACCAGAGCGGTAACAGCTGGCTTGAATTGCATGAAGATCCTCGGGTCAGGCGCGCACATTGCGCACAAGAAGTGTGAAAGGGTAAAAAAATCGGGTCGAGTGGATAAGTAGCTTGCTAAGGAATATACTTACGTTCATGGTTGTTTGTAAATAGCTTGGCGTCGTACCCACCCTGTTACAAAATGCGTCGCAAGGTTTGAAATTGTAGGCCGGGGAGCTGATTCGTGAGAGATCGGCCCCCTCTTTATTCAGCGGATATTCAGCCATCCCTGAAACATCCCGTTTGAGGTTTTACTGCCATGGTCCGTCGTACCAAAGAGGAAGCTCAGGAAACGCGCAGCCAGATTCTCGAAGCGGCCGAGAAAGCGTTTTATGAAAGGGGCGTGGCCCGCACGACCCTGGCGGATATCGCGACAATGGCCGGCGTCACGCGCGGGGCCATCTATTGGCATTTCAGCAACAAGGCTGATCTGGTGCAGGCGATGCTCGACAGCCTGCATGAACCGCTGGATGAATTGGCCAAGGCCAGCGAGAGCGAGGATGAACTCGACCCGTTGGGGTGCATGCGCAAGCTGTTGATCCATCTGTTCCATCAGGTAGCCCTGGATCCGAAGACCCGTCGCATCAACGAGATTCTGTTTCATAAGTGCGAATTCACCGATGAAATGTGCGATCTGCGCCAGCAGCGCCGCACGGCCAGTCTCGATTGCAACCTGCGCATCGGTCTGACCCTGCGTAATGCGGTCAATCGCGGCCAGTTGCCGGAAGATCTCGACACTGCCCGGGCGGCCATCAGCATTCATGCGTATATCGATGGCCTCCTGTATGGATGGCTGTTGGCGCCGGACAGCTTTGAATTGCATGCCGAAGCCGAGCGCTGGGTCGATACAGGGTTGGATATGCTGCGCCTGAGCCCCAGTCTGCGCAAATGAAACAAAATGCGTAATTGGCACAGGTTGTGTCAATCGGCCTGCTCCATTCAGATTCGGGGCGAGAGTTTAAACGTAGCGAGCTACGGATTTTGTAGGGATTTTGTGTCGTCCCTGTGAATGAATGTTAGCTGTCGTCAATAACGACAGCATTACGAAATCCAGCCGCCACCAGGATGCCTTTGTGGGAGCGGGCTTGCTCGCGAAGGCGGTGAATCAGTCAACACAAATACTGAAGGCACAGCGCATTCGTGAGCAAGCCCACTCCCACAAAGGCGCTCCAGCGATTTCAGGACAAGACCCAAGAAAAAGCCCCCGGCTCTCACGAGTCGGGGGCTTTTGCGTTTCTGCTGTTTTGTACTGAATAACGCTTACAGCGTCGGGTAGTCGATGTAACCGACCGGGCCTTTGCCGTAGAACAGTTCAGGACGCGCATCGTTGAGCGGTGCATCGGCCTTCAGGCGGGCTGGCAGATCCGGGTTGGCAATGAACGGTACGCCGAACGCCACCGCGTCTGCCTTGCCTTCAGCCAGCCAGGCATTGGCGCTGTCCTTGGTGAAACGTTCGTTGGCGATGTACGCGCCGCCGAAGGCTTCTTTCAATTGTGGGCCGAGGCTGTCGGCGCCTTCTTTCTCGCGGGAGCAGATGAAGGCGATGCCGCGCTTGCCCAGCTCGCGAGCCACATAAGTGAAGGTCTCGGCCAGATTGTCGTCGCCCATGTCGTGGGAGTCGGCGCGGGGTGCCAGGTGCACGCCGACACGGCCGGCGCCCCAGACGTCGATCGCCGCATCAGTCACTTCCAGCAGCAGACGTGCACGGTTCTCCAGGGAGCCGCCGTAGTTGTCGGTGCGCTGGTTAGTGCTGCTTTGCAGGAACTGGTCGAGCAGGTAGCCGTTGGCGCCGTGGATTTCCACACCGTCGAAACCGGCAGCCTTGGCGTTCTCGGCACCGGTGCGGTAGGCCTCGACGATCTCGGCGATTTCAGCGGTTTCCAGAGCGCGCGGGGTCGGATAGTCGGCCAGTGGGCGAACCAGGCTGACGTGACCCTTAGGCTGGATGGCGCTCGGCGCGACCGGAGTTTCGCCATTGAGGTACGACGGGTGCGAGATGCGGCCGACGTGCCACAGTTGCAGAACGATCTTGCCGCCGGCCGCATGCACCGCTTTGGTTACGTTGGTCCAGCCGCGCACCTGGTCGTTGGACCAGATGCCCGGGGTGTCCGGGTAGCCAACGCCCATCGGCGTCACCGAAGTGGCTTCGGACAGGATCAGACCGGCGGAGGCGCGTTGCACGTAGTACTCGGCCATCAGCGCGTTCGGTACGCGGCCTTCATCAGCGCGGCAGCGGGTCAGCGGGGCCATGATGATGCGGTTGGACAGCTCGAGGTCGCCCAGTTTGATCGGATCGAAAATAGTTGCCATGTGTACAACCCTCGTCAGTGAAGTGGTTAATCAGTGGGTAGCAGGGGCCAGACCGGCATCGCCGTTCTGACGGAAAGTGATCAGGGTCACCAGCAGTGCGAGTACCGCCAGGGCTGCTGCGGCCAAGGGCACGCTGGTCAGGCCGAAACCGTGGGCGATGACGCTGCCGCCGACCCAGGCGCCCAGGGCGTTGCCGATGTTGAAAGCGCCGATGTTCAGGGTCGACACCAGGTTCGGTGCGGCCTTGCCGAAGGTCACCACGTTGACTTGCAGCGCTGGGACGGCGGCAAACGAAGCGGTGGCCCAGAGGAACAGAGTGATTTCTGTCGGGATCAGCGCAACGCTGGTCCAGCTCAGCACGGTGGAAACCACCGCCATCGCCACGAACACGCCGATCAGGGTCGCGCCGAGACGCTTGTCCGCCAATTTGCCGCCGATGATGTTGCCCACCGTCAGGCCGAGGCCGATCAGCAGCAGGGTCCAGGTCACGCCTTTTGGCGAGACGCCGGTGACGTCACCGAGCAGCGGTGCGACATAGGTGAAGAGGGTGAACATCGACGCGGCGAACAGCGCGGTCATGCTCAGCGACAGCCAGATGCCGGCGCCTTTGAGAGCGGCGAGTTCGGCGCGCATGTCGAGTTTTTCCTCGTCACGCTTGGCCGGCAGGAAGCGGATCAGACCGATCAGCGCGATCACACCAATCACGGTCACGGCCCAGAAAGTCGAACGCCAGCCGGCTTCCTGACCCAGCGCCGTACCCAGCGGTACACCGAGCACGTTGGCCAGGGTCAGGCCGGTGAACATCAGCGCCACGGCGGATGCACGCTTGTTCGGCGCCACCAGCCCGGCAGCTACCACAGAACCGATACCGAAGAACGCACCGTGGCACAGCGCGGTGACGACACGGGCAAACATCAGCACGTTGTAGTCACTGGCGATGGCGCACAGCAGGTTACCGACGATGAAAATCCCCATCAGCGCGACCAGTGCAGCCTTGCGCGGCAGTTTTGCGGTGGCCAGTGCCATGAACGGCGCACCGATGGCCACGCCCAGGGCGTAACCGGTCACCAGCCAGCCAGCGCCGGGGATCGACACACCAAGGTCGGCCGCCACATCGGGCAGCAGGCCCATGATGACGAACTCGGTGGTGCCGATGGCGAAGGCGCTCAAGGCCAGAATGAGTAGCGAGAGGGGCATTTAAGTCAATTCCTTGTGGGAGCGCTGAGCTCTTTGACGATGGCGTCGAGGAACGCCTGGATCACGTCCTCGTTGCGTTTGAAGAAGTGCCACTGGCCGGCTTTCTGGCTGCTGATCAAACCTGCACGCTGCAGGGTTGCCAGGTGGGCGGAGACGGTCGACTGCGACAGGCCGCAGCGTTGATCGATCTGCCCGGCGCAGATGCCGTACTCGTGGTTGTGAATCTGCTCGGGAAACTGGGCTTTGGGGTCTTTCAGCCAGATGAGGATGTCTCGCCGTACTGGGTGTGCCAGGGCTTTTATTATTTCGTCGAGGTCGAGGTTCATGGCTTTGTGCTCGTGATCTGTAGCGCTATATCGCGATGAGGCGAACTTTAAATCGGTATTTCGCGATATACCAATATGATTTTGATCTGATGACCGCATAAATCGGTATATCGGGTTATAACGATACGTGTGGTGTAACGATGAAAGCGCGCAGTGCTAAGCTGCGCCCATGAACTATCTCGCACATTTACACCTCGGAGGCCAGCGCCCCGAGCAATTACTCGGCAGTCTGTATGGCGATTTCGTCAAAGGACGCCTGCAAGGGCAGTTTGCGCCGCCGATTGAAGCGGCGATTCAGCTGCATCGGCGCATTGATGTGTTCACCGATCGCCACCCGTTGGTGGACATCGCCCTCGGGCGTTTCACCGCGACCCGGCGGCGTTATGCCGGGATCGTCCTCGATGTGTTTTTCGACCATTGCCTGGCGCGGGACTGGACGCTGTACGCCGATCAACCGCTGCAGCAGTTCACCCGTGAGGTGTACCGGGTGCTGTCGAAGGAGCGGCAATTGCCCGAGCGCCTGGCGCAAATCGCGCCGCACATGGTTGCCAATGACTGGCTGGGTTCGTATCAGGAGTTTGAAGTGCTGGAGCAGGTGCTGCGCGGGATCTCGCGGCGTCTGACGCGGCCTGAGGAACTGGCGGGGGCGATGCAGGAATTGCGGCGGTTGTATGAGCCGCTGAGTGAGGACTTCCGTTTGTTCTATCCGCAGCTTCAGGATTTTGCACAACATCAGCCATCCCCTGAAACCTTGTAGGAGTGAGCCTGCTCGCGATAGCGGTGGATCAGTCAAATAAATATCGACCGACCCTCCGCTATCGCGAGCAGGCTCACTCCTACAAAAGGGATCTGTGTTTCAGGCAGCGATCAATTCACCGGCTCGCCGTGGCTCGGCCGATTTGGCGATATCACCAAACAACGCCTTCTGCACCGCCTGCTGCGCTTCGAACGCCAGCGCCGCACGTTCGCGGCCCTGACAGGGGATCGGCTTGAGCAGATGCACTTCGACATCGCCGCAATCATGGCTGAACAGCCGCATCAGGTGCGACAGCAAATCATCATCGCCAATGAACGGTGCCAGCGTGTCGATCTCGCCATCGCGCAGATAACGGATCGCCACCGGTTGCAGCATCACCTCTGAATCAATCGCCGCCGACAGCAGGCGACCATGAAAGGTGCGCAGCGAGCGGCCATCGGTGGTGGTGCCTTCCGGGAACATCAGCAGCGGATGCTGCGTCTGCAAATGGCGGGTCATCTGTTTGCGGATCAACTGGCTGTCACCCGAGCCGCGACGGATGAACAGACTGCCAGCCTTGGCCGCCAGCCAACCCGCCACCGGCCAGGTGCGCACTTCGGCCTTGGACAGAAACGACAGCGGCGTGAGCATGCCCAGCAGCGGAATGTCAGTCCATGACACATGATTGCTGACCCACAGCATCGGCTGCTTCGGCAATTCGCCATGCACAGTCACGCGAAAGGGCAGGGCATGGCTCAGGCGCGCCATGAAAAACCGCGACCAGCGCTGTCGACGTTGCATCGAATGCGCCAGGCCCAGGCGTTCGAACACGCCGAAGACGCTGGCCATGGTCAGGCCCAGCGCCACCACCAGCAGCACCCGCGCGATCCGCGCGTACACCCGCAACCGGCTCATCACACGGCCGCCTTGAAGTGCTTGGCGTAGCGCGGGCAGAGTTCGTCGCGCTTGAGCAGGATGAACACATCGGCGACCTGGAAGTCTTCGTCCCAGCACGGCTCGCCGCAGATCTTCGCACCCAGACGCATGTAGGCCTTGAGCAGCGGCGGCATCTCGGCGATCACGTTCGACGGGATATCCAGCGACGGCAACGGATTTTTCGGTTCGGCGCGCAAATGTTCGGTGCACAGATAACGTTCGCGCAGACGCTGCATGATCGCGTGGGCCTGCACGCCGCCGTCCTGCATCGGAATGCTCGCGCAACCCATCAGGTAGCTGTAGCCGCCCTGATTCAAGACTTCGGCCAGTTCACCCCAGAGCACGGCGATGGTGCCGCCGTTGCGGTAGGCCGGGTCGACGCAGGTGCGGCCGATTTCGAGAATCGGCCCTTGCAGATGGGCGAGGCCATGCAGGCTGAATTCTTCTTCACTGTAGAACTTGCCCAGGCTGCTGGCGGCGGTGTGATCGAGCAAACGGGTGGTGGCGACCAGACGCCCGGTGTTCAGGTCACGCACGCCGATGTGGCTGCAGTGAACATCATAGTCATCCATGTCCAGACCCAGTTCCGCGCCTTTCAGCTTGGCGTTGAACTCGCCGCTGAATACGCTGAAACGCAAGGCCTGGGCTTGCTGCAAGGCCTCGGCGCCGATCAGGCGTTCGGCTTGCAGGCGGCGTTCATTGCCGGTGTCGCTGATGCGGGCGATCTGAGTCATTTGAATCTCCGTACGGGCCTTGAACCCGTCGTGGGTTGCAGCCGATCGACTTTCTTTATGCAGCCATGTTGTGCAAAGTCAGGCTATGTAGCCCCGGTGTCATCGCCATGAACGTTTGGTGATGCTTGTATGACAGCCCACAAGGAGCCTCTTATGCACTGGCCCAGCCTGCTCGAAAGCCGTGAACGCCTGCCCGCCGTGGCTGATCTGGCGGAAGGTTTCGCCACCTTGCTGCATCAATTGGGCAATGTGACGCCGTTCGAACTGGCAGTGGCCGGAGGCCGGCGGATGGCGACGCCGGGGCTGGCATTTCTGGTGGGGTATCAGGCGGCGTTACGCATGCTCTGGCCCAGCGCGCCGCCGAGCCTTGGCGCCTTGTGTGCGACCGAACAGCGCAGTTTGCGTCCGGCGGACATGCAGACGCGCCTGACGGATTTGCGCCTCAACGGGCGAAAGGATTTCGTCACCGCCGGGGATGCGGCGGACTGGCTATTGATCGCCGCCCGCACTGAAGAGCCCGGCGAAACGCCGCGCCTGAGTCTGGCGGTGGTCTATCCCGGCGAGCCCGGTGTACGTGTGGAAAAACTCCCGGCGCTGCCGCTGATGCCGGACATCAGTCATGGTCGGCTGCATCTGGATGGCGCACTGTGCGAGCTCCTCGCGGGCGATGGCTGGGATGCTTATGTGAAGCCGTTTCGCACCCTGGAAGATATCTACGTGCTGAGCGCGATGACCGCGTGGTTGTATGGCGTCGGTCAGGACAGCGGCTGGTCGCAGCCGCTGCTGTTGCGCTTGCTGGCGCTGTTGGCCGGGTGCGCGGAGGCGAGCCGCCAGCCGCCGAACAATCCGGCGGGGCATGTGTTGCTGGGTGGGTTGTTTGCGCAGTTTGATGCACTCAAACCCGAGATCGATCAGGTGTTGGCCGAGGGTAATCCGGAGTGGGCGCAGATGTGGCAGCGTGATCAGGGGGTGATGCAGTTGGCGGCCGGTGCGCGGGCCAAGCGATTGGCCAAAGCCCTGCACATTTCCCTGTAGGAGCTGCCGCAGGCTGCGATCTTCTGATCTTTAAAAGCACAAGCAAAAGATCGCAGCCTGCGGCAGCTCCTACAGTGATCGGCATATTGTCATTTGTCTGGGCCATGATTTTTGCATCCTTCGGTTGAGACTTTTCCATGTGCAAAGGCCTGTCCCTGTTTCTGCTGCTGATCAGCTTCACGGTCCAGGCCGGGCAATGGCCCGGTGAGCAATGGCCGGCTGGCGCAAAAATCAGCGGCGCAGCAGTCGAGGCATTGGAGACCTACGCCTTCCCACCCCGCGACGACACTACCCGCCAAGGCATCCGCACCGACGCTCTGCTGATCATCCGCGACGGCCAGTTGATCTACGAACGCTACGCCGGCCCGACCCGTGCCGAGACCCCGCACTTGACCTGGTCGATCAGCAAAAGCCTGATGGCCACCGTGCTGGGTGTGGCCTATGGCGAAGGCCTGTTCAAACTGGATGATCCGGTTTCGAAGTTTTATCCGGCACTGGAAAAACACCCGGCGATCACCATAGCGGATCTGCTGCACTGGGCCTCCGGGCTGGACTGGCAGGAAGACTACGAATACGCCCCGCTGAAATCCTCGGTGGTGGCGATGCTCTACACCCGTGGGCACCGCGACATGCCCGCGTTCACTGCCAATCACGACGCTTATGCGCCGCCGGGGCAGACGTTCCGTTACTCCAGTGGCGACAGCAATCTGCTGGCGGCGGCGCTGAAGAACATGGTTGGCCCGCAGCGTTATCCCGACTATCCATGGACAGCGCTGTTCGAGCCGCTGGGCATCCGCCACGCCGTGTGGGAAACCGATGCCGGCGGCACGTTTGTCGCGTCCTCTTATGTCTATCTCTCGGCGCAGGATCTGGCGCGGGTCGGTCTGCTGATGGCTCGCGACGGGCGTTGGCGCGACCGGCAATTGCTGCCCAAGGATTGGGTCGCCTTCAACCGCACTGCCTTTGCCGGCTACAAGGCCCATCAGGACGAAGCGGTACCCGGTGGCCAGTGGTGGCTCAATCGCCCGGCGGATGGCGCCGCCGCGCCATGGCCTGACGCGCCGCCCGACACCTTTGCCGCCCTCGGCCACTGGGGCCAGGCACTGTATGTGATCCCCAGCGAAAAATTGGTGATCGTGCGCTATGCCGACGATCGCGACGGCAGCTATCGCCACAACGAACTGCTCAAACGCGTGCTCAAGGCGGTACAGCCATGAAGCGGTTGAAGCGGGTGTTGCTGCTGGCGCTGATCGTGCTGCTCGGCTGGATCTGGCTCGAACGGGAAAACCTCTGGGCATTTCCGGACATCATCAGCGCGTACACCGCCAAGGAATATTGTTCGTGTCGTTATGTGATGAACAACGATGCCGAATATTGTCGGGGCTATGTAAAACAGTGGTTGCCGACCAGCGAATTCAGCGATGACAGCGCCAGCAAAATCATCACCGTCAGTGGCATGGGCCGTAGCAATCGTGCCCAGTGGCTGGGTGAACGCCAAGGTTGCCGCCTAAATCCCTGAAACCCTCGATCCTCCAGTCAATAGATAACCCTGTGGGAGCTGGCTTGCCAGCGATGACGGTGTGTCAGTCAACAGAGATATAGCCTGTCCCGCCGCTATCGCTGGCAAGCCAGCTCCCACAGGGACTTTCACCAATCGATAGATTTGCGGCGATCAGTTTGCAATAACGGCGTGGGCGGTTAAGGTTCGTGCAGGTTTATCGCCCAACGAGTGTTCAATGTTCAACCGCTCCCTCTACAAAGCCTTTGTCAGTCTGCTGCTGGCCTCTGCCGCATTGCCGGCGCAGGCCAATTGGTATCTGGATGGCGAGTCGTCGCGGCTGTCGTTTGTCAGCACCAAGAATGCCCACATTTCCGAAGTGCAACGCTTTCTGGTGCTGCACGGCAAGGTCGATCCCGACGGTCGGGCCGAGGTCGAAGTCGAGCTGGAATCGATCAACAGCGGCATCCCGCTGCGCGACGAGCGCATGCGCAAGGAGCTGTTCCAGATCGAGCAATTCCCCGAAGCGACCATCAGCACCCAAATCGACCTGCGCCCGATCAACGATCTGGCCCCCGGCGCGCAGCTGGAATTGCGTTTGCCGCTGACCGTCAACCTGCATGGCAAGCAACATGAATACCCTGCCGAACTGCTGGCGACGCGTCTCGACGACCGGCGTTTTCAGGTGGTGACGCTGGAACCGCTGGTGATCAACGCCGAAGACTTCGACCTGGTGCCGGGGCTGGAAACCCTGCGAAACCTCGCTGGTCTGTCGGCCATCAGTCTGTCGGTGCCGGTGGGTGCGGTGCTGATTTTCACGGCGCGCTGACATGCGCGGCGCGGTGTTTCCATGGCGTGACGGCAACCGTTTCGAACTGTTGATCGACGGCCCGCAATTCTTCCCGCGCATGCTGGTGGAGATTGCCCGCGCCGAAGAGCAGGTTGAACTGGAGTTGTATCTGGTGGAGGCGGGCGCCTGCGCCGAAGCCGTGGTTCAGGCGCTGGTCCAGGCTGCCGAGCGCGGCGTGCGGGTACGCTGCCTGTTCGATGACTACGGCAGTCTCGCGTTTACCCTGCACCTGCGTCAGCGCCTGACCAAGGCCGGGGTCGAATTGCGTTTCTACAATCGCCTGAACTGGCGGCGCTGGGTCGGCAATTTCTATCGCGATCACCGCAAATTGCTGCTGGTCGATCAGCGTCTGGCAGTGGTCGGCGGTACCGGTGTCACCGATGAGTTCTGGACCCCGGGGCAGGACACCAGCGAGTGGCATGAAGTGATGGTGGAAATTCGCGGCCCGCTGGTACTCGACTGGCAAGTGCTGTTCGACCGCCAATGGATTGCCAACCGCCATCGCCGGGCGTGGAAACCTACGGCGCATGTCGGCCTGCCACGCTTGCCCAAGGTCCCGGACATGGGCGAGGGCATGGGCCGCGTGGCCTACGCCGATGCGCGTCAGCATCGCGACATTCTGCAATCGTTGTTTCGCGCCCTCAACAGCGGGCAAAAACGCATCTGGATGGCCACCCCGTATTTCCTGCCGACCTGGAAAATCCGCCGCTCGCTGCGCAAGGCTGCGGCCCGTGGTGTCGATGTGCGGCTATTGCTGACCGGGCCGCGCACCGATCACCCGTCGGTACGCTATGCCGGCCATCGCTACTACCCGCGCCTGCTCAAGGCCGGGGTGCAGATCTTCGAATACCAGCCGTGCTTCCTGCACCTGAAAATGGTGCTGGTGGATGAGTGGGTGAGCATCGGGTCATGCAACTTCGATCACTGGAACCTGCGCTTCAATCTGGAGGCGAATCTGGAGGCACTGGACCCGTCGTTGACGGCAGCGGTGGTGCAGAGTTTCGAGAAGGATTTCGGCCTGAGTCAGCAGGTCAGTCTGGAAGAGTGGCAGCGCCGGCCGTTGTGGCGGCGAGTGAAGCAGCGGATCTGGGGGTGGGTGGATCGGCTGGTGGTCAACATTCTCGATCGGCGCGGATAACCGCCAAACACCATGCCCCTGTAGGAGCTGCCGAAGGCTGCGATCTTTTGATCTTGTGTTTCTAAACCAAAATCAAGATCAAAAGATCGCAGCCTTCGGCAGCTCCTACAGGGTATTGCGGTGTTTGTTACAGCAATTCAAAGCTCTGCTGCGTCACATCCTGCGAATCCAGGCCGATCTGCACGTTGAACTTGCCAGGCTCTGCCGCGTACTTGAGCTGGGCGTTGTAGAACTTCAGGTCATCTTCGGTGATGGTGAAGTGCACGACTTTCTGTTCGCCGGCCTTGAGCATGATTTTCTGGAAGTTCTTCAGTTCTTTCACCGGGCGAATCATCGAACCGGCGACGTCCTGGATGTACAACTGCACCACGGTTTCGCCGTCACGCTGGCCGGTGTTTTTCAGGGTGACACTGGCATCGAGCTTGCCGGTCTTGTTCAGCGTGGTTGACGACAGCGCCATGTCGCTCAGCGTGAACCGGGTGTAGCTCAGGCCGTAACCGAACGGGAACAGCGGGCCGGTGGTGTCATCGAAATACTGCGAGGTGTAGTTGCCCGGTTTGCCCGGCGTGAACGGCCGGCCAATGCTCAGGTGGTTATAGTAGGTCGGGATCTGGCCCACGGAACGCGGGAAGGTCACCGGCAGTTTGCCCGACGGGTTGTAGTCGCCGAACAGCACGTCGGCGATGGCGTTACCGCCCTCGGTGCCGCTGAACCAGGTTTCCAGAATCGCATCAGCCGACTGATTCTCTTCGAGAATGGTCAGCGGACGGCCGTTCATCAACACCAGTACCAGTGGTTTGCCGGTGGCTTTCAAGGCGCGGATCAGTTCGCGCTGGTTTTCCGGGATGTTCAGGTCGGTGCGGCTGGAGGACTCGTGGGACATGCCACGGGACTCGCCAACGGCGGCGACGATCACGTCGGCGTCCTTGGCCGCTTTTACCGCTTCGTCGATCAACACGTTGGCCGGGCGCGGATCATCGACCACTTCCGGGGCGTCGAAGTTGAGGAAGTTCAGGTAATCCAGAACCTTCTTGTCGCTGGTGATGTTGGCGCCACGGGCGTAGATCAGGTTGGCCTTGTCGCCGATCACCGAGCTCATGCCGTCGAACAGGGTGACTGATTGCGCAGGTTTGCCCGCAGCGGCCCAGCTGCCCATCATGTCGATGGGTGCCTTGGCCAATGGGCCGACCAGCATGACTTTTGCGTCTTTCTTCAGCGGCAGGGTGTCGTTCTGGTTCTTCAGCAGCACCAGGCTGCGACGTGCCACGTCACGCGCTTCGGCGCGGTGCAGACGGCTTTCGGCGTAGGTGTCGGCCGGATCATCCTCGGCCTTGCCGATGCGCAGGTACGGGTCCTTGAACAGGCCCATGTCGTACTTGGCGGCGAGCACTTCGCGCACCGCGTTGTCGATGTCTTTCTGCTCGATCTCGCCGGACTTGAGCAGCCCCGGCAGCTCTTTGCCGTAGGGTGTCGTTCATGCTCATGTCGATGCCGGCCTT
>Ga0153923_100436_pt1 | contig 13860 bp, 11 predicted proteins | sample TSNJ007MetaG_FD_104682 | JGI IMG/M metagenome (GOLD analysis project Ga0153923, IMG submission 104682) | Attine ant fungus gardens microbial communities from New Jersey, USA - TSNJ007 MetaG | ecosystem: Host-associated > Fungi > Mycelium > Unclassified | place: USA: New Jersey, Brendon T. Byrne... | reverse complement strand
GCGGATGTAGGTGTAGGTATTGAGAAAGCGGCATCTATGGTTGACCATGTCGACTTTATTCCATTAATGAACGAGAGATACGATCTTGTAATGATGAAGAATGTAGATAACTTAGGCTGGATCGGATCACTCATGGACATTCTAAAGTCCAATGAGTACATGCAGGAACTAAGTGCGATCTCAGAATATGACCTATCACAGACCGGACAAATCATGTTGGAGACGTAACCGTAACCAGTAAGCTTATAGTTATACGGAAACCCAAAAACCACTCCCTTATTATGAAGGAGAGTGGTTTTTGGGTTTCAGGACCTAAGAGGGACCGTAATTAAATGAAAGTTGAACTCGTTCTCTAAATCTTATGCGTAGGCATCAAGCTTCTTCAGTGGTTCTTGTGCAGGTCCTTCAAGGACATTTCCATCATAGCTAAATCTAGAACCGTGGCATGGGCAATCCCAAGAGCGTTCACCTTTGTTCCATTCTACCTCGCAGCCCAAGTGGGTACATGTCGTATCGACTAGATGAAGTTCGCCTTCCGTATCACGGTACGCACCAGCTCTTCTTCCGTAATGAGTAACAACAGAGCCTTCATCGTTCTCAAGATCTTCGGGCTTCGTATAGACAATGCCTAACTTGCCGGAGATCATCTCCTTAGCAACATTAGCATTTTCAACGATGAAGTTCTTAATACTTGGACTTGGGTGGAAACGTCTAGGAGAGAAGAGTTCAGAATAGGGATTCACTCTTTCTTGAATTTGATCGGTAATGATTCTTGCGGATACCGTTCCAGTCGTCATTCCCCACTTAGCGAATCCAGTCGCTACATAAATACCATCGTCGCTTGCGGTAATCTGACCGATATAAGGGACCTTATCAAGGGTGAAGAGATCCTGAGCAGACCAGCGGAAAGGAATGCTTGTCACGCCTAACAATTGATCAGCGAACACTTCTAGATTCTCATAATGGCGATAGGTGCATATTCCTTGCCCAGTCTTATGGCCTTCCCCACCGACGAGAACGAGGGATTCGCCATGCCATGAAGCCGATCGTAGCGAACGTACAGGCTCATCAACGCTGATATACATTCCACCTGCAAAAGGTGTTTTGGGTTTCACAGCAACGACGTAGGAACGTTCCGCATGCAGTCGTGAGAAATAGAACCCTCCACTATCCGTGAATGGGAAGTGGGAAGTAGAGACGATATGTTGACATGTGACTGTGTGATTGTCATGAAGTGTTGTGAGTGTGAAGGGTCGTGTTCCCTCGAGCTTCTTACTTACCGTTGTATTCTCATAAATAACGCCGCCAGCTTTGACAATAGCCTCCACCAAACGCTTCAAATAAGCTAAAGGATGGAACTGGGCTTGTCCGGGTAGTTGAATGGCCCCCTTTACTTGAAGAGGAATAGGAAGGGTGTCTTTCCATAGTCCTGGAATTCCAAGCTTCTCGTAGGCTTGGAATTCGTTGATCAACTTGGCCTCAGCTTGATCCCCTTCCGCATACAGATAGGCATCTTCTTCTTTCCATTCACAAGGGATGTCGAGCTCTTTCACCGTTCGTGCCATCCATTCAATGGCTTCGTTGTTGGCACGATAGTACTTAGCGGCGAGATCTTCTCCTACATGCTGTATCAGTTCATCATATATTATGCCATGTTGAGCAGTAACCTTAGCGGTCGTATGGCCTGTAGTCCCTTCTAATATACGGCCAGCGTCTAGCAGTGCGACTTTCAAGCCCTCTTGTGACAGTAAATAGGCAGTCGTTATGCCTGCAATTCCAGCTCCGACAATAGCTACATCCACTTTAATATCCTCTGCTAGTTGGGGGAAAGTAGGTAGTTCAGTTGAAGCCCGCCACAGGGACTCAGGATATTGAGGCAGCTGGTTTGTCGGGTTTAAGGGGTTATTCACGAAAAGGTTCCTCCTAAGTATAGGTTAGTCATTTTGATTAGTTTGCCTCATTATTCCTAAATTACTATTATTTTTGCGAAATAAAGCATTTAGGGATATGGATATGATAGGAATGAACTTGTCCAAAGGTATGGTTAAGCGTGAGAATTATGAAATATACATAAGTTAACGTTGACGTTAACGTTAACTCGGGAGTATAGTGTTATGTATTAAAGATGGAAGTTACGGGGGGATAGAGATGAACTGGTTAAAGATTGACGACGTTGCCAAGGAAACGGGACTGACCAAAAGGTCCATTCGTTACTATGAAGAAATTGGATTGATGACGACGCCAGAGCGTTCCGATGGTGGGATTCGATTGTACACGGAGGAAGATGTTGAGTATTTGAAAACAATCGTTCTAGCCAAAAAAGTGCTAGGGTTCTCATTACAAGAAATTCAGGACTATTTACAAATTCGTGATCGGATGAAGCACCATCACAATAATTTTCAGTCTTCTACCGATGAGGCACAGCGAATATCAGAGCTTCAGAAGATGAAAGAGACCGTGAACCAGCAAATCGACCTCGTTCAGGGGAAGATGGAAGATATGAATCAAATTTTGCATGGATTATTAGACACGGCCAAGCGGATTCAACAGTCAATAGACAAATAAGTTAGTTAGTGACGCTGCATGGCATACTGACAACATGATGGAGGGCTCTTATGAACAGACAGGTATCCCCTACCACCGGTTCATTCTGGCCGGTTATCTTTGCGATTTTTTTCGGTAATTTCTTAGCATCATTGAGCACGACAACGATTAATATAGCGTTACCTGCATTCATGAATCAATTTACGGCTGAGTTACATACGGTACAGTGGATGGTTACAGGGTTTATGCTAGCAACGGGTGTCATTGCACCCGTCCTTGGATATTTAGGAGATCAATTCAGTTATAAGCGACTTTATATCTTGTCGATCATTGGGTTTACGATCTGTTCCGCACTTTGTGTGTTGTCGTGGAATATTCAGAGTTTAATATCCTTCCGAATACTGCAAGGGTTGTTTAGTGGTCTGATTATGCCTGCAACAATGACCATTATCTATCAGGTCGTTGAGAAGGAGAAGCAGGCTTTTGCACTCAGTATGTGGAGTGTCTCTGCCATGCTCGGACCGGCGCTGGGACCGACACTGGGAGGTTTTCTTGTCCAGCATTTCAACTGGCATGCGCTGTTCATCATGAATATACCCATTGGACTCATTGCCATAGTGGTAGCGATTCGTTATATCCCTTATTATAAGCTCAGCACCAAGCAACATTTCGATAGTGTTGGATTTGTAAGTGTAATTATTAGCAGTGGGGCACTTCTCGTAGCCTTGAGCCAAGGAAGTATGTGGGGGTGGCAGTCAGCCAAGACATTATCATTATTGATTGGTGGGGCGCTTCTACTTATCTTCTTTATTCTGTGGGAGCTTAGAGTGAAAGAACCTCTTCTCCATTTACGCATTCTACGGATCCGGAAGTTCTCTTATAGCCTTGTGTTAAATGGAATCATATCTATTTCACTGTATTCGGGGACATTTCTCATACCCATTTATCTACAAAATGTACAGCATACCACCGCGATGCAAGCAGGGCTTATCATGTTGCCGGGTTCACTGATGATGGTTATATGTGCACCCATTGTCGGTCGTCTCTATTCCCGAATAGGCCCTGTAAAGCTCAGTCTGTTCGGTGTTTTATTGATGGTAATCTCTACTTGGAGCTTAACTGGACTTACCGTGAGTACATCACATATGTTTATTACCGTATGGATGGCCGTTCGATATGTAGGTATAACGTTCGCTAATATGCCGATTACCAATGCGGGAATGGGTGCTGTACCTGCGAATGAGTCTGGTCATGCCTCCTCCATTAATAATTGGATTAAGCAGGGGATGGGGTCGTTTGCGATTGGAATATTTAGTTCTCTTCTCGCTAGCCGTACAGCCTTTCATTTACAAGGTGTCGTTAACCCGACTGAAGCCGCGCAACAGTTCGCATTTACATGGAGTATTGGAGATGTATTTATGATAGCGACGATCATTATTGCTTTAGCGATACCCTTTGCCTTTATGTTAAAAGATAGAAGAGTACGACCCGTCAATATGGCATCTGACAGCTCTAGCTAACCAATATATTCCATAGGTATAAGAATTAAATTACGAAGTGGTATTCATTTCCGTGTTGATCTCTCCGATATTTATTATTGGTAAATAATAACTGGAGGAGAGATGGTGTGGTAAATCGTAGACATGGAAGATTAATAACAGATCGAAGAAGTATTAGCTTCATTGTGGCATTCATCATGGCGGTATACGTGATAATGACAGCTTCGGGTGTAGTACATGCGGATACGGATACGGAGACTCAGACTCAGGAACTGAACTGGGTAGAGGGTTCGGGACAAGAAGTAGGACTTGGCTCGATCGCCAAGCTTAAATTACAGTCAGGTCTGCAATTTCTAGACAAGGATGATACGGTAGCTAGTGAGTTGTCTTATGGTGGAGTACCGAGTAATAAGGAGATTGGCTCCGTTTATCCAACGGATCCCAATGCAACATGGACTGTGTTTTTTGACTATGATGATGTGGGCCATATTGCCGATGACGAGAAGAATGATATTGATGCAGATGCCTTACTGCAAAGTTATAAAGAAGGAACCGAAGCAGCGAATAAGGAAACAACAGAGGAGAATCACTTGTTCGTGGATGGCTGGGATGTCCCACCGACATATGATGACAATCTACATAGTTTGAAATGGTCGCTTCTTGCTCATGATAACAACAATGAGACGCTGATCAATTACAATGTTCGTATATTGACGAAAGAAGGATATGTTTCGGCTATTCTTGTATCGGATCCTACACATTTAGCTGAGGACCGTAAGTCATTTGAGAATATCGTGTTATCCAACTTTTCCGTGAATTCGGGCGAAGGGTATGCAGACTTCGACGAATCGACTGATAAGCTGGCTGAGATTGGCCTTACGGGACTTATCGTAGGTGGTGCTGGATTGGTTGTGGCGAAGAAAGTTGGCTTAATTGCAATGATTGTCGTACTTGCCAAAAAGTTTGGAATCGTTGTAGTTGTCGCTGTGGCTGGATTGTTCAAATACCTATTTAGAGGGCGTAAGAAGGAAGAGGCGTTTACGCCTAATCATGATAATGATGTTCCTCCAATCGATTCGGATTATAGACCTTAATTTAAAGAACACAAAGAAGCCGTTATCTAACCTACGATAACGGCTTCTTTATGTTTATTTAAGTCTATTTCGTTAAGGAAAGCTCCAATGTACATACTTTGTTACGACCTGTTTCCTTAGCTTGATAAAGTGCTTTATCGGCCATATCCACAAGAACATGTCCAGTGGGAACAGCTACTGTATCTGGATAAGTAGCAACACCAATTGAGATCGTGATAGATACAGGTATTTGCTCAGGCAGAATAAACGGATGATTCTGAACGCCTATACGTATTTTTTCAGCAATGACTAAAGCGTGATGGTGGGGGCAATCCAATAGTAATACGGTGAATTCTTCGCCACCATTTCGAGAGACGACATCAAATGAACGAGAATAGTCTATTAGTATTTTTGCAATCGATTTAAGTACAACATCGCCAGAGGAATGACCATAGGTGTCATTTATTTTTTTGAAATGGTCAATGTCGATGACGAGTAGCGATAGGTTCTCTCCACGCTGGTTGGCACGAGCCAGATGCGTTTTGATAGCCAGTTCAAATGATCGCAAATTGTTCAGCTGTGTTAAGTGGTCGGTCGTTGCCCTTTGTTCTAATTGAACAAAGAGTTTATTTGTTGAATAAATATATTCAGTTATGGCATATACGAATAATCCCCCAATGATAGCGATACCGAATTGAAGAGGATAGAAGCTCATGATGGTAGGAATATCCTTGATATTAATCATGAGAGAGATGAAGATAACGAGCATGCCAAGTACATTCATTAGATTAATTTTATGAAATCGTGACAAAGGATAACGTGAAATGATGGCGCATATAGTCCCAATTAAGATAATTCCGATGCAAGCAACGATTCCTGAAGAGGTAAACCCATATAACATCATTCGTCCGATGCCGATGATAATAGCGCTAATAATAGCAGGTACTGGCCCGATGTAGGTTCCTATTACGACGGGGAACAGATGGCGTAGATCAGCATATGTATTGGAACCAACAGGAATGGTGTATAACATCAGTACGATGCCATAAATTCCAAAAAGGATACCCGAATTAATTTGGACTGGGAGCGAGATGGAGGATATCCCTATCGAATATCTTTTAGAAAGTACACCAGAGAAATAAAGAAAAGTAACAATAATACAAATATTAATAAATAACACATTAATCATGTATGGAATTCCTCCTGGGTTATTTAAACAATCTTTATTATTTTAGCGGATACAGAGGGAAGTTGTCGATTAATTTATCGCAAAGTACATACTTTTCACAAATATGGAACAACCTACTGATAAATCCAGTGCAAAGAAATAATGGAGGTGGTCAAGGGTGAGTAAATCAGGGGGATCTCAGGGCTTGATATCTACGAGTGATGTGATGTTAGGCCTTCCATCCCCACCTATGGAAGAGGAACGCCTACAGAAAGATTTGGCGCGAAATATAGAGATGGCCAAGAAAATATTCTCGGATTGTTCAGATATGGTGTATAGGGATATTCAAGTAGCACAAGATCAGAATGCATTCCTGTTCTACATTGAAGGGATTGTAGATTCTCATGAAATAGACTCTCAAATGCTAAAGCCATTCATCATAGGTTATGTAGAGAATGAAGATGAAGACTCCGTCGAATCGCCACAGAATACACGTGTGTCACTCTCACAAGCTTCAAAAGCTTCGACATGGGGAGATGTCATCACGGCTGTGATTAACGCCAGTGTTGTGTTACTGATGGAAGGGACTAATGAGGCACACATCTTCAATGTGAGGGGGGGCATCAGACGTGGTGTTGAAGAACCGCAGACGGAGTCTGTTATCCGTGGCCCGAGGGAGGGTTTCACGGAAACAATAAGGGTCAATACGGCTTTGATTCGCTTTAAACTCAAGACCCCCAAGCTTAAGATGGTTAGCTTTGTGATTGGTGAAGAGACCAAAACAGATATTGTCTTGTCCTATATTGAAGGATTAGCGGATCCTAAACAGCTTCGAGATGTCACCAAGCGATTAAAAGATATTAAGATCGATGGCATACTCGAATCGGGTTATATTGAGGAACTTATTGAGGATCATCCATACTCCCCTTTTCCACAGATGCAATATACGGAACGACCTGACACGGTTGCTGCTCAGTTACTGGAGGGTTCCTTTGCTATAATAGTTGACGGGACACCCTTTGTTCTGATTGGCCCTGTGTCACTATGGCAATTGATGCAAGCGAGTGAAGATTACTATGAACGATTCTTTATTAGTAATTTCGTTCGACTTCTGCGGTACGTTTTCGTATTGATAGCTATATTTCTACCAGGCTTATATATAGCCGTGACTACTTATCACCAAGATATGCTACCATCAACACTAATATTGAGCATAGCAGCAGCTCGAGAAGCCATTCCCTTTCCCGTACTTGTAGAGGCATTGATGATGGAGGTCGCATTCGAAGCTCTACGGGAAGCTGGGATCCGACTACCTAAGACGGTAGGACAAGCGGTAAGTATTCTGGGAGCACTCGTTATTGGCCAGGCAGCAGTGGAAGCGGGAATTGTCTCTGCACCGATGGTAATGATCGTATCCTTAACTGGGATAGCCTCTTTCACAATCCCTCGGTTCAATCTAGCCATTACCGTTCGATTGCTACGATTTCCACTGATGATTATGGCGGGCGCATTAGGTCTATTCGGTATAGTGATTACTACCATGTGGATTCTGGTTCATTTATCACAGTTGACCTCATTTGGAACCCCATATCTTGAAGGAATTAGCCCATTCCAGAAGAAGGATCAGAAGGATATATTCGTTCGTGTACCATGGTGGAGAATGATTCATAGACCGCAAGGCATGGCGAAAGATAATAATCAACGAATAAAAGAAGAAATAAACGGAACTCCTAAGCCTGAAAAAAGTTGGTGAAAGTTATCATGAGAAAAATAGTGACAGTAACAGCGATGATACTAATTTGTTCTGTACTCTTGTCTGGTTGTTGGGATCGTAGAGAAATTAATGATATCGCCTTTGTATTAGGTACTGCTGTAGATAAGGAGGGTTCAGAATATCGTACGAGTGTACAGGTTGCTTTGCCAGGGGAGCTTGGAGGGGCTAGTGGTAAAGGTACTAATGGGGGTAAGGGCTGGTATATTGAATCTAAGTTAGGGAAAACGGTACGTTTATCAACATCAGCGGTTCAAAAAAGTAATTCACGAGAGTTAAATGTATCGACTCGTCGTTCACTCATTATTGGAGAGGAATTAGCACGTGAAGGCATCTCTTCCATGTTAGATGTATTTACAAGAATACCTCAGAATCGTCTCCTTTCCGTAGTGGCAGTTACCGAGGGACCTGCTTATAAAATACTCGATACGGATGCACCCATAGAACCGTATCCATCAGAGATGGTCCGTGAGTTGATTCTTAGCTACACGAAAAAACCCATTAGAATTGTAACGCTATTGGATGAGTTATTGTCTGAAGGAATTGATGTTACACTCCCGATCGTTAAAGTGGATACTTCCGTACCTCCTAAGATAGGTGAAGCTGTAACAAATATTAGGATTGACGGCTTAGCTATATTTAAAGGGGACCGAATGGTGGGAACTCTAAAAGGAGACGATGCCAAAATGATTATTCTTGGCATGAATCAAAATGAAAATTTAGAAATTACGATACCTTCTCCAACAGGTGAGGGAACTTTAGAGATTTCATTAAGACACAGTAAGGTGAAGCTAGTTCCTATGATTCAAGGGGATGATGTGACCATGCGGGTTAATATTCAGTTGGTGGGTACAGTCATAGAGTCAGCATCTGACTTTAGTCCGACTAGTAACATGGGTATGCGTCAATTAGAAGAATCTACACAAAAGAAAGTCCAAAGCGATTTAACGAAAGCGTTAGCAGTTTTACAAGATCAGTATCAATCTGACAGTTTAGGGTTTGGACAAACCATTCAACACAAGAAGCCGAAAGATTGGGACCGATTGAAGAGCCGGTGGCCGGACATATATCCTCATGTCAAAGTAGAGATCGCTGTGGATATGCATCTTGAGACGGTGGGTCAAGCCTTAGAACCAATGGGACTTCCTGAAGAGGAGATCATCCATGACTAGCCTACCACTATCACCACTAATACTCGTAGTCATCATTGCCCTAATACTTTTGTTGGATTGGAAGGTTCTTCGTACTCTTCCTCCATCTAATCGATGGATTGCCTGTTCTTTGTTTGTCCTAAGTCTGGGCATATTTATATACAGTATGAATTTCGATAAAGTCATAAGTCCAACGGCGTGGATTGGACAAATGATTAAGCATTGGACGTCGTTTGAATAAGGAAGAGGGATTAGGAGGGGATCAATGTGAACAAAATAACGCATCGTCAGATCATTATTCTCGGTATCGTCTATATGTTACCTTTTGTGATCAATGAGGTTCGTTCGCTATCGGCTGCGAAACAGCAAACTTATATAACTTATTTGGCGGCGGCCACCATATTCGTTGTTATTCTATGGATGTTATCACGGAGTGCAAAACGTTTTCCACAGCAGAATCTATTTCAATCACTAACGACTAGATCCCCAATTATTGGAAGGGGAATATGTTTTCTCTATCTTGTGTTTTTCTTGTACATCCTAGCCCGCGATATTAGAATCGTGGTTGACTATACGAATGTGATATTACTACCTAATACACCGATAATGGTTGTTTCTCTCTGTATTGTAGCTACGATTATCTTTATTACAAGGGGGGGGATGAGAACTTTAATGTCCTTATCGGAGCTGATGGGTCCTCTGTTTATCTTATCCCTGTTATTCATGCTTATTATGCTTATCAAGGTTCTTGATTTTGGGAATATAATGCCTATCTTCCATTTGGACGTCAAAGGGGTCAGCGAAGGTACATGGCTTGTATTATCTTCAACAGGTCAGATCATTGTGTTGCCCTTTATTATATCGAGCAAGGATTATCGCTATCGAGACCTATTTAAATCACTTCTCATAAGTACGCTGTTAATTGTTCTAGTTGTCTTCATGTTAATATTAACGATAGGAGTACCTATTGCGGAAAGGTTGATGTATCCCAGTTATGAACTTGTTCGGGAGATTAGAATTGCAGACTTCCTAGATAGATTCGATCTTTTGTTGGTGGCCGTATGGTACCCTCTTATTTTCATTAACATGGCCATCAGTCTATATGTTATTTGCTATGGACTCAAGATTATGATACCTTCTATTTCTGGTAAAATGATGGCAGCACCAATCGGATTTCTGTCTTTATCCTGTTCTTGGTGGTTCTTTCATGATGCAGTTCAAATGTTAGATTTCAATCATCAATGGCCATGGATCGCCATTGTATTTGAGATTATTATTCCAATTGGTATCTTTGTGCTCCTTCGCCCACGTAAAACACCTTTGAACAATTAAACATTCAAGTAGGAATAGGATCAATATGGTACAATTAACTGACGGTTAGGCATGAATATATCGATATTTATGTAGCTCCAAGTGCCTCTGCTAGATATGTTGAGGGGGAAATGAAGATGGCTCAGAAGATGATTGGTAAAGTGGTAGCGTTAGCTGCGTCTCGAAAAGTTGCAGAAATGGGTAAGTTAATTGAGAATATGGGAGGTACACCTGTATATCGCCCTGCTCAAGGAACGGTTTTTCTAGACGATGAATTGCTTCGTGAAGGTTTAACTTCTTGGATTGAGAATCCACCACAATGGGTGATCTTGACGACCGGTATAGGTCTCGAAGCTTTATTTGATATGGCTGAGAACATGGGGATAGCAGACAAGTTCTTAGAGATTTTGTCCGCATCTTCTATTGCTGCTAGAGGATACAAAACGGTGAACGCATTGAAAAAACGCCATTTAACGCCTATCGTACGGGATGACGACGGTAGCAGTGAAGGACTTATTCGCTCATTTGAGTCATATAATATAACAGGCGCCAGTGTGATCCTACAGCTGCATGGAGATCCAGCACCGAAGCTTACAAAGTGGTTGGATGAACAGGAAGCAATAACAAGACAGATTCTTCCTTATCGTCATGTTGCTCCAGAAGAACATCATTTGGAACAACTCGTACAAGATATTGTGCATTTTAAAGTAGATGCTGTAACATTCACAAGCGCACCGCAGTTCCGATTTCTTGCTGAGTATGCTCGTGCACATAGCCAATTGGAGCCAATGATTGCTGCATTTGAAGGCCCAGTCGTAGCAGTAGCTGTAGGGAAAATTACGGCTCAAGCTTTGAAAGAAGAAGGGGTTCAACGCATTATCGTACCTGAAGAAGAACGAATGGGTAGTATGATGGTCGTCTTAGGGCGATATTTCGCTAGTCAAGTGAACAGTGAAGTAGCTGCATCGATTGAAGAATAGAATGCAAAAGTTGCAATGATAGCCTAGGTAAGTACACAATGAAGCTTTCAATGGTGCGGCCAAGGGGTTGTACCATTTTTGGTTTCTTAATGAAATGTATAAATGTTGCATCTTTGTTTATTAAAGAGGTTTTTTATATCTTGTGTTGAATGCTATTAACTACGGTACAGTATAGAATCGCAGGACGCATGAGAATGATAAGAATGTTATAGGATGGAAATAGACGTAGGTAACGGTTTATGAGTAGTAGACTCGAAGGAAAGTATGTAATTTCAATAAGGGAAATATGCTGTTGTTAAGGATGGGTACCTGGCAGCGATTACCCTGGTAACATTAGGAGGAATAAATATATGAATACGAATAAAAAATGCCTGCTATTAGGTGATTATACACATCCTAAATTTCATCCATTGCAAGGGGTGGATACGCAGATTAGCCATATATTGAATGATGAGATGAGTGTACAGTGTAGTGAGAACAAGAATATGTTGCTGGATAACAATATTCGGCAGTTCGATCTTTGTATCTCTTATATAGACTTGTGGGATGAAAAAGTATCTCCACAGCAAACGGCGGGTCTAATGTCATATGTTAGTCATGGTGGAGGGTTGCTAATTATTCATAATGGCATTTCACTTGGAGGTAGATATGAGTTATCTCAGTTAATGGGGGGCAAGTTTGTCGGTCATCCGACGTATCAACCCTTATCCTTCCGTACGAGTGGAGTGCATGCGATAACCAAAGGTGTGGAAGCTTTTGAAATGGAAGAAGAACCGTTCCAATTTGAATTCGATAACTTCACGGAGAAGCAGATCCTATTGGAGTATAAGCTAAATGACCAATGGTATCCTGCCGCTTGGGCACATACGTATGGTCTTGGACGTGTAACGGTTCTAATGCCTGGGCACCATGAACCTTCATTTAGACAACCGGAATTACGGAAATTTATTCACCAAGCAGCACTGTGGACATCTCGTTAAATAGGAGGAATTGAATATGAGTGATCTGTTTAAGAAAGCTATTTCTTTAGGATTGGGTCTTACGATGGTTAGCAAGGAGAAAGTTGAGAAAATCGTGGATGATCTCGTGACCCGTGGTGAACTTGCGCCCGAAGAATCGAAAGCATTGGTTAGCCGCCTTATTGAACGTGGAGAGGTTGAACAAGGTCAGTTGAAATCTCTTATTCTTGAGCAGGTAAATCGTATTCTAAAAGATCTCCAAGTACCCACAGGAAATGATCTCATAATCCTTGAACAGCGTATCGCTGCACTAGAAAGTAGAATCGTGGAACTGGAAACACCGAAGGTTGAATAATGGCTGTACGTATTAGGCATACCGGGCGGTACCGTGAAATTGCTATGGCGCTTATACGTCATGGCTTTGGTTATATGGTGGAAGAACTTGAACTGTTCCAGGTTCTTACGCTTCCGCGTCGTTGGATTACGCATGAATCAATTGAGACCAAAACGATAGGGGAACGGATTAGGCATGTTCTCGAGGATCTGGGTCCTACGTTTATCAAGCTTGGTCAGTTAGCGAGTACTCGCTCGGACCTATTGCCAGATAATATCATTTCGGAGCTAGTCAAGCTTCAAGATCAGGTGCCTGCCTTCTCATCAGAGACGGCTCGAGGCATACTTGAACAAGAATTAGATATAACGATTGAGGATGGTTTCTCTTGGTTTGAAGATACTCCTATTGCAGCAGCATCCATAGGGCAAGTTCATATCGGCAAGCTAAGAACAGGAGAGACCGTAGCGGTCAAAATTCAACGTCCTGGTGTAATGAAGATGGTCAGCCGTGATCTTGATATTATTAGTGGTTTGGCAGAAATGATTGAGAAGCGCTGGGAATGGGCAAGGCAATACCAACTGACACGTATCGTTGCAGAACTAACGAAGTCCATATTGGCAGAATTAGATTACAGTCAAGAAGCGCGTAATACAGAGAAGATTTCGTTACAATTTCAGAACGACCGCCATATTTATATTCCTCATATATATTGGGAGTTTACGTCTTCACGTGTACTTACAATGGAGTATATTGAAGGTATTATGTTAAGTCGCCGTGATCAGCTGCTTGATAAAGGTTATGACCTAAAGGAAATTGCTGAACGTGTTACAAACGGTATGTTGCACCAAATTTTTATCGAAGGATTCTTTCATGGCGACCCTCATCCAGGAAACCTTCTGGCCCGAAAAGATGGGAGTATTGCCTTCATTGATTTTGGAATGGTGGGTCGTATAAGCGAGGATATGAAAGATCAGTTATCTGCTCTTATTATCGCGTTAATGCGGAAGAATACGGACGGTATGGTACGTGCAATTCTAAAGTTAGGATTATTTCCAGAAGAAGGTGATATT
>Ga0153923_100435_pt1 | contig 13864 bp, 8 predicted proteins | sample TSNJ007MetaG_FD_104682 | JGI IMG/M metagenome (GOLD analysis project Ga0153923, IMG submission 104682) | Attine ant fungus gardens microbial communities from New Jersey, USA - TSNJ007 MetaG | ecosystem: Host-associated > Fungi > Mycelium > Unclassified | place: USA: New Jersey, Brendon T. Byrne... | reverse complement strand
ATAACATTATAAAATTAGGAGTGGTAATTTGAGAAGACAAAAACCAATGACACTAGAAGAGCTAATGAGCGATTTACAAGGGCAGAAAACGTTTCAAGAAGATCCAAATCATATTTCATTAGAGAATTTGTTTAATAACGCGTTCATGAGTAAACATTCCAGTCACAAGAGTTTTGAAGATTTCTTGATCAAAGGGAACTTTCAAGTTAGGACGGAAGAAGACGTCAATAACATACCTGATGAACTTTTCGATCGGCATGTTGTTAGGGAGACTAAATTTGCTGACTGGAAATCGATGTTGGAAACAGCAAATGTGGAATACAAAAGTAAGTAATGTGTAATCAGACTGCACATGATAACAAATGTATAAATAACTGCCATTTTTCTAGCTGTAAAGGCTATAAAAATGGCAGTTATTTTTTTAGTTTTACCCAAGTAATTCGTATGGCTAATACTATATTTTTTGATTTATTTTTCCAAACCTAGTACTATAGTATTACATTGTTATTTACATTACTTGGATGCGGAGCGGAGAATATGCAAAAAGTTACACGTACAGCTTTGCGATTAACCATTCGGAAGAAACTGCTTATGATGTCACTAACACTATTGATTCTTCCCATTGTGGTATTAGGAGCTGTTTCTTATCAGATTTCAGTCAAAGAAACAAATGCTCTAATTGAAAGTAAACTGAGTTCAAGCGTAAACCTAGCATTAGCATTGATTGAGAATATGGAGAAATCCGTCCAATTGGGGCAGTTGACAGAATTGGAAGCACAAGAACAGGTACGCACTTTGCTTCTTGGAGCTAAAGATGCGGACGGTACTCGTCCGATTAATAAATCTATCGATTTGGGTACAAATGGTTATTTCTTTATATTGGATAATAAGGGGAAACTACTCGCTCATCCCAAACTTGAGGGAGACAATATTTGGGATAAACAAACCTCCAACGGCACGTATTACATACAGGATTTGATTAAAGCAGCATTAGATGGCGGTGGAGCTACTTACTACAAATGGCCACTACCTAAATCGGACAATTCGTCTAACAATGAGGAAGGCGAAGCGCTGAAAATATCGTACGCTAAACTTTCCCCTTCCTGGGGATGGGTCGTTGCAGCAGGCTCGTACATGCAAGATTATAACACCGGACAAGAGAACATACTCAAGAGTATCATAACAACATTGATCATATGCTTTGTCATCGGAGCAGCAGTAATACTCTTATTTGCCCAACACATCTCAAAGCCAATTGTCCGTATAGCAAGAGAGGCTGAACGAATAGCTCAAGGTGATCTAAGTGGTAATGAATTGATTGTACGCAATCGAGATGAGATTGGAGAATTGGGGAGTTCCTTCAATCAATTATCTGGAAATGTTAGACAATTAGTGGGGGATTTAAGTTTAAGCTCGAATATTTTGGCATCTTCATCTAAACAATTGTCTGCCACGTTAGGTGAAACAACTGGTGCACTTCATCAGACATCATCCTCAATCGCGGATGTGGCTAACAATAATGAGATACAGGCTATTTCCGCTCAAGAGACTTCCCGCTCGATAGAAGAGATGGTAGCAGGAATTCAACGAGTAGCTGAAGCTTCTACCCATGCCTATCAACTATCTGTGCTAACGCTTCAAGAAGCTGATACTGGCAATGGTCTTATCCATAACACTTCTCTGCAAATGAAAGCAGTAAGTGACACTGTGGATGACTTAAGTATTGCTGTTACGGAATTAAATGATCAGTCTGAACAAATTGAAACAATCGTTAGTACGATCAAAGGAATATCTGAACAAACGAATTTATTAGCTCTTAATGCGGCAATTGAAGCTGCCCGCTCAGGAGAGCATGGCAAAGGTTTTGGAGTGGTTGCTAGTGAAGTTCGTAAGTTGGCTGGACAAACTAGTGAAGCAGCGGAGCAGGTTTCTGCGATGATTGAAGAGATCAGACGGAGTATTGGCAAAGCCCATCAATCCATGAGTAAAGGTCAAAATGAAGTTGCGGCAAGTGTTCAATCTATTGATGAGACAGGAAAAGCTTTTGAGCGTATTTTGGAAGCTACTCGGACAATCGTAGATCAAGTGAAGGATTCAACGTCTGCTGCACATGAGATGTCTGCATCCTCTGAGCAAATATCTGCGTCGGTTATTGAAGTGGAGCAAGTTTCACTTCACTCTGCAGCAGCTGCACAGACCGTTTCTGCAAGCGTTGAAGAACAGCTTGCATCTATGGAGGGAATTGCTACTTCTGCTTCCAAGTTGCGAGATATGTCCGATGAGATGCGTACGACAGTGAACCGGTTTAAATTGGAATAGAGACGCCTTTCTTTTGTATTAAACAAGAACAAAGCCTGACGGAATATTCCGTCAGGCTTTGTCTGCTTGATCGATTAAGAAGCACCATATACTTCAAAATCAAATAGTGAATATCCGTATGCTGTGCCTCTTGTTACGCCAAGTACTCTTACATATCTTCCGTTCTTAGGTATTGTGAATGTAATATCATTAATTCCGCCATTACCGGTTGTTGTTGAATAAGCGTCTGTCCAAGTGGTCTTGTCATCGGAAACTTGGATTTTGTAACCCTTAGCATAAGCATCTTCCCAGTTTAATTTTACCCGGTAGACGCTTTGGGTCACACTAAGATCCACATAGATCCATTCGTTATTGTTTCCTTCAACACTGGCCCATCTTGTTGTTGAGTTGCCATCAGTCGCTTTGGATGCTTCAAATCCGCTTCCTTCTACTGAACTTGCTACAGCTGTCTTGCCAAGAGCGAGGTTCGTGCTTGTTGTTGGCGTTGAAATTGTTGTAGCAGTTGCAGTATTACTATTCGCGGAAAGATTCCCAGCGGCATCAATGGCTTTAACTTTGTAGCTATATGCCGTGGATGGTGTTAAGCCTGTATCATTGAACGTGGTACCTGTTGGAGTGCCCACTTGAGTGCTACCGCGGAATACTTGGTAACCGACAACGCCAACATTATCCGTCGAAGCCGTCCAGTTTAAATTAATTTGGTTGCTTGATATCACTGTTGTAGTTAGGTTGGAAGGAGCTGTAGGTGCTTGTGTATCTGGTGTTGGAGTTGTAGCAGTTGTTGTAGCAGTTGCAGTATTACTATTTGCCGAAAGATTCCCAGCGGCATCAACGGCTTTAACTTTATAACTATATACCGTGGATGCAGTCAAGCCTGTATCATTGAACGTGGTACCAGTAGGTGTGCCCACTTGAGTGCTACCGCGGAATACTTGGTAACCGACAACGCCAACATTATCCGTCGAAGCTGTCCAGTTTAAATTAATTTGGTTGCTTGATACAACTGTTGTAGTGAGGTTAGTAGGAGTTGTAGGTGCTTGTGTATCTGGTGTTGGTGTTCCTCCGTCAGCTGTTGGTATCCACCAATTTCCTGAAATGAAGAGCATGTTAAGCAAGTTGAAGGAATCGCTGAAATATCCCTCTTTCTTGTTCTTCATCCAGTCCCAACCAGAATTCACCCATGCTTGATGAGCGCTGTTTGTTGTCGCTGCTGATATAAACGGTGATACGAACACGGCTGTAGCATATGATCCTCTTGCTGTACCATTCAATTGATATCCGTCTTTAATGTTGCCTGGAACGCCACTTGTCTTACCTTTAATCCATACCGCCATTTTGTTAGCAATATCCCGGCCTCTAGTGTCTCCGTAAAAAGCGTAGTCCATTACAATTCTTAATGGAACCCGACTTGCATTGTAGTTATATTCCTTATCATACGGACCCTCCAAAAAGTCGGGATCAGCCGGTTTAGGGGGATTGTTAACTACAAAGTCAGAAATTAGACCTGTAGTAGATGAGTAAGTTGTTGAGAATTGGCCGTAAACGGTATACAAGTTATTGATGACATTTAACCATATTGGATCTCCTGTAACTTCGTTAAAAGCTCTTAAATGGGAGAGCATCCAATCGGATGGACGAGTGTCAAATGTGTTTTTTCCATCCGAATCATCTGCAAGATTCAGCCTATTATTCGTTGTCACATTGCTTACTTTGATTCCGTTGGTGATCATTTTTTTGGCTTCTGCCAAATAGTTAATCGTACCAGACGATCCCCATTGACGATCTGCAAGAATCAAGGAATAAGCGATATCTAAATCACCGTCGGTAGCTGAGCCAAAATACCCTTGGGCACTGCTGCTATCCGCGACAATCCAGCCCATTAGATTGGCATTGTTCTTACTCTTGAAGGCTCTTGCCGTTTTGAATAGGCCGTCATAGATTGTTTTTGCATTCGAATCGTAGCCTGCCATCAGAGCTGTGATGACCATTCCATATCCTTGTCCTTCTGAAGTGCCGAGGGCAGTGTAAGGCTTAGAATCACCAGTACTTTCGCCTTTTACATAATATCCGCCAGGTAAGGAAGATAAGTTGTTTTTTAAATATTTTCCTTTCCAATAGTCATAATAACTTGAAACTGCGCTATTCATTGCTGCTTGAGTTACATGATTAGGCTTAATAATACCTGGATAACTGACTTGCTGAGGAAACGGTTTTAGTTCTCCTGCAGCGTGAGCTTTCGATTGAAATGGAGCAGGCGCACCCAGTAGTGTCATAAGCATTGTTAGACAGAGAAGAACAAGACCCGTTAATTTCATCATCCTTTTGTTTGATTTTAAAGTGTACAATTAAAACTCCTCCTTTAAATTATATTCTAACAAACCTCGACGCTATCACGGCCTCCTTTCCATGTAATAGGCATGCATTAAAATTAAAGCGCTTTAACTTTTGGGTGAAATAAATAGACTGTAATCGCTTTAACTTTAGGGTTATATAAAAAGTAATCTAGTAATGCTAGAGGTGCATGACTGCCACCACTGGATCAACTAAGTTACTTTTAGCCCTTTACTCTCGAAGTAAATGGTGCTTCTCTCTTCATAATGAATTTAACATACAAATTTTGGTTATGTCCACATATATTTCATTTTTTTTATAAAAGGGAAGATAGTTAGTTGTCCCTTCTCCTATTTGGCATGTCAAAAAAAGACTGTCCTATAAGCAACGTTCTGCTTATGGACAGTCTTTTAGATAAGTGAATTTGAAGAAGGGTCCAGCTGGAAATTCATTGAATACTAGTTAACGATGAAATCGGGACCATCGTACTTCAAGGAAATTTCAATTTCTCCACTAACGATTTTTTTTGAAAGTTCCAACATTTTATCCTCAATTTCTTTGGATACAGTAGGAGATAGAGCTAAACGAACAGCATCAGTGTTACTAGCTCCGATTTTTACCACCACTCCTGCTTTCCATTTTCTTTCTGTGAGATCTTTGATAGCAGAATAAACGGTTTGACCTGCATCGGAAATCGCTGAACCGATATAAACATCAGGTGCATCTGCGTAGTAATCTCGAACATTACCTATTTGATAAGTGCCACTATCACGGTTAGCTTCAGTAACGCCGATTCTAGCATTATTAAGCATAGTGAAGATAATATCGGCTCCTGCATTAATTTCGGCTTGCGCTACTTTTTTGGACAAGACAGCATCGTCTTGATTACCGGTAAAGGTGGTTAGGTAAGTCGCGCTCGGATTCGTATATTTCAATCCATCTGCAAACGCGGCTCTGCCGTTGAAGCCTGGTGTTACCCGTGCTCCTGAGATGTGGCCAACGATATTGGTTTTAGTTAACAAACCGGCAGCAGCCCCAGCGAGCCATGCGGATTCTTCTTGTAGTACTTGATAACTTGATAGATTATCTCCAGTGACGCTTCCTTGCGTGTTGACAAAACGTATTTTAGGAAACTCTAGAGAAACTTTTTTAATAGCTTCCGTACTTTGGCCTGCGTGGGCAATGATTAAGTCAGGATTTTTTTTGGCTAATTTTCGAAGGGCTGTAGCAATGGACTCAGTGTCGGGGTTGATATTATCGACATAGGTCGTTTTTACATGAAGTTCATTCTCGGCTTTTAACAGTCCTTTATAAGCTGACTCCATAAAACCGCCATCGTTGGAAGGCCCAGGGATTAGTAAAGCTACCTTGATAGACTTGTTGTTGACCGGTTTATCTTTTCGGGGTTCCTCCCACGAAAAACCAGATGACACAAGCAGTATAACCAGACTGAAAATAGATAAAGCAAGTTTCGAATACAGATGTTTCATAATTAATTGACCTCTCTCTATGTTGTATTTAACCAAATAACCATAGAACACATCAATTGATTTTGTCAAATAATGTAGAATTTAATTAAATTTCGTTACAATAAATGACAAATAACGACAGTGAGTATGTATGTAGATGAAATTATTAGCATAACTATTGATGAATTATAAGTAAATAGTCTTGAATTATCATATATTTTATATTATGCTAAAGAAAATTCGATTATATTGCTATAATTTAGAAATATTTCATTAGCGTGACTCAAAATGACAATATTCGATATAATACGACAAAGGCAAACTTCTCGAAAGAGGAAGACGCAAAGCCATGGGCCTAATGAATGATTACATTTGATGGTAGCCGGTTACCGAAAAATCTGGGTTTCTTAGAAACCACCCCACATTTTTTTGGGGTGGTTTTTTGTTGTCATCACGTTGCTAGCAGAATGAAATAGTAGGAGGAAGTTGGAAATGAAGTACATAAAAGATTTGAAAATTAGAACGAAAATATTTAGTTTGCTAGGTTTGTCGATTTTTTTCTTGTTTTCTGTTGGAATATCGGGTTATGAAGCTATAAAGTCTATGGGGAATGATTCCCGTGCCATGTACGAAGAAAAGTTAATTCCAAACAGTTTAATCACGAAGCTATTATTTTATAATTCTCAAATTGATTCCTTTCAAATTGAGTTGATGTTAGCGAAAGAACAAACGATGATTCAAAAGATTCAGAAGCAAATTAGCGATACAAGGGAGAAGAATCAGGCAACGCGAAAGCAGCTTGAGGCTATTACTTTATCACCGCGTGCACAAGAGCAGTACAAGGTTTTTATTGATTTAATCCCAAAAAGTAATGAGGCTAAGAAAAAGGTGGATGGATTCGCCGAAGCTAACAATAATGATGAGGCATATAAAGTTTTTGCGAACACATTGAAACCAGTAAGGGCTCAAATGATCAGTAGCCTTGAGACTATAGTGAAATACAATGAGGAAGATGCGCAAATGTTCAATGATCGTAGTATTCAAAGCGTTAAATCCAGCATTATATTAACTATTAGCATTACGTTGCTGGCAATAATTCTTTGTTCGATCATAGGATACTTTATTGCTCGGTTCATTACTCGTCCTATAAACCAAATGCAATATTTAATGGCAAGAGCAGAAGAAGGGGATTTAACCGTGAGTGGTGACTATAAGTCTAGGGACGAAATAGGACTACTTACGACCGACTTTAATAAGATGATTGACGGTTTAAGGGAAGTGATATGGAAGATCACTATTGAATCCCAGAATCTCTCTGCAAGCTCAGAACAATTATTAGCAAGCTCAGAGCAATCCAATCAAACGACTAATCAAGTAGTTATGGCTATTCAAGAAATTGCAAGCGGTGCGGATTCGCAGTTGAAGTCGACAGAAGAGAGCGCAAAAGCCATGGAGGAGATGGCTAGCGGGATACAACGAATCGCTGAGTTTTCTAGTGAGGTTTCCGAGAGTTCGATTGAAGCATCAAGTCAAGCCGAGCAAGGAAATAGAGCGATCCAAAAAGCTGTGGATCAAATGGGCTTGATTCGTTCATCCGTAAGTGAATCCTCTCATGTGGTGAAAAAATTAGGAGTACGCTCTCAAGAAATCGGAAAAATCGTGGATGTTATCATGGATATATCCTCTCAAACGAATCTGTTAGCATTGAATGCTGCAATCGAGGCAGCTAGAGCTGGGGAACATGGACGGGGGTTTGCTGTTGTTGCCGATGAGGTCAGAAAACTTGCTGAACAATCCAAACAATCGGCCGACCAAATTGTCACGATAATTCACCAAGTTCAGATTGATACTGATCTCGCTATTGTTTCGATGGAAAAGGGGAGTCAGGAAGTCAGAAATGGGACTTCTGTTATGCAGGAAGCTGGGGAATCCTTCGCTAAAATTATATACTCTGTTCGAAAGGTGGCAGAACAGATTTCAGAAGTTTCTGCATCCTCTGAAGAGATGTCTGCTAGTACGCAGCAGGTTACAGCATCCCTATTCAATATGAAAGACGTCGCCTATTTAGCTTATTCCAATTCGGAGAGTGCGGCTGCAGCATCTGAAGAACAATTAGCAACAATGGAGGAAATATCTTCGGCGGTAGGTGCTCTATCACAAATGGCTCAAGAGTTGCTTGAGATTACTCAACGGTTTAAAAGCTAGGGAAATTTCAATCGGATATTATTCTGATTACTATAGAAGACACACATTAATATGTTCTAAAAAGATCGTAAACCACGTAGCCCTCACGGGACAGTGATTTTACGATCTTTTTTTTCAATACTTGCATACGCAATTCCTGAATACTGTTGGGAGCACGCTGTTAGAAATCACCTTAAATAAGGGGTTCACTTACTATATTTGTGAGATATTTGTGAGTGTGAAATGGTACGATTAGATAGAATCTAATTTCACTGTAAAAGGACGATACAATTGAAAAGAATAAATTATAGCAAACTGATAGGGATCCTTTTGATCTTTTCGATATCTCTTGGGCTATTTATAGGGATTTATTCTCTTATAAAGCCTAGTTCTAACATCTTGATTGCTAAGAACGGTGTGTTGGATTTGGCCCATTGGGACTTTGCTAGTAAAGGGCTGGCTAACCTGAATGGGGAGTGGGAGTTCTACGAAGATCAATTACTAGAGCCATCTGACTTCATTCAAGATTCACCTGAGAAGGTATCCTATTTGAAAGTCCCAAGTATTTGGATGGGAGAAAAAGTTGGTAAAGAAAGCATGAATAGAAAAGGTTACGGAACGTACCGTTTAAAAGTACTCGTCTCGAATGAAGAACAAATCTATGGATTAAAAATAAATAGCATTCGAATGTCCCATCGATTATTTATCAATGGTCAGCTAGAAGGTGAGATGGGACGACCTGCAGTGGATGAAGAGGCACACACACCTGGAAATACCCCTTACAGTACGTTTTTTCATACGAATGGACGTAAAATCGAAATTGTAATTCAAGTTGCGAATTATGTGTATATGACTGGCGGTATCGTTAATTCGATTCAGTTCGGATTGGACAAGGATATCGGCACATTAAGTGGCATACAACTGGGTATCAATGTTTCAGCTATCATGATTTTTGGCATGTTTGGAGCTTATCATCTCAGCTTTTATCTCCTGCGTAGGCGAGAGAAGTCGTATCTTCTTAGTGGGCTCTATTTATTAACCCTCTTAATGCTCCAACTGTTTATAGGAGAAAAGATTGGCTTGAGATTATTTCCTAATATTCCATTTATATTTGCCTATAAGTTGCTCGATTTCAGTATATTTCTTAGTGCAGTTGTAATCATATTATTTTTTCATTCTATTGATGTGCGTCTTCTATCCAAAAGAAAGATATATCTAGTCATATCACCGATTGTTTTTTTTCTCTTGATTATCATAGTAGTACCTTATCAAGTACATAGTGTAATGAAACCATTCTTCTTTTTGTACTTAGGAATAGTTGTTCTGTACCTTCTTGGTAGGATGGTATATTTGTACAACAGAAATGAGCAGGATTCATCTGATCGCAAAGAAATGATACTGTTCATCGGATCAGTTATTTCGTTAGGTATCTATATGATATTCGGAATTCTATATACGGAGAATGCTGTTGATACTGCGCTTGTGGGGACGATGGGGGTCGTTGGATTCATAACATTCATGAATATATTGTTAGCTTTACGTTTCACGAATGCCTATGAGAAGACAGAGATTCTCTCGAATCAACTCATGATTTCGAATCAGCTCAAGGACGAATTTCTGACTAATACTTCTCATGAACTTAAGACTCCGTTACACGGTATTATGAATATTACTTCTTATTTACTTGATGATGAGGAACATATTTTATCGGTAAATCAGAAACAGAATCTTAGATTGATCAAAGATACATCGATAAAGTTGTCCATGTTGATTAACGATATCATTGATCTCACACGCTTGAAACATGGCGAGCTACGTTTGTATCCTACAGTTGTAGACCTGAAGATGGTAACTCAAATCGTATTCGACGTGCTGGAATTTGAGCTCTTGGGCAAGAATGTGAAGTTGGTGAATCTCGTCGAGTCAGATATTTGGGTTTTGGCAGATGAGAATCGGTTGCGTCAGATTCTATATAATCTCATTCAGAATGCCATCAAGCATACGGAAAAAGGGTCGATCAAGGTGATCTCACATGTGGTTGACGATAAAGTGGTCATTTCAGTGGAGGATACAGGTTCAGGGATTGCTGAGGATAAACATGAAGAAATATTTGAGTATTTCGTGCAAGTGAATGAGCCACTACCACAGGATGGATATACAAGTATGGGTGTTGGATTGTACATTAGTCGTAAGTTGGTAGAACAGATGAATGGATATATCCGTGTAGAGTGGTCAGAGGTTGGGATGGGTACGCGGATGACCTTTATGCTACCAAGTGCAGTACATACGCAAGTCTATCGTGAAGCAGCTAGTACATCTATGAATCAATCGCTGATCGTGTGCGATGATCCATTAGATTTCATCAATCAATATGAGTACACGGTACTGATTGTGGATGACGAAGCTTCTAACATCCGTATTTTACTTAATATTTTGAAAAGACATCACTATAACGTTATTACGGCTTTCTCTGCTAATGAAGCACTAGCTAAACTGAAAGAGTATCCTCAAGTGGATCTGGTTATCCTGGACGTCATGATGCCGAGAATTTCAGGAATTGAACTGTGTCAGATGTTGCGTAGTCAGTATTCCATTCTCGATCTACCGATCCTGTTTGCAACGAGTAAGGACAGCCCACAGGATATTGCCCTTGGATTTAGGGCGGGAGCTAACGATTATGTAACAAAGCCATTTGACGCAGAGACCTTGATGGCTAGAGTTCAGACCTTGATTGCTATGAAGACTGCGATTGAAGAGGCTATTCTCAATGAACTCGCGTTCCATCATGCTCAGATCAAGCCCCATTTCTTATATAATGCACTAAGTAGTGTGATCTCCTTTTGTTATACAGATGGAGATAAAGCAGCCTATTTATTATCGATGCTTAGTCAATATTTGCGTTATATTCTGGATATGGATCGTACGACGCAGTTCGTTCCCCTACATCAGGAGTTGGAACTCATTCATGCCTATGTTGAGATCGAAAAGGCTCGGTTTGGAGAAAGATTCGAATTTATTGTTCAGGTAGAGGACAGTGTTCGTGTGAGGGAGATTCCTTCATTATGCATCCAACCGTTTGTGGAGAATGCGATTCGTCATGGATTATTTGAAAAAGACGGCTATGGTAAGGTTTCGCTTATGATCGATGAGGGAGACGAATATATAAAAATATGCATTGAGGATGATGGCGTGGGTATTCCTGATGATTTGCTTTATCAAATGATTAAAGGTGATGGTAAAGTTGGAGGGATCGGTATTCAAAACATACGCAAGCGAATGGATGTCATTTCAGGGGCAACATTTACGATAAGTTCAGACTTAGGATTGGGAACCAAAGTGACGATCTATTTACCTGTGCATCATGATGGGAATTAGGTGCTTATGTGGAGAGTAGAAGCTTGGATAATATGTAGCTAATACTTATGTAAACTTTATAGGAGTGGTTAATTTGTTTAATGTAGTGATTGTGGAGGATGAAAATCCAATATTGGATCTAATGAAATATGTAATCGGCCAAAATCCGCAATATACCATCTTGGGGGCCTTTAGTAATCCTCTAGAGGCTTTGGCTTGTTTCCCACAACTAAGGCCGGATGTGGTTTTCCTCGATGTGGAGATGCCCAAGATGAATGGGCTCGAACTGGCACAAAGGATGAATGATCTGTGGGATCATACCCATATTATTTTTACTACAGCATACAAGAATTATGCATTGGAAGCTTTCAATGTACAGGCATTTGATTATATATTGAAACCTGTGACGAAAATGGCCATTGAGCGAGTGACAGAACGTCTAATGAAGCAACATCGTTTGGCAATCCCCCCAGAACGGCGAGCACGACATGTTTCAATTCAATGTTTCGGAGGATTTGAGGTTCGTAATCTGAATGGCGCACCTGTCCATTGGCCAACACGTAAGACAGAAGAGTTATTTGCGTACTTTCTCTGTCATCCGGGAAAAGAAATCAGTAAGTGGTACTTAGCTGATTTGTTATGGCATGATATGGATGAAGAACGTGCTTCACATAATCTGCATAACACCATGTATCGCTTGAAGAAATTATTGAAGGAACAGGAAATCGACATAGATATTAAGAAAGTAAATGAAGGTTATATGCTGGATGCAAGTAATCATACCTATGATGTACTAGCGTTTGAGCGAAATCTTCATTCCATCTCTGAAGGGGGAAGAGATGCTGCACAAGAGGAGAATTTGGTCTCTCTATATAAGGGGACTTTATTCGACAGGAAAGATTATCTGTGGAAAACATCGCATGAGAAGAAATTTAGTAAGCATTTCACTATGCTGATCAATAGTCTAATACAACAGGATTTGGCTAAAGGGGACTGGAAGATAGCAGAGCAAAGGTTAGATCAATTTCTGAACATATATCCTTTGGATGAGGAAATGAACCTCTCGCTCTTTAAGATCTATGAGTGTAGTGGAAGACAAGAACAGATCAAAAAACTTTATGCTAAGTTTGAGAATGCCTATCTCCTAGACTTGGGTTTGGCTCCTCCACAAGAGATGAGGGATTGGGTATTGAAGATGACAGAGAGAAGAAGATAGTCTCTCTGTTTTTTTGCGCTTATTTCTACTATAAGATCAATACTCCTCACCTCATTTGATCTTGTGAGTTATTTGTGAGAACGATTTGGTAGAATTCCAAAGAATCGACACTAAACAAAGTCATTGGTTGTTAGACGTAACAATTACTGTGTTTATAGAATTCAAAACAGAGGTTGATATAGAGAGGATGATCAAAATAATGAAGGCCAAAATCCTGATTGTTGATGATACCAAGTTTATGAGAGAAGTACTTAGGGACATATTCGTATCCAACGGGTATGAGGTAGTTGCCGAAGCAGGTGATGGTGAAGAGGCAGTACACTTATTTAAGATACATAAACCTAATTTGGTAACAATGGACATAACAATGCCTGAGATGAATGGGATTTCTGCACTCATCGAAATAAAGAAAATTGATCCTGACGCTATCGTAATCATGTGTTCCGCCATGGCACAGAAGGGATTAGTTCTCGATGCGATTATGGCGGGTGCGAAAGACTTTATTGTAAAGCCATTCAATAAAGATCGGGTGATTGAGACGATCAACAATGTATTGAGTAGATAAGAAGGATTATCAATGGGAGTGGTCTTTTTTCTTTTCTTTCTAACGGCAAGATTAAACTATGTATAAATATACGTACTAGTATATGGTCTCATATGAGTTACAAATATTTACCTTGACAGATGATAATGAGAACCATTATCATATTACCAGTAGATGAAAATGAAAATCATTATCAGTACATACTTATCATTTGAAACTATTATATGAGCAACATAATTATACATACTCGGAGGGATAGATTTTGAAAAAATTAATAGTATTGCTACTGATTGCGTCGCTGAGCGTAATGACGGCATGTTCGTCCACGAATAAAGCGGACACAGCTGGAACAAATAATACAAGCAATGAGACGAAAGAAGCAAATACAGCGGAAGCTACAAGCAAGGTATATAGTCTGGAGAACGATGGTGTTGATCAAGCATTATT
>Ga0153923_100434_pt1 | contig 13875 bp, 11 predicted proteins | sample TSNJ007MetaG_FD_104682 | JGI IMG/M metagenome (GOLD analysis project Ga0153923, IMG submission 104682) | Attine ant fungus gardens microbial communities from New Jersey, USA - TSNJ007 MetaG | ecosystem: Host-associated > Fungi > Mycelium > Unclassified | place: USA: New Jersey, Brendon T. Byrne... | reverse complement strand
TAACCCCAGCCCGTTCCATTCGGAAATCCACAATGCCTTTTTATTGCCCCCCAGGTTCCCCTTGAGATCAAGGCTAAAAGCTTTTACTGTTCTCATGTCAACGATGACGTCAAAACTCCCCCCAAGCTCTTGAGAGAAAGTCTTCACTTCTTTCGTAACTCTATCGAAATCTTCTGGCTTCGCTCTAGCATCCCATACAATTTCAATTATTTTAGCTGTACGATCTAGTATTATGGCTGTCGACATACATATCCTCCTAAAGTTATTTATTCTGTGAATTTCAGATATATTAGTCGAGTATACCAGTAAGGCTTGTTAATGAATAGGACAAAATGCCTACAATGAAGAATTAAAAAAAGCGAAACCAGTTGTCTGGCTTCGCCTTTTCATGTTGTCTACTTTAAACCTATTTAGAAGTTGTTACTTAAGCTTTCACAAGGATTTTCACATGATTCTTCTCTTTCAGAAGCGCTTCAAATCCTTCTTCAATAACATCATCAAGCTTAATTCGTTTCGTTACAAGTTTCTCAGCGGAGAAGTAGCCTTGATCCATCAAGCTAATAACAGCAGGGAATACGTTGCGATATCCGATAATTCCTTTGATGGTGCGTTCCATCATCACGATGTTATTTGGTTTAATAGATGCTTCTTTCTCGAAAATGCTGACAATCATCAACTCTCCACCGACTTTTGTCGAGTTAAGAGCCTGAGTAAGAACGGGAGGAACACCAGTAACTTCATAAGCGACGTCTGCACCGCCATTCGTGCGTTTGTGGATTTCTTCCACCACATCATATTGTTTAGGGTCAATAACGATTGCGCCCAGTTCAGTCGCCTTTTGCTTGCGTTCTTCGGACAGCTCAACAGCATAGATCTCTGCTGCGCCTGAAGCTTTCAACGCTTCAATAACGAGCAAGCCGATAGGACCTGCACCGAATACGACAGCTTTATCTCCAACTTTGAGTTTACTTTGACGAACGGCATGGAGTGCAACCGCCGAAGGTTCTACAAGTGCACCTTGCTCATAAGAGACACTCTCTGGAATCTTGTGGACCATATATTCTTCAGCAGCCACGTATTCGGAGAAACCCCCGCCACCTCCTGCAAGACCAAGGAAGCCCATTGTCGAGCAAAGGTTATAATAACCTCCCTTACAAGCATCACATTTACCGCATGAATAGATAGGTTCAACAACGACACGATCGCCAACATTCACTTTGGTTACACCAACGCCCACCTCTACAACTTTTCCGGAGAATTCATGCCCCATAACGATAGGTGCTTTTTCTCCAGTGATTGGATGTGGTGCACCTTCTGGAATGAAGATTGGACCTGCTGTATATTCGTGTAAGTCGCTGCCGCAAATACCGCACCATTCGACTTTAATTTTCACTTTACCTGGTAGAGCGATTGGTTCTTCAATGTTCTCTAAACGCAAATCTTTCAGTCCATGCCATCTTAATGCTTTCATATGTGTCATCTCCCTAGTCATGTAGAATTACGAATAAGACGCTAATAATTACGGAAATATTATAATTAATTCGGAAACGTTTCCACGACTATTATGTCACTATATCGACACATAGTCAATGTTATTGTCCTATAATAATGCCAATGGCCTTCAAATAAGCCAATTATGTTATAATTAATATGTATTTTATGTATACTATTGTGGAAACAATTTCATATCAGTTGGGAAGTGCCAAGATTGGGAACTCATAAAGTTACAATAGAAGATGTAGCTGCATTAGCGGGGGTTGGGATCGCAACCGTCTCTAGAGCTATTAATAATACTGACGGCATTAGTCCGAAGACAAAGGAAAAAGTGCTGGCTGCTGTCGAGGAGCTTGGATTTATTCCAAATTCATTTGCACAGAACTTGAAGTTTCGTCAGACTAAGCAAATTGCATTGGCTGTTCCTGATATTCGCAATGCCTTTATTCCGGAAATTGCCTATTCAGTCGAACAAGTAGCGAAGCATTATGGCTATCGTGTCGTTCAGATTAATACATTAGGGAATATAAGATCAGAGTTAGAACTACTGCGTGATATGAAGAAACTTCATGTAGATGGCCTTATTATTCTACCGCTTGCTTATCCCAAAACACTCAAGGACCTCATAAATAAAGCCAGCCTTCCGATCTCCATCATCAATTACGGGAAAACATTAGATAACGATGTTAAAGCGGATATTGTAAGTCTCTCCACGCAAGAGGGGAAGCTAGTCATGGAACATCTGATTAGCATTGGAAGAACGAGAATTGGTTATGCTGGTGCGCCAAAAGAAATCATTGAAGAGCGATTCTTTGCTTATGAGGATGCATTAGATCAGATTGATCGATCATTAGTCTATTTCGGAGATGATTTCTCACTACAGACAGGAGCTAAAGCAGCAGATTACTTTGTGAATCTAACGCATATGCCCGATGCCATCTATGCCGGAAATGATATGGTTGCTGTTGGCTTACTAAATCGATTCAAAGAATTAGGTATTCGCGTACCAGAAGATATCGCTATCGTCGGAGTCGATAACAATTTATTGTGTACAATCACAACTCCGAAGATCAGCTCAGTATCCATTATGGGCGCCGAAGTAGCCAAGGTGGCAACGGAGCTTCTGCTGCAACGTATAGAAGAGCAGAAGAAAGGTCTTTTTGAGAGGGTTCAGTTCGAGCCAAGACTGATCGTTAGAGAATCCAGCTTAAGTCGAACGCGTAGAACGCAGCATATTGAATAGAGTGAAATTTCTTAAAAGTTACAAAAAGAGGCGTCGTATAGGTTAAATAAACTTATACGGCGCCTCTAGCTTTTTCGCATGTTGTAGTAGAACAAATTCAGACTAACGATACATCATGGAATTGTCATACATCCTAGAATTATTGTGCGTCATTCTTGAAGATTGGATATTATCACTTTCCTGCCCATGACAACTATTGTACATTTGCTCTAACTCAGAATCGTTGAGGTTCGGATGCATTTCTTTCATGAACGGAAGCATCTCTCTTAAGGTTCCTGTTCCTACCTCAGCATAGGCTACAGTTCCAATACCCACAGATACAACAACGACTCCGATCACAGCTAAGAATTTCGTTTTCATGTACTGACCTCCTTTTTCACTAACAATAGAATACTATACCCCCTCCCTCTATTGTCAGTGATGTAAGGCACAATCCCATCTTGTAATTCCTGCAAAATAGGGCTATCTTCAGATCACATCGCATCGCCATGTCAGAAGATAGCCCTTAACCTATATCTATTACTTTCTATGCCTTCGTTACACGCTTGAAGTGCCAGCTCACACTTTGGAAATCACCTATCGTAACCGGAATCTGTACACCCGCATGCATCAATATATCTCCATGTAATGTCATACCTGTTGCTTGTTCCACGTATACGGTTGCCAGGTCTAAGCCTCTAAGCTTCAGACGACGCAACGGCTCCGCTGGCTCTGCTAATACCTTAATCCAGAAGACTAACGCTTCGTCTTGATCTTCTGACACGAACATCCATGCTGTCTCATTACCTTCAAACGGGCTGCTTAAGCGATAGAAATCCCCGTTAAACGTCAAGTGTCGTATATCTTTGCATTGCTTAATCTGCTGTTGAACAAGCATCTTCTCTGCTTCTGTCATCTTCGTCAAATCTAGCTCATAACCGAAGTTACCTGACAATGCTACATCTCCACGCGTACTGAGTGGTGTATGCCGATGTACCTGATGATTCGGTACAGCAGTGACATGTGCGCCCATTGAGCTCACAGGATAGACTAAGCTAGTACCATATTGGATCTTCAGACGCTCAATCGCATCCGAGTTATCACTCGTCCACGTCTGCGGCATGTAATGCAGCATACCTGGATCGAATCGTCCCCCACCGCCTGAGCAGCTCTCGAATAGAATATGGGGGAAACGTTCTGTGATCGTCTCCAAGACGTGATACAACCCTAGCATATATCGATGTGCTGTCTCCCGCTGGCGTTCTGGTGGTAGACCTGCCGATCCAATCTCTGTCATATTGCGGTTCATATCCCACTTCACATAGCTGATTGGTGCAGAAGATAACACACCGCTTAATTTTTCAATTAAGGCATCACATACTTCTTGACGGGATAGATCCAAAATAAGCTGGAATCTTCCTTCAGTTCGACGTCGATTCGGAATATGCAGGCACCAATCCGGATGAGCTTGATACAATTCACTTTCGACAGAGACCATTTCCGGCTCCAACCAGATCCCGAATTTCAAATCTCGATCATTAAGCTCCTTCGCTAATCCAGCAAGTCCGTTCGGTAATTTACTGCGATTCTCGAACCAGTCCCCTAGGGATGTACGATCATTATCTCGCTTTCCAAACCAACCATCATCCAACACGAACAATTCAATCCCCATATCCTTGGCTTCATCCGCAAGACTCACAATCTTCTCTTCATTGAAGTCAAAATAGGTCGCTTCCCAGTTGTTCACAAGAATTGGACGGACTTGATCACGATATTGTCCACGAGCCAGACGCGTACGATATAGCTTGTGATACTGTCGAGACATCCCGCCTAATCCCTCATTCGAATAGACCATCACGACTTCTGGCGTCTGAAATGACTCTCCCGGATCAAGGAGCCAATTGAAATCAAATGGATTGATTCCCATACTTACACGCGTCGTCTGATGCTGATCTACCTCTACAGAAGCAAGAAAATTCCCACTGTAGACGAAGCTAAATCCATAGGCGTCTCCACGATCTTCTGTCGTGCTTGGCTCAACCAAAGCTATAAATGGATTATGCTGATGACTACTTGAGCCTCGACGACTTTCGACGGATTGGATACCAGGTGCAAGAGAGTTACGGTGTAACCAGCGTTCCTTCGCCCATGCTCCCGATAACTGAATCCATTCTAACGATTGATGATGGAAATCCACACTCGCACTCAAGGTACGGAGCAGTTGAACCTTCTGCTCCCCTCGATTCACATAACGAACGGATCTTATGATGGCTCCGAGAATTTCATAAACGGTATAGCTTAAGCATACTTCCATCTGAGAAATTGGATCAAGAAGTGTAATCTCCAGTGTAGTTGCTTCATCATCAGACTCTACGTAAGTCGCTGGAAGTCCCTCTAATCTTGGTTTACCCGCAAACGTACGATGAGATTGATATAGTAGTTCCGCTGCAGTCGATCCATCCTTGAAGGACATCTGGTAGGCTGGCTGACGATAATCCGATGTACCGTAGCCTGGGTATTCTTGTGCAACAACATCAAGCGAGAAATAAGGCTCATTGGCATCCGTCATTGGAGAGAAAGGTCGTTCTATAATCGGGAGAAACTGCGTTAGATCTCCATCCGATATAGGCCGCCCCCAATACAAGTGAATCAAGTAACCACGATGATCAGCCTGAAATATATAACTGGTCGTTCTAGATTTCAAATGAAAAATACGTTTATTATCGTCATATACAATTCCCATAAGATTTCACCTAACCCTTCACAGCACCATCCGCTAGACCGCGAATGAAGTATTTTTGTAAGAATAAATAGAGAATCGTAACAGGTAACATCCCGATTACACATCCCGCAGCCACCCAGCTAATTTGGTTCTGGAACTGTGAGATAAACTGAGATAGAGCTACTGGAATCGTCTGTACAGATACTTTTTGTAAAAGGAAAATCGAGAATTGATAGTCATTCCATACATTGAGTCCCGTAAGAATAATAACCGTTGCCGTTATTGGCTTCAACAGCGGTAGAATGATTCGGAAGAAAATCATGAACTTGTTACAACCGTCTATCGATCCCGCTTCATCCAACTCTCTTGGAACCGAACTAATAAATCCGGTGAATAAGAAAATCGTCAATGGAAGCTGGAACGTCACTTGGGTTAGAATAGCTGCCCAGTACGTATTAATTCCACCCATATCCACTATCATCGAATATAGGGGTACGAGAATAGTCAATGCAGGAACAATCATACAAGAGATACATAACAAATAGATAAACTGATTCCACTTCGTCTGAAAACGCGATAATGGATAGGATGCCAATGCACCGATCAATACGATCAATACAACCGAAGACCCCGTAATAATGACATTATTGATCAGTGCCTGACTCAAATGAGCTTGATTCCAAGCGTTCACAAAGTTATCCATTGTCATATTCGTTGGGAATATCCACTTCGAGCTCGTATCCTCTGTTGGCTTCAACGCCATACCTAGTAAGATGTAGAATGGAATTAAGTGAACGATTCCTATTAAAGTTAAAATGCTATATTTTAACGTTCTCATATTAAATCTTCACCTCTTTCCGCTTCAAGAGAATCAGTGAGGTAATGCTGACAATCGCAATAAATAAGAACATGAAATTACCTAACGCTGCCGCATAACCTGCATCTTGTCTTGCAAAGTATAAATTATACATCATCGTGGACAAGGAAGAAGAAGCATACCCTGGTCCGCCGTTTGTCATCGCAACGATTACATCGAACAACTTCAGTCCGCCAATGATGTTCAACACGACGTTAATCGTGATCGCCGGCATTAAGAGTGGAAGTGTGATGTTTTTGAATTGTGACCACCAGTTCGCCCCGTCAATAGAAGCAGCCTCATAGTAGTCCTTTGGAATAGACTGTAACCCCGCAACATAGATGGTCATCGCTACACCCATGAATTGGAACGTGTTAACAAATGTAATGATCCCTACTGCCCTTGGACCACTAGCTAGCCAGTCTACCGGCTGTGCGCCGAATAACGCCATAATATCATTGATAGCTCCACCATCAAATTGGAAGAAGAAGTACCAAATGTACCCCATAATTAACGAACTGATAATAACCGGTAAATATACGATCGTTCTTACGAGACCTTTAGCACGTAATTGCTGATCCAGGAATAATGCATAAGCAAGACCCAATACATTCTGAAGTAACGTACTGCCAAATCCATAAATCACGGTATTGCTCATCGTTGTCCATGTATTCTTATCCGCTAACATATTGATGTATTTCTCAAATCCTACATAGCTGAACTGCTGTGAATATCCATCCCAATTCGTAAAGGAAATGCGAATCCCCTCAATAAAAGGATAAAAAATAAATACGGCAAAAAAGAGTAACGCTGGGACGTACATGACGTTCAAAATCGTCGAGGAACCCCACATTTTCTTCTTCACTTACACCATCCCTTTCTCCACGAACTTCAAAAGGCACCCAGGAACCTTGTTTCAGCTCTCCTAGGTGCCTACTTTGAAGTTATTACTTCACATTATTTGTTTGTACTAAGACGTTCGAATTCTTTCTTCATGTTCTCGGAGTATTGTCTTGCATCAATACCACCTGCAAGGATGTCTTGACCATTCTTACACAACACATCCCACATGCCGTTTGGCAAATACACACGGTCAAAGAAAGGCAGTACTCGCGTATCTTTGTATTGCTCATAATAGGCTGTTAATTCACCTGCGTCGATTTTTACACTGCTAAGTCCTGGTGGTAATTGGTTCGATTTCGCCAAGCCAGAAATATTCTCAGCTTGCGCATAGTAAGCAACGAATTTCTTTGCAGCTTCGATGTTCTTAGAATCTTTCCATACACCCCAAGTTGTTTTCTCTCCGCCAGCAAAAGTTGGCGAATCGTTAGCTTGGATCGAAGGAATTGGCATAAGCCCTGCATTCAAGTTCGGATTAATATTCTTTGCTTCTTCAATGAAATAAGGTCCGTAGAATCCGAATACTGCTTTTCCTTCTGCAAAAGCTTTAGCAGAGTCGCTGTATTTCGAAGTTAAAATGTCTTTATTGAAATAACCTTTATCATAAAAGTCTTTGAACATTTGCGGTAGTTCATCGAACTTCGTCCAATCAAATGTGCCGTCTAGTAACGCTTGTGCCGAATTCTGTTCCGCACTAATCAACATCGGTGTTGCCATGAAATCAAACCACTGTCCGATAGGCCATGCATCAGCTCCACCGATATGAATGGCAACTACTTTTCCATCACTCTTCGTCTTAATTACTTCAGCAGCCGCTAAGAACTCATCATACGTCTTAGGTACTTCTAATCCGTATTCTTTCAATAGGTCAATGTTATACACCGGACCCGATTTATCCTGATCCATTGGAAGCACATAGAGCTTACCTGATTCATCCGTTACACTTGACTTAATAGAAGGATCTAAATCCGCCGCCCAAGCTTCTCCTGATAGATCAGCTAGATATTCACCATAACGATTCTTGGACCAACCATGTGTTGCAAAGACATCAGGCATATCCTTAGAGGCCATCTTGACCTTCATCGTATTCTCGTAATCTTTCCCTGGAGCGCTGAACTCCACTTTAATCGTAGGATTCTCTGTCATAAATTTGTTCGCAATATCTTGAAGCACTGTCGCTTGCTCACCCACGACATTTGTAGAAACCGTTAGAGTAACTTTCTTATCTGCGTTACCATCTGCCGTATTAGAAGATTTATCTCCTTCTCCATTAGATCCACATGCCGTAAGTGCTGTAACTACAGCTAGCGTAAGACATGATATAGATAGCCATTTTTTTCTCATTTTTTGTTCCCCCTATAAAAAAATTGAATTATTTATATATTTAATATATCATCGGTGAACGCGCTTACACATGCCCTAAAACAACGATCTATCCGACCAAATCTACACACCCTATTCGAATTAGATAAACTAAGCTATGATGTCATAGCAATATATTAATTCCACTACACAGTAATGGGGGCGCTTTCGACTTGCAAAGACATCTCTATACAATGCGGTTCAAATTAACGCTTCTCTTTATCATGACCGTTATGATTCCCGTTCTACTAATCGGCTTCGTCATTCCTTATTACTATCAGACGATGATAACAGAGGAGAAGCAGATCCTAACCGAAGGAACCCTAAAAGCCATGGCTCGTAACATCGAAACCTACTTGGATGACTTGGAACGTATTACGATTATGCCATTCTGGAATGAAGATGTTATGAATGCATTAAAGTTCAAAGCGACAAACCAATACGATAAGGCAAATGATTATACGAAGCTACTTACGGATCGTGCATTGAATGAAACCCTTCCTCTAATGTTACAAAATACTAGAAAAGATATATTAGGCACACTTCTCATCTCAAGTGATGGGACGGTATATGTCACAGATACGAACGAGATAACGGGACCCATTCGTGATTTTTCTTATCAACAACAATCCTGGTATAAACAAGCTGTTGCTGCAGATGGTAATGTAGCATTCATTAGTGCACATAAGCGAGATTATTTAATGTTTGCAGAAGAGAAACAAGTATTCTCTGTTGCTAGACTCATTAAGGATCCTGATTCTAAGCAACCTCTCGCCGTCATTATGGCAGATGCAGATACAAATATATTGAACACAATCGTAAGCGATATCTCCTTCGATGTAAGTTCCATCGTTGTCATTCAAGATGATAACAATCAACTACTCTACTCTAGTAAACCCATTTCAACAGATGCACTACATGGCATTGGAGAATCTCAAGAGTTTATTGATGTCGAAGGAAAAGCCTACGCCAAAGTCAGTGAGAGTATCTCAAAAGCAGAATGGAAAATGACGGTACTTCTCTCAGCGGAAGAGACAGCTTCTAAAGTTCGTTGGTTGTACACAGTCGCCTATCTATTCTTAGGTATAGGACTCTTCTCCACCTTTGTGTTGTTCTTGTATTTGTCGCGCAACATCGTAAATCCATTTAAGCAAATGATACTTGTTATGCGACAAGTAACACGCGGAAATCTTGAAGCAAGGTTCAACACAAAAGGCCGAGATGAAATAGCTCAACTCGGCAAAGCATTGAATCAGATGATTACGCAATTAAATGAAATGATAAATCGTGAATATCGTTCCGATCTTGCCAAGCGAAATGCAGAATATCGTGCACTACAATCGCAGATTCAACCCCATTTCCTCTATAATATTCTAAATGGATGGATAGGACTGAATCGTGCAGGTGAACGCGCCGTACTAGAGAAGGCCATACTTGCTCTGAGCGGTATGCTTCGATATTCACTGGAGTATAATGATTGGTCCTGCATTGAAGAAGAATTCTTGTTCCTACAACGATATGGTGAACTACAGCAATTACGCTTCGATGATCGATTAACGATTTATCAGTCTTATGAACCTGATCTGGGAACATTTCGTCTTCCGAAGCTATTGCTTCAGCCATTGTTAGAGAACGCCATTATTCATGGGTGTGAGCCAGCGAACCATGCGTGTAAAGTCACAATTGGTGCTACAGCAATCTATGAGAACGGAATCACCTCCGTTCAGATCATCATCGTGGATAACGGGATTGGATTTAATACCGCTACGCACACAGCTTCTAGTTCCAACAGTGTAGGTCTACAGAATATCCGTGAACGCTTGCTCCTTGCCTATGGCAAAGACAATGCATCGTTTGATATTCAGAGCACAGTTGGCAAAGGTACCGTATCTACCATTACAATTGCTTTGTCGCCGACTTCTGATGAAGTTCCGACGGATAACAATCGAAATGATCCAGAAACAACTTTGTAAAATGACGTGTGCTATAGTAGCCGACTCGTTCGGCTACTTCCTGCACTTTAAGAGCAGGGTTAGTCAATAATAACTCCTTCGCTTTAACCATCCGAATGTGAGTAAGAAACTTCGTAAAGGTCTTGCCCATCTTCTTATGAAATAATGAGCTCAAATAATTCGGAGTCACATCCATATCACTAGCAATTTGTCCAATTCCGATATCGTTCATATAATTCATATTCACATAATTTTGTACCCTTTGAATAAGATCACCCTGCGACAATTCAGCTAGCGATTGTTCAGCCAACCGACTCTCTTGAACACTTTCGAGCGATTTCATCCATTGATCCATAGACTGATTACCTTCTAGTCTACATCCTAAAGAAACGTTCAGAGATTCTCGGAGACACTCCAATGCATTGGGGTCCTGATGAGCCAAAGTATTCATCATCGGCTCCAGTTGTTTCAATTCATTCGTATATTGAAAGAAATCCTGCATATAAGCAAGCCTACATAGATTATCCATTCGCTCAATAATATCTCTATAATGAGGCTTATCCATCATCAAGCGCACATCCTGCTCCTTCCATAATCTCCTGGAAGGCAATATTCGGCGTAATGGTAGTAACTCCTGAAGCTGTAGTAGCTTCTTTTCTAAATTAACTAATTCCATAGCGTACTCAGACTGGAATCCAGATACTATACAAGTACTTCTCTCGTAATCTTTCATTTGCTGATTCAACATGTCATTCATCTCTGAGACATAGCCTTGAGTTCGCTCTTCCGCATCTTTATGCCATCCGATAATTTGGGCAATATCCCCATTAGGAAACGTTACGAAGGAGATTGTATGTTCTAATATAGAGAATGGTACTTGTCTTGCATACGTCTCTTTCAGTCCATGAATCCATTGATAACGAAGCCTTGTCTTGTCTAGTTCAGGCATATGACTGTCTATTCCAAACAAAGTTATCGATAACCGAAAATCCTGCAATGGATACCTGGAATTAATCTCTTCTATAGATCGTGTACCATGTAGTAAGGAATTGACAGCGGTTTCAAAAAGGTTGTCTAGTTGCTTAGATTTTGCCTCAAGCTCCGCAGCTACCTTCGATACACTAACCTCAAGCTCTTCTGGTCCGATAGGTTTCAATAAATAGTCAACCGCTCGAAGCCGCATCGCTTCCCGAACATATTCAAATTCCGAGAAGCCTGTCAGGACGATCCACTGCGTATGGGGCGATAATCGACTTCCCTGATCCATCGCTTCTAATCCATTCATTTCAGGCATTCGAATATCCACGAATACGAGTTCAGGATGATATTCGTCTACCAATTTCATTAATTCGCTACCATTCTTCGCTTCAGCTACAATCTGAATATTTAAAGACATCTCCTCTATCATACTGCGAAGCGCCAATCTAATTAACCGCTCATCATCGGCTATGATGACTCTCATCATGGGTGCCTCCTATGTAATTCTATGTAAGTTGTGTTAAACCATCATATGAATGATACCAAGAGATTAGCTAAACAACAACTCACTTCGAGTTCAAGTGTAAAAAAATAACTAGATTACTCCAGGTAAAACCTCACCTAAATATGGGCTTATTTCCTTATGCCATAATTATGTATGATTTCAGGCAACCCCCATACAATTAAGACTCCCTGCCACCCAAGGTTTAGATCATTTGCTAGAGGAATACTAATCCCGGATGCCAACGATGCAAACAATCCCATTGAAGTCGAATATATACTTGTCATCAGACCGCAATTTTGTGGCAATTTATCTTTTACAACGACTGGCAACAGAACATTTCCAATGGCTATACCTACCCCAACTAATAGCGTTCCAGAGAAGAGAAACAACGTCATTGAAATGGGCTGAAAGCATATGCCGATTAAATGACGAAGAAGCCATGAACCCCAACTTTTAGTTGTGAATTCATGGCTTCAAAGACAACCGCTCCCTAGATAAGGGAACGGCAGTATTTTACTTAACAGATGCAAATAATACTCTTTCTTAATTTATACGTAGGGTTCATGATTTAATCGCACCCTGAGTAATCCCGCCAATAATCCATTTTTGCGCAAATAGATACACAATGACCATCGGCGTTAAAGCAAGCAGGTAAGAAGCGAACGCCAGATTGAAGTCGGTACCGAACTGCCCTTGGAACACATATTGCACAAGCGGAAGCGTGTAGGAATTCTGATCTCCCAGCAAAATAAGTGGCAACATGAAGTCATTCCAAGTAGACAAGCAAGATAGTATCCCAATCGTTGCGCTGATCGGTGCAAGGAGTGGGAAAATGATTTTCCAATACGTCCCCCATGTCGAAGCCCCATCCATCGTCGCCGCTTCTTCAAGCTCATACGGAATCGAACGGATATAACCAACATACACAAAAATATTAAAGGCAAGCCCATACACGACATAGAGAATAATTAACCCAACAATGTTATTCATATGAAGGTCCGTCGTTACCTTAACCACAGGCAGCATAATGATCTGGAAAGGAATGAACATCGCGCTAATGAAATAGAAGTACAATACTTTGAAGAACTTGTCCTTCATATTTCGCGCAATGGCATAAGCCACCATCGAGTTCGTTAGAAGAATGAATACCACCGAAATGACGGTAATAACAACGCTGTTCTTTAGAGCATTGAAAAAATTGGTCGCTTCGATTGCATTACGAAAATTCTCAAAGTGAAGTCCCGTCGGTAGCGAGAAGATAGAAAGAGCCATTTCCTCTGGGTTTTTCAATGCGATGCTGATTGTCATATAGAGCGGGAACAAGATGAGCAGTGAGCCCAACGCAATAAGTATAGTACTGGTCCAATTCGTTGTTTTTCTCATCACATATCCATCTCCCGTTTCTGTAAAAATTTAAGCTGAAGCACCGAGATTACGATGATAACAATAAAGTAAATGACAGCGTTGGCCGATTGGTAGGCAAATTCTCCACCTTGGAATCCTCCTGTATAAATAAGCAGTGCAATGGATTGTGTCGAACGTCCCGGACCGCCTCCCGTCAGAGCAACGATCTGATCGAACACCATCAGTCCGCTCTTCATAGCAAGCACCATATTTATAGTGAAGAAGGAAGCCAGTAAAGGAAAAGTAATACTAATGAATTCTCTAAACTTGCCTGCTCCATCCAGATTCGATGCTTCATACAAATCCTTTGGAATCGTCTGGAGTCCAGCCAAATACAAAATCGTATTAAACGCGATCCCCTGCCATACAGCAACTATAACAATCCCGATCCACGCCCAATCGGCGTTACCGAGAATATTTTGCGAGAGAAATTCACTACCCATTTTCGCTCCCCAGGTCGTGAGAACATTGGAGAATAAG
>Ga0153923_100433_pt1 | contig 13886 bp, 6 predicted proteins | sample TSNJ007MetaG_FD_104682 | JGI IMG/M metagenome (GOLD analysis project Ga0153923, IMG submission 104682) | Attine ant fungus gardens microbial communities from New Jersey, USA - TSNJ007 MetaG | ecosystem: Host-associated > Fungi > Mycelium > Unclassified | place: USA: New Jersey, Brendon T. Byrne... | reverse complement strand
TGCAAACCACCGAGCAGCCGCTGGACATGCCCATCGACCGCCACGGTTTCTACCAGATCCTGCAGACGGACGGCACCACGTCCTACACCCGTGACGGTACTTTCCACCTCGATTCCAATGGCCAGATCGTCAACGCCAGCGGTTTCGCCCTGGAACCGGCCATCGTCATCCCGAACAACGCCCAGAGCTTCACCGTCGGCACCGACGGCACCGTGTCGATCACGGTGCCAGGCAACCCGGCCGCTCAGGTGATCGGCAACCTGCAAACCGCCGACTTCATCAACCCGGCCGGTCTGCAAGCAGTAGGCAACAACCTGTTCCTGGAAACCGCTGCTTCCGGCGCCCCGCAAATCGGCACCCCGGGCCTGAACGGTTTCGGTACCACGCTGCAGAACACCCTGGAAGGTTCCAACGTCAGCACCGTTGAAGAGATGGTCAACATGATCACCACTCAGCGCGCCTACGAGATGAACTCCAAGGTGATCTCCACCGCCGACCAGATGCTCTCGTTCGTAACGCAGAATCTGTAATCAAGTCTATGGGGCGGCCATGCGGTCGCCAGCAACACCGTGAGGTAGGGTCATGAAACGCTTCGTATCTGTTCTGGCATTGGGTGGGGTCGTCTCGCTCGCGGGCTGCGTCGCACCGACGCCCAAGCCCAATGACCCTTATTACGCTCCGGTGTTGCCGCGCACGCCGTTGCCGGCAGCCGCCAATAACGGCTCGATCTATCAGGCCGGCTTCGAGCAGAACCTGTACAGCGACCGCAAGGCGTTCCGGGTCGGTGACATCATCACCATCACCCTGAACGAGAAGACTCAGGCGAGCAAGAACGCCAACTCCCAAGTGGCCAAGAACAGCAAGACCGGCATCGGCCTGACTTCGCTGTTTGGCGGCAGTGGCACCACCAACAACCCGTTGGGTGGCAATGACCTGAGCCTGGACGTCGGCTACAGCGGCGACCGCGCGACCAAGGGCGACAGCAAGGCGGCGCAGGGCAACACCCTGACCGGTTCGATCACCGTGACCGTGGCCGATGTGCTGCCCAACGGCATCATCGCCGTGCGCGGTGAGAAGTGGATGACCCTCAACACCGGCGACGAGCTGGTGCGGATCGCCGGTCTGGTGCGTGCCGATGACATCGCCACCGACAACACCGTGTCGTCGACCCGCGTCGCCGATGCGCGCATCACCTACTCGGGCACCGGTTCGTTTGCCGATGCGAGTCAGCCAGGCTGGTTCGACCGTTTCTTCCTCAGCCCGCTGTTCCCTTTCTAGGTGGCTACGTTGAATCTGAAAAGCTTCATGCTGGCGGCGGCCATGATGTCCGCAGCCTTTGGTGCCCACGCCGAGCGGCTGAAAGATATCGCCAGCATTTCCGGTGTGCGTTCCAACCAGTTGATCGGTTACGGCCTGGTGGTCGGGCTTAACGGCACCGGCGACCAGACGACGCAAACCCCGTTCACCCTGCAGACCTTCAACAACATGCTCTCGCAGTTCGGCATCAAGGTGCCGCCAGGGTCGGGCAACGTGCAGTTGAAAAACGTCGCGGCGGTGTCGGTGAGTGCCGATCTGCCGGCGTTCGCCAAACCGGGGCAGCAGGTCGACATCACCGTGTCTTCGATCGGTAACTCCAAGAGCCTGCGCGGCGGCACCCTGTTGCTGACCCCGCTCAAGGGTATCGACGGCAACGTCTACGCCATCGCTCAGGGCAACCTGGTGGTCGGTGGTTTCGATGCCGAAGGTCGTGACGGTTCGAAGATCACCGTCAACGTTCCGTCGGCCGGTCGTATTCCGGGTGGTGCGTCGGTCGAGCGTTCGGTGCCGAGCGGTTTCAACCAGGGCAACAGCCTGACGCTGAACCTCAACCGTTCCGACTTCACCACCGCCAAGCGCATCGTCGACAAGATCAACGACATGCTCGGCCCTGGCGTGGCGCAAGCCATCGACGGTGGCTCGATCCGTGTGACGGCGCCGCTCGATCCGAGCCAGCGCGTCGACTATCTGTCGATCCTCGAAAACCTTGAAGTCGACCCGGGTCAGGCGGTGGCGAAAGTCATCATCAACTCGCGTACCGGCACCATCGTCATCGGCCAGAACGTGAAAGTTTCGCCGGCGGCCGTGACCCACGGCAGCCTGACCGTGACCATCACCGAAGACCCGATCGTCAGCCAGCCGGGCCCGTTGTCCAATGGGCAGACCGCCGTGGTGCCACGCTCGCGGGTCAATGCCCAGCAGGAAGCCAAGCCGATGTTCAAGTTCGGCCCGGGCACCACCCTCGACGAAATCGTGCGGGCGGTGAACCAGGTCGGCGCGGCACCGGGTGACCTGATGGCCATTCTCGAAGCACTCAAGCAGGCCGGCGCGTTGCAAGCCGACCTGATCGTGATCTGAGGACGGCGACCATGGATATGCGCAAAGGCAGTCTGGTGGGCGCGGGCGATTCGGGGTCGTACTCCGACCTCAATCGTCTGAACCAGCTCAAGGTCGGCGACAAGAACAGCGACGCGAACATGCGCAAGGTGGCGCAGGAGTTCGAATCGCTGTTCCTCGGCGAAATGCTCAAGTCGATGCGTTCGGCCACTGAGGCATTGGGTAAAGACAACCCGATGAACACTCCGGCGGCCAAGCAATATCAGGAAATGTACGACCAGCAACTGGCGGTGTCGCTGTCCCGCGAGGGCGGTGGTATCGGTCTGGCCGACGTGCTGATGAAGCAGATGTCGAGGAACAAGCCGCTGGCGCCGGGTGAGGCTGCAGCTGCGTCCGCCGCCAAGCAAGAGGCGGCGAAAGCCGCTGCGGTGCAGACCCCGATTGCCGCCGGCACCACCGCCACCAGCGGGCCGTTATCGCGGCTCAATGGCGAGCGTCCGTTGTGGGCCTCGCGTTCCGGGCGTGTCGCCAATACCGAAGCCTCGCACAGCAATGACATGGCGATGATCAACAAGCGTCGCCTGGCGCTGCCACCAAAGCTGGCCGATCGTTTGCTCGCCGGTCTGGTGCCGTCGGCCACGCCGGCCGCCGCCAATGCGTTGCCGCAACGCACCGCGACCACGGCCGCCACCGGCGCCGGCCCGCTGTACAACGGCGACTGGCTGAGCCGTGCCGAAGACGCCAAGGCGTCCGGCGGGCAGATGCAGATTTACGGCCGGGCAATGGCGCAGATTCCGCTGGCGCCGGCCAAGCGCGCCTTCAGCTCCGCCGACGAATTCGTCAACACCATGCTGCCGATGGCCAAAGAAGCCGCTGCGCGTATTGGCGTCGATCCGCGTTATCTGGTGGCGCAAGCCGCACTGGAAACCGGCTGGGGCAAATCGGTCATGCGCGCCCAGGATGGCAGCAGCAGTCACAACCTGTTCGGGATCAAGGCCAGCAGCAACTGGACCGGCGATTCGGCCCGGGCGATCACCAGCGAGTTCCGCAACGGGCAGATGGTCAAGGAGACGGCGCAGTTCCGTTCCTACGCCTCGTACAAGGACAGTTTCCACGATCTGGTGACTTTGCTGCAGACCAACAATCGCTATCAAGATGTGGTGAAGTCGGCCGATAACCCAGAACAGTTTGTACGCGAGTTGCAAAAGGCCGGTTACGCGACCGACCCGAACTACGCGACGAAGATTTCGCAGATAGCCAAGCAGATGAACAGTTTCGAAAACTACGCTGCGGCCGGCGTCTCCACGACGCCTCTATAAACATACGGTAAGGTTTGAATCATGAGTTTGCTCAATATCGGGATGTCGGGGTTGGCCGCGAGCTCTTCCTCTCTGGCGACGACAGGTAACAACATTGCCAACGTCGACACCGCCGGTTATTCACGCCAGCAAACCGTGCAGGGCACCAAGGCCTCGCAGCAGTTCGGCAACGTCTTCATCGGTACCGGTACCACCCTGGCTGACGTGCGCCGGGTCTACAACTCTTACCTCGAAAACCAGCTGCATACCGCCACCTCGCTCAACAGCGAAGCGGCTGCGTACGGTGCCCAGGCCACTGCGCTGGATGCCTCGATGTCCGATACCAACACTGGCCTGACCGGTGTGCTGCAGAAGTTCTTCACCACAATGCAGGGCGTGGCGACCTCGGCCACTGACGACACTTCTCGTCAGTCGGTGCTGACGGGTGCGCAGGCGCTGACCAGCCGTTTCAATGCGCTGGCCAAACAGCTGAACGATCAGAACACCACGATCAACGGCAACCTGGGCGACATGACCTCCCAGGTCAACAAGCTGGCCACTTCGATTGCCAATCTGAACCAGAAGATCGGCGAGATTTCCACCAGCGGCGGCCAGCCGAACGACCTGCTCGACACCCGTAACGAAGCGGTGCGCCAGCTCTCCGAGCTGACCGGTGCACAGGTCGTCGAACGTGGCACCAGTTTTGACGTGTATATCGGCACCGGCCAGCCGCTGGTGATCGGCAACACCACCAACACCCTGAGCACCGTGCCGAGCAAGGACGATCCGACGCGCATGGCCATTCAGATGGACCGTGGCTCAAGCGTCATCGACATCACGTCGGCCATGAGCGGCGGCGAAATCGGCGGCTTGCTGACCTATCGCAAGGAAGTGCTCGATCCGTCGCTCAATGAGCTGGGCCGTGTCGCGCTGGTCGTCGCCGATCAGATCAACAGCCAGCAAGCCCAGGGCATCGACAAGAACGGTGACTTCGGCGCAGCGCTCTTCAACAACATCAACAGTGCCGCGCTGGTCAGCCAGCGCAGCATTGCGCAGTCGGGCAACAGCGCAGGCTCGGGCAACCTTGATGTCACCATCAAGGACACCGGCAAGCTGACCACCAGCGATTATCAGGTGACCTTCACCAGCGCCACCAACTATTCGGTCAAGCGCTCCGATGGCACCGACATGGGCTCGTTCAGCACCACGACGACGCCACCGCCGGTGATCGACGGCTTCACCCTGGCCCTCAACGGCGGCGCCCTGAGCGCTGGCGACACCTTCAAGGTGACGCCGACCCGTAACGCGGCCAGTTCCATCCAGACCGTGCTGACCGATCCGAAGAAAATCGCCGCGGCGGCACCGCTGACCGGGGTGGCCAGTGCCAACAACTCCGGTACCTACACCCAGCCGACGCTGACCGATTCGATCGACATCTACAACCCGGCGTCGCAGGCCGAGTTGCAGAATGCGCTCAAATATTCGACGCCGGTCAAACTGGTGTTCGGTGCGGTCGCCAGCGGCAGCCAGTCGTACAACATGGTCGACGCCAAGGGCAACACCATCGGTTCGGGCACCATCGTGCCGGGGCAGGCCAACACCTTGAACCTCAAGGTCGGCATGGTCGACTCCACCGGTGCGCCGGTGATGGACACCACGGTCACGCCGAACGTGCAGAAGACCTTCACCGTGCAGACCACCGTGGGCGCGACGCCGAAGTCCGGCGAGACCTTCACCATCAACCTGACCGGCGCAGCCTCTTCGGACAACCGCAACGCCCAGGCGCTGGTTGGCCTGCAGACCAAGCAGACCGTGGACACCGGCAGCGGCAGCAAAGGCATCAGCCTGACGGACGCCTACAACAAACTGGTGACCAACGTCGGTACCAAGGCTGCGCAGAGCAAGTCCGACAGCGACGCCACTTCGGTGATCCTCGATCAGGCCAAGGGCGCGCGCGACTCGCTGTCCCAGGTCAACCTCGATGAAGAGACCGGCAATCTGGTCAAGTATCAGCAGTACTACACAGCGTCTTCGCAGATCATCAAAGCTGCGCAGGAAACTTTCGCCACGCTGATCAACAGTCTTTAAGGAGTCGTAATTCATGCGCATTTCCACCGCCCAGTATTACGCGACGCAAGCTGCTCAATATCAGCGCAACTACAGCAAGACGGTCGCGACCGCTAACGAAGCGAGCAGCCTGCAGCGCATCAACACCGCTGCCGACGATCCGATCGGCGCCGGTCGTCTGCTCAAGCTGGGTCAGCAAAGTGCGATGCTCGACCAGTATCAGGGCAACATCGACACCACCAAGAGCGCGCTGACCGTGCAGGAGTCCACATTGAACTCCATCACCACGGCACTGCAGCGCGCCAAGGAAATCGGCCTGGCGGCCAACAACGGCATCGCCACCGATGCTGACCGCAAGGCGTACGCGGCGGAACTGGGCCAGATCCAGCAACAGGTGCTGGGCCTGATGAACTCCAAGGACGCCAACGGCAACTATCTGTTCTCCGGTTCCAAGACCGATACCGCGCCGTACTCGCAGAACGTCGACGGCACCTACACCTACAACGGTGACCAGACCCAGATCAATCTGGGCATTGGTGACGGCATGTCGGTCGCGACCAACACCACCGGTTGGGATGCGTTCCAGCAGACCATCAACACCAGCCGCACCCAGACCAACATGACCGCTCCGGCGGTGGATGACGGTCGTGTGGTGCTGTCCAACGGTACGGTCGGCACAGCGGCGACGTACAACGCCAAATTCTCCGGCGGACAGCCATACACTGTCAGCTTTGTCAGCAGCACCCAGTTGAAGATCACCGATGCCCTGGGCAACGACGTGACGTCCGAAGCCAGCCAGAACGGCGTGATCAGCAACAGCAACGGCACCAACCAGGCCGTCAGCTTCCGCGGCGTCGACTTGAAGTTGAACATCAACCTCAAGGCCGGTGACACCAATCCGGACGCGGTCATCGCCGGTCACAGCTTCCAGCTGTCGGCCACGCCTGACTCTTTCACCACCGCGCGCAGCCCCGGCAACCCGTCGACCGCAGTGATCACCGGCGCCAGCGTGACCGACCAGGCGGCCTACAGTGGGGCTTTCCCGTCGGGCGGCGGTGCGGTGCTGAAGTTCACCAGCGCCACCGACTTCGATCTGTACGCGGCCCCCGTGACCGCTGACAGCAAACCGGTGTCCTCGGGCACCATGGTCGGTGGCAACGCCACGGCTGCCGGTGTGACTTTCGCCATCGGCGGTACGCCGGGCGCGGGCGATCAGTTCTCGATCCAGTCCAACAACCACCAGACCCAGAACGTGCTCGACACCCTGGGCCAGATGGTCACGGCGCTGAACCTGCCGGTCGATGGTGATCCGGTGGTCAAGCAGAAATTCCAGGGGGCCATGGAGTCGGCGTTGGGCAACCTCGACAGCGCCTCCAATCAGATTGGCGCTGCCGTGACCTCGATCGGTGCTCGCGGGCAGTCGCTCGACGACCAGGACACGACTAACCAGAGTCTGATCCAGGCCAATACCATGACCCAGGGTTCGATCCGTGACTCGGATCCGGCTGAGGTGATGACCCGCCTGACGTTGCAGCAGACCATGCTGCAAGCCTCGCAATTGGCCTTCAGCAAAATCAGTCAGTTGGGTCTGTTCAACAAGATCTGACACTGAACGGGCGCGCGAGCGCCCGTTTGCCCAGTTCTTCAGTTAATGTTTTTTGCGGTTTCATGGGCTCGCTTTACCGAGCGGGCTCGTACCGCCTGCGAGCCCGCCGTGAATTCACTTCCCCTCGTCAGCCTTGTCATTCCTGCCTTCAACCCGCGTTTCTTAGAGCGCGCATTGCGCAGCGCCGTCAGCCAGGGCTATGGCCATCTCGAAATCATCGTGTGTGATGACAGTCGTGGTCCTGAAATCGAAGCCATCGTCGCGGCGATAACCGAGCAGAGCGGGGTTGTCGTGCATTACGTGCGTAACCCGCGCACCCTGGGCATGGTCGGCAATCTGCAAGCCTGCCTGGATCTGGCCCAAGGCGAATTCATCAAGTTTTTGTGTGACGACGATCAGCTGTTCGCCAGCTGTATCGAGCGTCAGGCTGATGTCTTGGCCAATCGTGACGAAGTCAATCTGGTGCTGGCCCAGCGTCTGTTCTGGGACGCCGACGACATGGTCCTGCCTTCACGCCTGGAAAATACGCCACTGTCACCGGTCAGTGGGTTGTTCAAGGGGGAGGACCTGCTGGCGCTCTTCGAGACATTCCCGTCTAACCTTCTCGGTGGTTTCAGTAATGCCCTGTTCCGCCGCGCCGACGTTATCGAATTGCTGCCGGCGTTGACGCAGCCGGGCCACTGTTTTGTGGCGAGCCTGGATTTCGCATTGTTCGTGTGTCTGCTGCGACGCGGCAACGCGGTGATCTCCAATCATGTCTTGAGTATCGAACGCCTGTATCCGGATCGCCTGAGTGGCCAGCAAGTGATGAAGGATGCTCTGGCCGTCGAGCAGCAATGGCTGCTGCAAATGCTCAAGGCGCGCAGCGGCGAATCGGCGCCCGCCAAGGGCTGGGTGCGTTATGTGCCTATGCCCAAGGCAGATGAGTCGCCCCGGGTCTGGGTGGAGCTGCCGCTGAGCCGCACGCTGGGCACCAAACAAAGTGCGCAGATCTGGCAGGTCGGCGCGGACAGCCAGAGTTTTGCCGAACTCTATGCGCAATGGCTGGAGTGCCGCAGGCTCAGCGACGTGCAGAACAGACTGCTGCCGGACACGCTGGCGAGCTGGCCGTCCACGCCGCGAATCGTGCCAGTCGTGGTGGATGAGCAGGGCAGTTCGGCGGCGCTGGAACGCACCCTGGAGAGTCTCGCCGCGCAGGTCTATCCACCCGAGTTGACGCTGGTACTGTCCACCGATTGTTCCGAGCCGGTACTGGACGGTCGGGTGTTCCATTTGCCGTTGCAGGACGATTACCTGCAACAGATCAATCAACTGCTGCCGCAGCTGGAAGGTGCTGACTGGTTTTATCTGCTGCGCGCCGGTGATCGTCTGGTGCCCCCGGCCCTGCTGATGATGGCCGAGCGCATCGCCTTCAACAGCGCCCTGCATTGTCTGTACAGCGATGAAGGCAGCTTGCGCGCAGGGGAATCGGTGGAGCCGGCATTCAAGCCCGACTTCAACCTGGATCTGCTGCGCAGCTACCCTTATGTCGGCCGCGCGCTGGCTTTCCGGCGCGAGGTTTTTCTGACGCTCGGCGGTTTCGATTCGACCTTCACTGAGCTTGCGCCTCACGACATGCTCTGGCGCATGGTTGAGGATCACGGCACCCAGGCGGTCGGACACCTGGCCGAGATTGCCATCGAGTCGACATTCGACCTGACCCAGTGGCTGTCGCTGCCGGCCGTGACGCAAAACAATTCACGATTGCTGTCGGCCCATCTTGACCGTCTGGGTATCTCCCACGACCTGCGCCGAGGCAGCGTCGACCTGCTCAATCGAGTCGATTATCGGCATGCGCATCGGCCGCTGGTCTCGATCATCATTTCGACCCGCGACCAGATTGCGGCGCTGCAACGCTGCGTCGAGAGCCTGCTGGAAAAAACCGCTTACAGCGAATATGAGCTGCTGCTGGTCGACAATGGCAGTCAGACCGCCGAGGCCCGTGCCTGGCTGGACGGCATGGCGCAATTGGGCAGCGAACGCATACGCGTGCTGAGCTACCCGCAGCAGGGCAATGTCGCCGCATTGCGCAACTTTGCCGTGAGTCAGGCAAGGGGCGAATACGTCCTGCTGCTCAATCCTTATACGGTGATCACTCAGGCTGACTGGCTCGACGAACTGCTCAATCACGCGCAGCGCCCGGAAGTCGGCATCGTTGGTGCCAAGCTTTTCAATCCTGATGGCTATGTTTTGCATGCGGGTCTGGTGCTCGGTTTGCAGGGGCCGGCCGGCTTGCCGTTCTATGGCCAGTCGATGCAATCCTCCGGCTACATGTTCCGTTTGCAGGTGGTCCAGGATCTGAGCGCCGTTGGCGCCGATTGCCTGATGGTGCGCAAGTCAGTGTTCGATGCAGTGGGCGGCCTGGATGAACAGAGCCTGCCGCGCATGCTGTATGAAGTGGATCTGGCGCTGCGCGTAGCCCGCCAGGGTTATCTGGTGGTGTGGACGCCCTATGCGGCGCTGGCGCTGGGCGCGCAGCCAGTCGATGCGGTCAACGATGAGGAAGGGGTCTCGCACAATCAGCAGGAAGAAACGTTCTTCAAGCGCTGGCTGCCGGTCGTTGCCCGTGACCCTGCCTACAATCCCAATCTGTCTTTGCACAAGCACACGGGCTCAAGCTTCACGCTCGAACCGGGCCTGCGCACCGGCTGGAGTCCTTTCAGCACTGGCACCCAGCCGAAGATTCTCGGGTTGCCGATCAATGCCTCGGCGATCGGTCACTATCGTGTCACGCAACCGCTGATCGAACTCGAAGCGGCAGGGCGGGTGCAAGGGCAGATTCGCTATAGCGTGAACCTGCCGCCGATCGTTGAAATCGAGCGCATGTCGCCTGATGTAATCGTTCTGCAAGGGCGTTACACAGAGGCGTCGGTCAACGAAATGCCGGTGCTGCGCAACTACTTCAATGCGCGGCGCATCTACGAGCTGGATGACTACGTCATTGATGTGCCGCATCGCAATGCGCATATCCGCAACATGCCGGACAAGTATGAAATGGAACGCATTGTTCGCCGGGCAATCGGCATGTGCGACCGTGTCGTGGTTTCGACTCAGCCTTTGGCCAACGCATTGTCGGACATGCATCACGACATTCGCGTCGTACCGAACATGTTGGCGAAAGAGTTCTGGTGCAACCTGCGCAGCCAGCGCCGCACTTCGAAAAAGCCTCGCGTCGGCTGGGGCGGCGGCACCAGTCACCATGGTGACCTGGCGGTGATCGCCGATGTCGTGCGCGAACTGGCGGATGAGGTCGACTGGGTCTTTTTCGGCATGTGCCCGGATGACCTGCGTCCCTACATGCATGAGTTCCACGGGGTGATTCCCCTTGATGCGTACCCGGCGAAACTGGCCAGCCTCAATCTCGATCTGGCCCTGGCACCGCTGGAGTTCCACATCTTCAACGACTGCAAGAGCAACCTGCGTCTGCTGGAGTACGGCGCCTGCGGCTATCCGGTGATCTGCACCGACACCGAGGCCTATCGCGGTTACCTGCCGTGCACACGGATCAAGACCAACACCACGGATGAATGGCTGCAGGCAATCCGCATGCACCTGGCCGACCCGGATGCGAGCTACCGCATGGGCGACGAGTTGCGCGAGGTGGTGCTGCGCGACTACATCTTGCGCGGCGACAATCTGCGTTACTGGGAGAATGGCTGGCTGGCGGATTGATCGGTTCGTCCGGGCAGTAGCGAAAAACAGGCGACTTTCACAGTCGCCTGTTTTTTTTTGCCTGCCTGTTCGTCTTTATTTCATTCCCGATACATTTCTTTTCGGCGGGCTCAAGGATTGGGTATTTCCTGTCGATATCAACACAATCGCTGTTCCAGAAAATTTCGCCGCGATGACGTGTGATCGCCACGCTGGCCTGTACCGGTTCACAAACAAGGCAAGGAAGAAGTAATGGCAGTTATAAACGGGACAAACGGCGCGGATACGCTGAACGGTACCAGTGGTGATGACGAGATCAATGGCCTGGGTGGCAATGATCTGATCATGGGTGGGGCCGGTGCCGACAAGATCGATGGCGGTGCAGGTACCGACACGGTGGATTACTCGGCGTCTGCCGCAGGCATCAATATCGACATCCGTTACACCGTGCCAGGGCGTCCGGGCATTGGTGGCGACTCGGAAGGCGATACCCTGTTCAACATCGAGAAGGTCATCGGTACGGCCTTCAACGATACGTTCAGCATCGATACCATCGGGGCGACCTTCGAAGGTGGCGCGGGCGATGATGTGTACATCCTCAACACCGGCAACGCGACGGTCATTGAGCAGGCGGGCGGTGGTAATGACGAGGTGCGCACCAACTATGGCGTGCTGGGCCTGAACGCCAACGTCGAGCGCCTGACTTACACCGGCACCGGTGCGTTCACCGGTTACGGCAATGCCAGCGACAACATCATCACTGGTGGTATCGGCAACGACACCCTGTTCGGTGGCGCGGGCGCCGACCAGTTCATCGGCGGTGCCGGTTTCGACGTCGCGGGCTACACCGACAGTACTGTCGGCGTGACCATCAACCTGAAGACCGGCGTGCACAGCGGTATTGCCGCCGGTGACACCTTCACCGACATCGAAGGCATCCTGGGTTCGAACTACAACGACACCTTCGTCGCCGACAGCCGGGCGATTGCCTTCGATGGCGGCGTGGGGAACCTGGACACCGTGGACTACTCGACCTCGGCTGCCGCGATCAACGTCGACATGCGCTACAACGCGCCAGGCCGTGCAGGCATCGGTGGCGACTCGGAAGGCGATACCCTGTTCAACATCGAAAAGGTCATTGGTACGGCCTTCAACGACACCTTCAGCATCGAGACCATCGGGGCGGCCTTCGAAGGTGGCGCGGGTGATGATGTGTACATCCTCAACACCAGTAACGCGACGGTCATCGAGCAGGCGGGTGGCGGTAATGACGAAGTGCGCACCAACGCTGGCGTGCTGGGTCTGAATGCCAACGTCGAGCGCCTGACCTACACCGGTACCGGTGCATTCGTCGGTTACGGCAATGCCAGCGACAACATCATCACTGGCGGTAGCGGCAACGACACCCTGTTCGGTGGCGCGGGCGCCGACCAGTTCATCGGCGGTGCCGGTTTCGACATCGCGGGCTACACCGACAGCACCGTTGGCGTGACCGTCAACCTGAAAACCGGTGTGCACAGCGGTATTGCCGCCGGTGACACCTTCACCGGCATTGAAGGCATTCTGGGTTCGAACTTCAACGACACCTTCGTCGCCGACAGCCGGGCGATTGCCTTCGATGGCGGCGTGGGGAACCTGGACACCGTGGACTACTCGACCTCGGCGGCCGCAATCAATGTCGACATGCGCTACAACGCGCCAGGCCGTGCGGGCATTGGTGGCGACTCTGAAGGCGATACCCTGATCAACATCGAGAAGGTCATCGGTACGGCCTTCAACGACACCTTCAGCATCGACGCCATCTCGGCGACTTTCGAGGGTGGCGCGGGTGATGATGTGTACATCCTCAACACCAGTAACGCGACGGTCATCGAGCAGGCGGGTGGCGGTAATGACGAAGTGCGCACCAACGCTGGCGTACTGGGTCTGAACGCCAACGTCGAGCGCCTGACCTACACCGGTACCGGCGCATTCACCGGTTACGGCAACGCCAGCGACAACATCATCACTGGTGGTATCGGCAACGACACCCTGTTCGGTGGCGACGGTGCAGACCAGTTTATCGGCGGTGCCGGTTTCGACGTCGCGGGCTATACCGACAGCACCGTTGGTGTCACCGTCAACCTGAAGACCGGCGTCAACTCGGGGATTGCCAAGGGTGACACCTTCGTCGATATCGAAAGCATCCGTGGTTCGAACTTCAACGACACCTTCGTCGCCGACAGCCGGGCGATTGCCTTCGATGGCGGTACGGGAACCATGGACACCGTGGACTACTCGACCTCGGCGGCCGCGATCAACGTCGACATCCGCTACAACGCGCCAGGCCGTGCGGGCATCGGTGGCGACTCGGAAGGCGATACCCTGATCAACATCGAAAAGGTCATCGGTACCGCCTTCAACGACATCTTCAGCATCGACGCCATCACGGCGACCTTCGAGGGTGGCGCGGGTGATGACGTGTACATCCTCAACACCAGCACCGCGACGGTCATCGAGCAGGCGGGTGGCGGTAATGACGAAGTGCGCACCAACGCTGGCGTACTGGGTCTGAATGCCAACGTCGAGCGCCTGACCTACACCGGCACCGGCGCATTCGTCGGTTACGGCAACGCCAGCGACAACATCATCACCGGCGGCATCGGCAACGACACCCTGTTTGGTGGCGACGGTGCCGACCAGTTCATCGGTGGCGCCGGTTTCGACATCGCGGGCTACACCGACAGCACCGTTGGCGTGACCGTCAACCTGAAAACCGGCGTGCACAGCGGTATTGCCACTGGCGACACTTTCACCGATATCGAAAGCATCCGTGGTTCGAACTTCAACGACACCTTCGTCGCCGACAGCCG
>Ga0153923_100432_pt1 | contig 13899 bp, 8 predicted proteins | sample TSNJ007MetaG_FD_104682 | JGI IMG/M metagenome (GOLD analysis project Ga0153923, IMG submission 104682) | Attine ant fungus gardens microbial communities from New Jersey, USA - TSNJ007 MetaG | ecosystem: Host-associated > Fungi > Mycelium > Unclassified | place: USA: New Jersey, Brendon T. Byrne... | reverse complement strand
GGAAGGTGAACCGTACCAGGGCAAGGTGGCAGTTGCCAACGTTGTTCTGAATAGGCTACGGTCAGCCAATTTCCCCGACACGATATATAAGGTCATTTATCAAAAGCATCAATTCAGTCCTGTAGCTAACGGGCGTCTTAAACGTGTCAAGCCTAATGATGATAGTATTAAAGCGGTGAACGCAGCGCTCTCTGGGGTGAAGGAAGTTCCCGATAGTACTTATTTTTTCCTATCGCTTAAGCTTGCGCAGGATCTTACCGTACATCATTCGCAGGAGTATGTGAAGACCATTGGTAATCATACGTTTTATAAATAATTGACCTTATCTGTGAACCTCAGCTATTTATAGGGTAAACTTAGACTATATAACCCTGGAGGTGGAAGTATTGTCATGAAGATCACTTATTACGGACACTCAGCGCTGCTGGTAGAAACAGAGCAAGCGAAAGTTATTATTGACCCTTTTTTGTCAGGAAATCCGAACTCCGGTATTTCACCTGATGACATTACTGTAGATGCTGTCCTGCTGACTCACGGTCACTCGGATCATTTAGGTGATGCTGTGCAAATTGCCAAACAGAATGATTGTCCGATCTTTGCTGTTTTTGAGCTTGCAGAATACTGCCGAATGAAGGGTGCCAAGGTTAAACATATGAATATAGGCGGCAGTCATATTTATGATGCTATTACCGTTAAATATACTCAGGCGTTTCATTCCTCATCGATTCAGGAAGGCGACGTTTGGATTTATGCTGGACAACCCGCAGGTATTTTATTGACGATTGAGGGGAAGACGTTATTCCATGCAGGTGATACCGCACTATTCAGCGATCTGCGTCTGATTGGTGAAAGAACTGCGATTGATTTGGCGGCTCTGCCAATTGGCGATATGCTGACCATGGGACCGGATGATGCGCTCCTTGCTGCGCGCTGGCTTCAAGCGGACAAGGTCATACCACTTCATTACAATACATTTCCGGATATTGCTCAGGATGCTATGGATTTCTGTAATCGTCTGCGACAAGAGGGGATAGAGGGATTCCCGCTTAAAGCTGGTGAAAGTATAGAAATTTAATAAATCCTGATTACATGTCTATACAAAAAAAAGCAGATAGCCGGGAATTTCCCTGGCTACCTGCTTTTCTTTATGGTGTAATGCACACAGGCTCTTCGCCTCGGGCTTGAGATCTTGCTCCTCTGATATCAGCTGTTTTGTCTGCGGGGTTGCCTAACATCTGCAGAACGGTAGTCGCGCAACTTTGCGGTTGATGTTTATCAGGGGCTAGACGGCGTTTACGCTGTTCTTCGAGAACAGAATACTCACGGAGCATCATAGAGAACCATTTATTCACTACCTCACAGTCAAGTACCTCTGCTAGCCCTAGCTCTACGAAATATTGGCAGTTTTTCTCTTCCTGACCTGGAATAGCTTTATAGAAGAGCATTGGGATTCCCTTAGCCTGACCTTCGGTACAGGTCATACCGCCAGGCTTTGTGATTAGAAGGTCGGAAGCATCCATAAGTTTATTGATTTCACTGGTGTATCCAAGAATCCTGACGTTAGGATGATTAAGCCTTGGATTGGACTTCATTTTGGCTATAAGCTTCTCGTTACTGCCCATACAGAAGATGAGTTGGATGTTATCCATTCTGGCTGTGAGTGAATTCATAATCTCTTTGCCGAACATCAGTCCCCAGCCTCCACCCATTATGAGAACAGTAGGGATATCGGCTAGACCTAGTTCCTTGCGGAGCAGCGTCTTGTTGGATCGTTCCCAGAACTTCGGATGCACAGGAATGCCTGTGACCGTTACAAGCTCAGGAGCAATCCCTCGGCCTGTTAGAATTGATTTGACGCGTGGGGTAGAGACGAGATATCGGTTGACCTCGGAATTTACCCAGCTACCATGTGCATCATAATCTGTAATTAACGTATACAGCGGAACCTCCAATCCACGACGCTTTAGTCTGGAAATGACAGCGGCCGGAATGGGGTGTGTGCAAATAATCAAATCAGGCTTTAGCTGTTCGATCACTTGAGAGGCATGTGTATAAAAAATCCGGTGAAGTGCCATCTTAGTCAACGGGTTCAATGATTTATGATATTGTGTCTTATACATCATGCCGACCAGCTTAGGCTGGCTGCTAACTGTTTTTCGGTAAGCGGAAAGAATCCATGGGGCGACCATCGGGTTAAGAAATTTACCTAGCTCGATGACTCGGCACTGGACATCCGGATTCAGCAGCTTTATTCCTTCGGCCAGAGCATAGGCTGCTCCTGTGTGGCCCGTACCGAAGCCTTCCGAAAACAGCAGTACTCTTTTCTTTCGCATAAGTTCACCTGCTACTTTCCTTTTCAATAGAAATGCGGAATTTCTTCTTAAATAGATGAGGGAAAACTGTTCTCTACTCACATTATACAAATAAGACGTAAATAGAAAGTTAAAACCCTGCAATAAATAAAAAAATAAAAGATTTTCTAAAGTATTGCAAACTGCAAAGCTACATGTTAAAGTAATGAATGACCAATTGACCGGATTAGTAAAGTGGTCAGATAGTCAGCGGTAATGATATTTTCTGGAGAAAGGAAGTGGGCACAGGTGGCAGTGGTGGATCGAAGACAGCAGGTGCTTCAGGCCGCAGCAAAATCATTTTCATTATTCGGCTATAAGGCGACTACCATGGATCAGGTTGCTAAGATCGCAAATGTCGGGAAAGGAACCATCTACACCTTTTTTACAAACAAAGAGCAATTGTTTGATGAGATCCTGCGCGATATGATGGTAGAAATGAAGATGATTGCTGATCGCGAGATCAGGCGAGACAGACCTTTCTTTGATAACCTGCATCGTGTGCTGGATGCCCTGCTGGAATTTCGAAGTGAGCAGGAGCTATTCATCAAGCTTTCCCAGGAGAGTCGCGAATTCGGAACGCCGCAGGCAGGAGAAGGGCTCGAGAAGATCGAGAACTTAGTTTTAGAATATTTAGAACGGGAGGTGCAACAAGCCCTTGAAAAGGGAGAAATCAAACCTTGCGATCCTAAAATCGTATCTGTAGTCATGTTCAGGCTATATATTGTATTGACTGCTGAACTGAATAAAACACATACTCCCTTGGACAAGGAACAGATCAAGATGTACTTTCATTTGTTTCTCGCCGAAGGACTGGCACAGTAAGCGTTGATTCAGGATAGGGATGGCGTGATCAGATTGCTTTCCCTTAACAATTTCCAAGCTGTTTTAGGCATTGAAGAAGAGCCGAAAGGCGTTTTTTTATCCCCTAAATTGACCAGATGGGGAAAACGGTCACCTAGTGTTACGTAATATTTCGCAAACAAAGCATTTTAAAGAGAGCATAAGCTCATAAGGAGAGAACCAGAATGAAATCATTATCCGTATTTACCAAGGATCTTGGCGCAGCACTGAGAAATCCAAAGGTGCTGATTCCGATGATTGCCATCCTATTTATTCCGGTGATGTATAGCGGATTCTTCCTAAAGGCATTCTGGGATCCGTATGGCAAGATGAATGAGTTACCGGTTGCTGTTGTCAACCAAGACGTCGGTGCTAATTATGAAGGAAAACAACTTCAGGCCGGAGATGATCTGGTTGAAGAGCTTAAGGTAACCGATGGCTTTCAATGGAACTTTGTTTCACTAGAAGAAGCGCAAGCAGGAATGAAGGACAATACCTATTATATGGCGATTATTGTTCCAGAAGACTTCTCTGCTAAAGCAACAACGCTTTTGGATGATGAACCACAACCGGCAAAAATTATTTATGAGCCAAATGAAGGCTACAACTTCCTGGCCGGACAGATCGGTGGAACGGCTGTATCAGAAATTAAATCTAAAGTATCCGCTAAGGTAACAGAGGCTTATGTGGAGTCTGTATTCAATCAGATTACAGAAGTTTCTGATGGATTGGGCGAGGCGGGAGATGGAGCTTCCAAGATCGCAGATGGCGCTGGTAAGCTAGATGACGGAGCCTTGAAGCTGAAAGATAATCTTCTTGTACTGACAGATGGTACAGGTAAACTTCAAAATGGTGTAGAACCACTTACTAAAGGTGTGTCTGATTTAAATTCAGGTGCTACTGCAATTCAAACGGGTTCTAGCACTTTGGCAGGCGGTTTGCAACAATTGTCGGCTGCTCATACACAGCTTCAAGATGGCGTTGCACAAAGCGCTGCCGGCAGTAAACAGCTTAGTGACGGTTTGAAGCAAGCTGTAACAGGTGCCACACAGCTTCAAGCAGGTACGAAGTCTGCTGTAGATGGTACTACTAAATTACAAGCAGGAACACAATCTTTAGTTGACGGCAGCGCGAAGCTGGAAGCAGGTCTAACCTCTTCCGTGGATGGCAGCGCGAAGCTGGAGGCAGGCTTGCAGGCTTCCGCAGAAGGTAGCACAAAGGTTACTGAGGGCGCTAAAGCGGTCGCTCAAGGCTTGCAGCAATTGGCACAGGCTAGTCCTGAGTTGGCACAGAATCCGGCCGTACAGAAGCTCCTAGCAGCTAGTGCAGCTGTTGCACAAGGTAGTGAGCAACTGCAACAAAGTCAAGAGCAGCTGGCACAGGGTGCTACTGCACTCCACAGTGGGCAAGAGCAACTGGCACAAGGTGCAACTCAACTGCACTCAGGTTCACAGCAGGTAGCTGCTGGTGTAACTCAGTTGCATGATGGAGCACAGCAATTAAATGCTGGTAGCACACAGCTTTTGACAGGCCAGCAAAAACTGGCACAAGGTGCATCTGCACTTGTAACAGGTGGCAATAAGCTGAATGCAGGGATGCAACAATTTGGTGCGAAGCTTAAAGAAGCTGCAGCTGGAGGCAGCAAGCTGGCTGAAGGCGGTAAAGCGCTTGGCGATGGTACCTCAAAACTGCTAAGTGGTGTAGGCGAACTAGGTTCCGGTATTAGTGCTGTAGCAGATGGTTCGAAAAAACTGGCTGACGGTGCAGGCGAGCTGAAAGATGGTATGGATGATCTGAAATCTGGATCAACAGAACTGGCAACTAAGCTTAGCGATGCTGCTGAAAAAACAGGCAGCGTGAATAAGTCAGATAAAATGATGGAAATGTTCGCACAACCGGTTGTGATTGAGGATCAAGTTGTAAATCATGTACCAAACTACGGAACAGGGTTTGCTCCTTACTTCTTATCTCTTGGGTTGTTCGTAGGTGCACTGATTTCTACAATTGTTATTCCAATGCGTGAATCAGCTGTAATAGGCGCAAGCCGTATGAATCGTTTTATCAGCCGTACGCTTACGTTCTCAATCATGAGCTTTATCCAGTCTATGCTGGCTGCTGTGGTTGTATTGTACGGACTTGGACTAGAAGTACAAAGTGTACCGCTATTCTTCCTATTTACATTCTTGACTAGTCTAGTTTACACATGGGTAGTTCAATCCATTGTTACTTGGTTGGATCAACCGGGACGTTTTGTTGTTATCGTTATTCTTATTTTCCAATTAACAACTAGTGCCGGAACATTCCCACTTGAATTGATCCCGAACTGGATGAAATTCTTTAACCCACTGCTTCCTATGACTTACACAGTTAGTGGTCTTAAATCAGTAATTTCTACAGGGGACTTCAGTGCAATGTGGAGTGACGTAGGTGTTCTTGCAATCTTCGGTCTTGGGTTCCTTGCTCTTACTTTCGCTTACTTCATGACCCGCAGTCGGGACAATGAAGCTGGAATGAACAGTGAACAAGCTATGACTGTATAATTTGAAAAAAAGTAATTAAAAAGCGTCTCCTCCGGGAGGCGCTTTTTTTTGAGTTTAAATCATAGAACCCTTTTTCTTGCAAACATTCAAGGGTGATGAAAATTCTTGAAACGCTTTCATTGCATAAGTTCTTATGCGTCATTTATGCATAATTATACATAGATGAGTTTTTTTAAACTTTTGTCCACTAAAGCTGTGTCGCAAAAAGAAATGTTAATCAGCATCATAAAAAAGTTTAAATTGCGCTGTTGTCACCCCGGTGATAAAATAATAGCACTAATCTGGCTTGAATAATTATTAAAATTTTAATCTGAAAAATTTTCCAAAGATTACGCCATACTTTATAATAGAAAGGTTGCGTTCGATGAGACACACTGAACTACCCGGAAAACAGGGCCTGTATGATCCCCAGTTCGAAAAAGATGCTTGCGGCATGGGATTTGTAGCCCATATTAAAGGCAAACCGTCCCATGATATTGTTAGTAACGCTTTAACAATGCTCTTTAATATGGAGCATCGTGGCGGACAAGGTAGCGAACCCAACTCTGGTGACGGAGCAGGTATCATGCTTCAAATTCCGCACCGTTTCTTTGCTAGTGAAGCCCAGAAGCTTGGCTTTGCTTTGCCGGAACAAGGCCATTATGGCGTAGGTATGATTTTTCTATCTCATAACGAGAAAGTTCGGGCTCAACATGAGGCTCTCTTAAGCAAAATTATTGCTGAAGAAGGTCAGGAAGTACTCGGCTATCGTGATGTACCTACCTATGATGAAATGCTTGGCAAAACTGCGAAGGCTGCAAAGCCTTTTGTGCGCCAAGTGTTTATCGGTCGCTCGGCCTCGGTTACGAACGAATTGTCTTTTGAGCGTAAGCTTTATGTCATCCGCAAACGTGCAGAGCTTGCGATTCGCTACGGTGGTGTAGAAGAGGCTGAAGCCTTCTATATCCCAAGCTTGTCATGTCGTAAGATCGTGTACAAAGGCATGCTGACTACAGAACAAGTCGGACAATTCTACCTGGATTTGCAGAACGAAGAGCTGGAATCAGCAATCGCGTTAGTTCACTCCCGTTTCAGTACGAATACCTTCCCAAGCTGGGAACGTGCGCATCCCTACCGCTTTATGATCCACAATGGTGAGATCAATACCTTGCGCGGAAATGTGAACTGGATGCATGCTCGCCAGTCGCTGTTCAAGAGTGAAGTGTTCGGCGAAGATCTGAGTAAGATCAAACCTGTTATAAACCCGGATGGATCGGACACTGCAATGTTCGATAATACCTTTGAGTTTCTTTATTTGAGCGGACGCTCTTTGACACAAGTAGCCATGATGATGGTTCCTGAACCATGGAGCAATCATGACAGTATGGACGCCGACAAGAAAGCCTTTTACGAATACCACAGCACTTTGATGGAGCCATGGGACGGACCTGCTGCAATGGGCTTTACAGATGGTGTGCAGATCGGCGCTATTCTGGACCGTAACGGCTTGCGACCTGCTCGTTATTATGTAACAAAGGACGACATGATTATTCTATCCTCCGAAGCGGGTGTACTGGACATTCCAGCAGAGGACATCTTATATAAAGACCGCCTGAAGCCTGGACGCATGCTGCTCGTGGATACGAAGGAAGGCCGTATTATCTCCGATGAGGAAGTCAAATCGGCTATCGCCACTGAGAAGCCTTACCGCCAGTGGCTGGATGAGCATTTGATCAGTCTCGAAGAGCTTCCAGATGCGCCTGAGCTACCAAATCCTAAGCATGACAATGTGCAGCAGCTGCAGCAAGCGTTCGGCTATACTTTTGAGGACTTGCGCAAGGTGCTTGAACCAATGGCATCTACTGGCGCTGAAGCTGTAGGTTCCATGGGTTATGATGCGCCGCTCGCTGTGCTTTCAGACCGTCCGCAGCGTCTATATAACTATTTCAAACAAATGTTTGCTCAGGTAACGAATCCACCAATCGATGCTATTCGCGAAGAGCTGGTTACCTCTACTACGACTACAATTGGACCAGAGCGTAACTTGCTTAAACCAGAACCAGAAAGCTGTCGCCAAATCTCGCTGCACACACCGATTCTTTCGAATGAAGACTTTGCTAAAATTCGTCATGTTCGTCGTGCAGGCTTCAAGTCGATGTCTATTCCGATTCTTTTCCCAGCTGAGCTCGGAGCAGAAGGAATGCGTATCGCACTTGAGCGTATGAACGAGGCTGCTGATCGCGTTATGGCTAAAGGTCATAACATTCTGATTCTGACGGACCGCGGTGTGGACCGTGAGAATGCTGCGATTCCTGCTCTACTTGCGGTATCGAGCTTGCATCACCATCTGATCCGGCAAGGAACACGGACAAAAGTTAGTATTTTGCTTGAATCCGGTGAACCTCGTGAAGTCCATCATTATGCACTTCTGCTTGGTTATGGTGTGAGTGCAGTCAATCCGTATCTGGCCTTTGAAAGCTTGGATGATATGATCGGCCAAGGCTTACTGCGGGGAATCTCGCATGAGAAGGCTGTGAAGAACTATATTAAAGCTGCGACTAAGAGCGTAGTTAAGATTCTTTCCAAAATGGGGATTTCGACTATTCAATCCTACCGGGGCGCGCAGATCTTTGAAGCTGTGGGTCTGAACTCGGAATTCGTGGATCGTTACTTTACTTGGACACCTTCCCGCATTGGCGGAATTGGTCTGGAGGAAGTAGCAACCGAGGCACTTATCCATCATAACCGTGCTTTCACGGAAAAAGACGGAAATGATAAGGTGCTTGATTCCGGTGGTGATTATCAATGGCGAAACGATGGGGAAGATCATTTGTTCAACCCACAGACCATTCATCTGCTTCAGCACTCCGTGCGTAGTGGGGATTATAAGTTGTATAAGAAATATGCTGCACTTGTTCAAGGTGAAAGTGAGAAGCATCTGACAATTCGTTCCTTGTTACAGTTCAAGTCAGCTTATGAACCGATTCCATTAGAAGAAGTAGAGCCAGTGGAGTCCATTATGAAACGGTTCAAGACGGGTGCGATGTCCTTTGGTTCCATTAGTAAGGAAGCGCATGAGACCCTCGCTATTGCAATGAACCGGATCGGTGGTAAGAGTAATACTGGTGAGGGCGGAGAAGATCCAGCCCGCTATATCCCGGACAGCAACGGCGATTCCCGTCGCAGTGCGATTAAACAAGTAGCTTCCGGACGTTTTGGAGTTACATCTAACTACCTTGTTAACGCTGATGAGATCCAGATTAAGATGGCTCAGGGTGCTAAACCAGGGGAAGGCGGACAGCTTCCAGGACGTAAAGTTTATCCATGGGTGGCTGAAGTGCGCGGTTCAACAGCTGGTGTGGGCTTGATTTCACCTCCGCCGCATCATGATATTTATTCGATTGAGGATTTGGCAGAGCTGATCTACGATCTGAAGAATGCCAATCCACGTGCAAACATTAATGTTAAGCTCGTCTCTGAAGTCGGAGTAGGTACGATTGCTGCTGGCGTAGCCAAAGGGCGCGCTGATATTATCCTGGTAAGTGGCTATGACGGGGGTACAGGTGCATCTCCGATGAACTCCATTCGTCATGCAGGTCTTCCATGGGAACTTGGCTTGGCCGAAACGCATCAGACGTTGATGCTGAACAATCTGCGTGACCGCGTTGTACTGGAAACAGACGGAAAAATGCTTAGCGGACGCGATCTAGCCGTAGCTGTATTACTAGGTGCTGAAGAGTATGGCTTCGCTACTGCTCCGTTAGTAGCTGTGGGTTGTATCATGATGCGTGTCTGCCAAATGGATACTTGTCCGGTTGGTGTAGCGACACAAAATCCAGATCTTCGTAAGAACTTTACGGGTGATCCACAGCATGTAGTTAACTTTATGACCTTTGTGGCACAGGATTTACGCGAAATTATGGCGAGTCTTGGCTTCCGTACGATTGAAGAGATGGTTGGCCGTACAGATTGCTTAGACGCTGCTCAGGCTTCGCAGCATTGGAAGAAGAAGGGCGTAGATTTGAGTAGTCTGCTGCATGTACCGGAAATGCCAGAGGGAAGCACACGCTTCTGCAGTAAACGTCAGAATCATGGTCTGGAAGAGACGCTTGATGTCTCTAAACTGCTGGATCTGGCTGCACCTGCACTGGAATCAGGAACGGCTGTAGAAGCATCGTTACCGATTACGAACGTTAATCGTGCCGTTGGAACCATCCTTGGTAGCGAGCTGACACGTAAATACGGGGCAGCCGGCTTGCCTGATGATACGATTCGTCTTCATTTCACCGGTTCTGCTGGTCAAAGCTTAGGTGCATTCGTGCCTAAGGGGATCACACTTACGGTGGAAGGCGATTCCAATGACTACGTTGGTAAGGGACTGTCGGGTGGTAAGATTATTATCAAACCATCTCCAAAAGCTACCTTTGCAGCTGAGGACAATATCATTATCGGAAATACTGCATTTTACGGAGCAACAGCTGGAGAAGCTTATATCAACGGTATCGCCGGTGAACGTTTTGCCGTTCGTAATTCTGGAGCGAAGGTTGTTGTAGAAGGTGTGGGTGACCACGGTTGTGAATACATGACTGGAGGCCGTGTGGTTGTTCTTGGTGAAACAGGCCGTAACTTTGCGGCAGGGATGTCCGGTGGTATCGCTTATGTTTACGATCCAGAGAGATCCTTCATCGGCCGCTGCAATCTCGAGATGGTACTTCTCGAGAGAGTGGAAGAGCCAGAAGAGATCGAAGAGCTGCGCGAGCTGATTAGCCGTCATGTAGAGCTTACAGGCAGTAAGGCGGGAGCGCGGGTATTGGATCAGTGGGCAGATAGCTTGCCGAAGTTTGTTCGTGTCATTCCGAAGGATTACAAACGGATGATGGAGCAGATTCGCAAAGTGGAGCAAACCGGATTGACCGGCGAGGCTGCTTTGATGGCTGCATTTGAAGCGAATATGCGGGAGCTTGCACGTGTAGGTGGCTAAATACCTGCATTCTGAAAAAACAGGTAATATTGAATGAAGTGATATAAGGGACTTGGACTCTTTCGTTTGCGGGAGGCCAGGTCCCTTTTTGTTCAAATCGAATCGAATCGAATCCTCGGTCTAAACAACGTTAGACTGTTTCTTTTTTGTAATTTTCTGAAAAAAACTGTATGGTAAACTTGTTTGTAAATGAAAGGAAGTGATACTGTGTCAAATACAGAAATGCTGTCTGAACCTGTTGCCCGTCTGCAGGGAGTTACCAAGAAAATAGGCTCTAAGACGCTGGTGAGCAATTTAACGCTGGATATCCCACCGGGTCAAATATTCGGGTTTTTGGGACCAAACGGAGCAGGGAAGACGACAACAATACGAATGATGGTGGGATTAATTTCCATTAGCAGTGGGGATGTCCTGATTAGTGGTCATAGTATTAAAAATAATTATAAAGAGGCTATTGCAAGTGTTGGGGCTATTGTAGAAAATCCTGAAATGTACAAGTTTCTGTCCGGGTATCAGAATCTTAGACAATTTGCACGGATGGTACCGGGAGTCAGTAAGCAACGGATTGATGAGGTTGTGGAGCTGGTCGGGCTTGGTCAAAGAATTCATGACAAAGTGAAGACTTATTCCCTAGGTATGCGTCAGAGACTTGGAGTAGCTCAGGCGCTACTAAACCGACCAAAGCTACTGGTTCTAGATGAGCCAACCAATGGGCTTGATCCACAAGGCATACGTGAGCTTCGTGACTATCTGCGCCTACTCTGTCGTGAAGAAGGAACAACCGTATTTGTCTCCAGCCATTTACTTTCCGAAATGGAGCTCATGTGTGACAGTGTAGCCATTATTCAGAATGGGCAACTGCTCGAGGTAAAACAGCTAAAAGAGGTAGGCAATGTTACAATGCCTATCGGAGAAACCTTGTTTGAGGTTGACGATGCCGAAGCTGCACTTGCTCTCATTGGACAAGGAACTTTAAAGAGCGGTGGGCTTGTAGTTGAGGCGGCACGTGAAGAAATTGCTGAGTTTAATGCCAGACTAGTGGCTGGTGGGATTAAAGTGTACAGTATCAAATCACTTGCCCGTACGCTAGAGGATCAATTCTTAGAGGTTACAGGAGGTGAAGGAATTGAGTAATTTTACAGCGTTGATACATAATGAGAACATCAAGATATATAGCCGTGCTCGCACATGGATTATGCTGATAATTCTAGCCGTGTTTAGTGCGTTTCTTCCGGCTCTTATGTATTTCACAATGGATAACCCCGCATCACGCTTGGGTGTTTGGGACAGCTTCCAAATGATAGTGAGTGTTGTATTCTTTCTGAATACGATCTTCGTTGTTGTTATAGCCGCTGACTCCGTAGCGGGCGAATTTACCTGGGGAACCATCAAAATGCTGCTGATTCGCCCGTGGAGCCGTTCCCAGATCTTGCTCTCGAAATACATTAGCATTGTGTTGTTTAGCTTGCTTTGTACTGCAGTATTGATTGTTTTTGGTTTAGCTTCATCGTTTATTTTCGCCTCACCAACTGGAGATACACTGTCTTCGATTACAGCTTGGAGTCCTGCTGAGTATTCCTTTATAGATCTCCTATGTCGCTATGTCACTCTTTTCTTGACGGTTACGCTTGCTTTTATGATCTCTTCCGTATTCCGTGCAAGTGGATTGGCGATAGGGTTATCTATGTTTATCATGTTTGCCCAAGGTATTTTCGCTGCTTTGCTTAATCCGGATGTGTTCGAATGGGCCAGATATTTAATTTTCACTCATATGGATCTAAGGGTCTACATGGGATCTGATATTGGTCCAGGTGGTGCTACACTAGGCTTCTCCATTGCTGTGCTGGCAGTGTATTATGTTATATTCTTAGCAGTTTCCTGGTTTGTCTTCCGTAAACGGGACGTTGCTGGATAAAAATAGGATTAACCGGCTTCAAGCGTTTCTTCTGCTTTGGAGGAACGTTTTGCTGTCTTGTCCTTTTTCGTATTACTTTTGAGCTCACCTGCTTGTTCAGAGGTGGGCTGTTCTTGCATGGCGATGGACCCATTAAGCAGGCTGCCTTCCATAATACTGAGTGCTCCTGCAGAAATATTACCGTGCAGCTCGCCAGTACCGGTCATAATGAGCCTACGGTCTGCGGTAACATCTCCATATACTTTACCAGCGATAACGATCTCTTCTGCTCTAATACTGGAGCGCACCGTGCCTTCCTCACCTACAGTGACAACACCACTGCATATAATTTCTCCGCTAAAGGTACCTTCAATCCTCAGGTTCGTATCGCAATGTACTTTACCCTCGAGCGTACCCCCATGCCCAATCAGAGAGTCAGTAGACTTGATAGTGGCACGCTGCTGCCGCTTATTCCACATGTATAAATTCCTCCTATTTCATATATTTTTACATTAACGTTTAGGGTTTAACATAATCCAATGGATCCACAGTTTTATTCTGCTTCACTACCTGGAAATGAAGATGAGGTCCTGTGCTTCGACCAGTGTTTCCAAGCAAGCCGATCTTCTGCCCCTTATTAACCTTGTCTCCCGCAGATACATTCATTGCCTGCAGATGCATATACCAGGTTTCAAGCCCGTTCGAATGCTTGATCACGACATACTTGCCTCTCGCACCCATCTGCTCGGAGGTAACGACCTCCCCGTCTAAGGCGGCATATACAGGATCGCCTAAGTTCCCGGCAATATCGACACCTGAATGGAACGCGGATAAGCCTTTGAAAGGATCTGTTCGGTAGCCGAAGCTTGAGGAGATGACCCTAGAATCGGTAGGCCAGAGTACCGCTGCATTTAGTCTGGCTTTTTCAGCTTGAGCTTTTTTTGCCTGTTGATTTGCTTGAACGTTATTCGCATGCTCCGCCAGAGTGATAGTTTGAGTAATACTTTCCACCATTTCATCGAGCATACCGTGGATCTCTTCGAAATCGTCTTTTGTTTCCTCCACTAGATTCAGCGATTCGTTCTGATAAGACGCGATATATTCTCCGCCTACTTGTGATGTGATTGTAGCTTTAGAAGATGTCTCATTTGGGATTGGCACAGCGTTACGGCTCGATAAGCCTAAGGTTGAGTTTGAAGCGGTTGATCCAGTTTTTGATTCATTGGTTTCTGCGGCGGAGCCTTTGCTTTTGTTAATCAATGATTGCAACTCCTGTTCCAGCGCATTTACACTCTTCAGCTTGTCTTTAAT
>Ga0153923_100431_pt1 | contig 13912 bp, 10 predicted proteins | sample TSNJ007MetaG_FD_104682 | JGI IMG/M metagenome (GOLD analysis project Ga0153923, IMG submission 104682) | Attine ant fungus gardens microbial communities from New Jersey, USA - TSNJ007 MetaG | ecosystem: Host-associated > Fungi > Mycelium > Unclassified | place: USA: New Jersey, Brendon T. Byrne... | reverse complement strand
TGACCAATCATCGCTCCATAGAGGCGAGTAGCAGTCAGCTGTACGAGTTAGTGTCGTTCCAAGTCGTAACCAATGATCTGTATCCTACTGCAACCATCAAATTGAAAAGGGGATCTGAGACCTTTAAAGACAGTGCTGTAGGTGACGGTCCGATCGATGCCCTATTTAGTGTCATCAAAACCTTAGTTGGGTTAGAAGTAGAATTGAAGGATTATAAAATCAACAGTCTGTCTAGGGGGAAAGAAGCCATTGGTCGGGTAAACCTTCGGATCGAATACCAAGGCAAAATATACGCTGGACGCGCTATGGATACCGATATTATCAAAGCCAGTGCTATGGCCTTCCTGAACGGCATCAATGCCGCTTTACTGGATGCTACTAATGACAAACAGAATTAGTTGCAAAGATAATAGGAAATGGAAGAATTGAACCATGGAAGTTCAAAGAAAATACTAATAGATAAGAAAAAACGGATGATCATTATGTGTTAATGATCATCTGTCTTTTTATTTATAAGATTCGTGAGTGAGTTGTTAGATAAAATACATTTTCGCTAATGTTAGGATAGCTGATGATTACAATCAACAAATGGTTATGTTGCTAAAAATGTAAATAAAACAGGATATTGGTACCTATATGTAGAATATTGTTATTATTGAGTGAATCGGATTAGTTTGTTAGATCTTATGAAGAAAATGACAAAGCGAGGTGAATCATGAAGAAATTTAGCTTTTTAATTCTGTTGTGTGCATTCTTTATTATCAGTTGTCCGAGTAAAGGGGAAGCTGCTACGGTTCAGTCGAAGATCATTCTTGATAGCAAGGAAATAAGTATGCCTGCCAATGTCCAGGTGCATGTCGTAAATGAGAATGTTATGATCCCGATTCGTATCGTTGTTGAGAATCTGAAGTTTAAGGTAGACTGGGATCAAAAGTCACAGGGCGTCAAGATTCAACAAGATACAAAGATCATCTCCTTAACGGTCAATCAACAAGAAGCCACGGTGGATGGCAAACAAGTTGTATTAACGGCAGCACCTCAAGTAAAGAACGAAACCGTGTTAGTTCCTATTCGTTTCGTGAGTGAACAAATGGGGATTTCAGTAAGCTGGGATAATCTTGATAAAACAGTGTATCTGACGAGTAGTAACAAGGAGTCTATCGATGATGGACAAGCAGGCACAGTAGAAAAGGTACTACCTACAACGGAAGCACCTGAAGTCTCAGAAGTCGATACTGAACCGATTGCTTCAAATGGTAGTGGTCAGACAAAGAATCTATTAAATCATGTTAATAGATTGAATTTTGTGAATAACCAACTCATTATATCTTCGTATGGAGCAATGACTCCTAATATTTCCAGATTAACAAATCCCGATCGTATTGTTGTGGACTTACCAAATACGACTTTCGATGATTCCTTTGGATCATTGCAACCATTGGATGCTGGATTGAAAGGAATATTAGATGTTAGTGGTTATCCGAATGTATCGGAAGTAAGGTATTCGTTATTCACTCGTGATCCCTACCAGGTCAGAGTAGTCATTGCCCTGAAGCAAGCAAATGCGTATCAATTAATGCCTGATCTTGATTCAAATATGCTCGTAATTGATTTGAATGTTACAGAAGACAGTACTACGCTTGTTCCTCCGGTTATCGGGTCAGGGCGTAAGATTGTTGTAATCGATCCTGGGCATGGGGGAAGCGATCCAGGTACAACTAGTATTACAAATAAACATGAGAAGGACTTTACGTTGCCTCTATCTCTGAAAGTACAAGCACTTTTACTTAAGGAGCCCAATATAAGGGTAGTGATGACCCGTGATAGTGACGTATATCCTACCCGTCCTGAACGGGTTCAGTTGGCTAATCAATTAAAAGCCGATGTGTTTGTATCTATACATGGGAATAGCCTGCTTAATTCACCACAAGCAAATGGTACGGAAACGTATTATTACCAGCGAAGCAGTAGCAAAGACCTTGCAAATGTCATTCATAAATATTTAGTTAAAGCTATAGGTTTAAGAGACCGTGGCGTTAAAAATGAGAGTTTCCAAGTGATTAGAGAGACTACCATGCCTGCAGTACTTTTAGAAATTGGATTCCTAAGTAATAGCGCGGAAGAAATGATTTTGCAATCAGATGACATGCAGAATAAAGCAGCTCAAGCTATTGTAGATGGAATTAAAGAATATGTGGGTGTTAAGTAAAGACGGGGAGAGAATATGTTTAAAAAAATGATAATCTCGGTATTATTATTAGGACTTATACCAATTTCGACGGGAAGCTCTTTCGCAGCTACGCCACTTCATGTAATCGTTAATGAGAAGAATTATTCGTCTTCTAATTTTATACTAAAGGATAATCGTCTATACGCTAGTATCGAAACGGTCTCAAGTATGATGGGCGCTATGAATAGTTGGGTATTTAAAGACAAACAATCAGTCAGCTTTGTCACCCATTTTTCCCAAAAAGGGAACTCGGATGAGTTATATACATGGTATAACAACTCAAACCAATTGGTAATATGATCTAAGCAAGCTGAGGAAGAGAAAACCCATAAAATCACAATGAATAATTCTACTATAATATCAAAAGATGAAGAGATCTTGCTTCCGCTTCGTGAATCTATTATTGCATTAGGTAAATCGATAGGTTGGGATTACAAGACTAATGTAGTTACTGTTACAGGAAAGATTGCGTATTAACTAACTATTTAATTTAATTCAGGGTTCTGAATTTAAATCAGTTAAATTAGATAGTTGAATATCATAAAGGCTACCGCGAGGTAGTCCTTTTCTCGTCTACGGGAAGTAGCCATGCGAATTCGTTGTAACAAAACTAGAAGGGATTTCGTTTGATTGTTAGGAGGTGCTGAAATGAAGAAATTAATCATCATTATTATTCTCACCTTGATGAGCTTAGTCGCATGTGAACAGTCTTCACAATCTAAACAACAATTTACTATTGATCGATGTCCCCCCGAAGAGCAGGCTGTTATTACATCTATCCCAATTTCCCCAAATGAACCGTTTACAGCTAGTATATCTGTCCCAAAGCAAATAAAATCAAATGAAGTGTTCATCGTTGAGGCAACTCTAAAGAGCTTATCTGATCATGATTTAACCATTTTACATGCATCAGGTGTGTTTTATTTCTCCATTAAAGATAGTAACGGCAAGGGTGTTAATTCTTTTGTTATGAAAGATGTAGGAATACAACGTCCTATTCAAAGTAAAGGGATAATCACTGAGCGCTATGTATACAGGATAGATAATTCAGGGACATATGAAGTTACCGCAACTGCAAAATTCTCACTTGATGAAGGGGACAATTTTAAAGAAGTTGAAGTTGAAACAAACAAGGAAAGTATTGAGATTGTTTCGGTGAATTAAAGGGGAATTTTAGTTCGCCAACCTTCCAAACCTGATTCTACCTATCTGAAGGGGCAACTCGAACCGACAAGTTCAAGTTGCTTTTTGGTTCTTGATGCAAAAGTTCGATATTAATAGTTTATACTCAGTTAATATTAGGAGGATAATATGATGTCGTTGGGTTCAGCAAGTTGAATAAATACGATCAAGGTGTGACAATAATGAAGCTATAGAAAAACTATCTGAAATGATGAACAGTGAAGTAGAACAAAATGGATAACGAAATGGAGACCAATCAAATGAAAAGACTCAATATTGTCCCTATTAATATAAGCATCCCACTACCAAATATGCCGGGTAAGCTCTGGACTATTACTCCAACGTTGCTAAGTAGCGAAGATTCTCTCATTCTCATCGACACAGGTATGCCAGGCATGATAGAAGAAATTGCTTCACAGATGGAAGCCGCCGGGTTTTCTATTGAACAATTGACTGGGATTGTGCTTACACATCAAGATATCGACCATGTCGGAAGCGTTACTCAAATTATGAACATTCATCCGGAAATCGATATTTATGCCCATGCGCAAGACAAGCCATATATCGAAGGAGATATTCCTCCCTTCAAGCCTCTCCATGAGACGCTTGTCAAAAAAATCGAAGATAACTATATAGTCCATGCTAGAGAAATAGTCAATCATATGATCTCAGATGAGGACATATTAGATTGTGCCGGTGGTATCATCGCAGTACATACACCAGGCCATACGCCGGGGCACATCAGTCTATATCATCCTGCTACCAAAACACTCATTGCTGGCGATGCGCTGACTAACAATGAGGGGCAGTTGGAAGGACCTAATCCAAAGCATACACCAGATATGGAAGAAGCCTACCGATCTTTAAGTAAGCTCTCCACTTATGATATCGAAAAAGTAATTTGTTACCATGGTGGATTGTATGATCAGCCAGACGTGAATAAGCGCATCGCCGAAATTGCTGCTTCTAGATCCCAAGACTAAGTGTTGACAGGACACCTTTTGGTGTCCTATAATCAATAGGACACCAAAAGGTGTCTTATTTGGTGGATATGAAGTTTAATCAGTGACATACAGGAAATAATAATGAAAAGGTGGGGGTGATTATGAACGAAAAAAGTCAAGTGCGGGACGTTTATGACGCTATTGCCGATCCAACAAGGCGAAAATTGCTTCAAATGTTGGCTGATGTTGAAGAATTACCCCTACATGAGATAACGGTTCATTTTCAAATGGGTCGTACGGCAGTGTCTAAGCATTTGGCTATCCTTAAAGATGCTGATCTCGTAATGACTCGAAAGGTTGGTAGAGAAACGAGGTATCGGTTGAATGCCACTCCGCTCCAAGAAATTCAAGATTGGGTATCTTTTTACGAAGGATTCTGGAAAGAAAGATTTGGTAAACTAAAACTATTATTGGAGGAAAAACAATGAAACCAGATGTATCTTTAGATTATCAATTTACAAGTTCAATCGAGCAGGTATGGAACGCTTTAACTGATTCAGATACGCTTGCGAAATGGATATGGAGCAATGACTTTAAAGCAATCGTAGGACATAAATTTCAATTCCGAGCTGAACCAAATGAATGGTGGGATGGAATTGTAGATTCCGAGGTACTCGTAGTGGATGAGCCTCATACATTATCTTACACTTGGGTAAGTGCTGGAGAAAGTACTACGGTTACATGGACTTTGAAAAAAGGTTCAGATGGAACTACTCATCTACATTTCGATCAAACTGGATTTAGTGAAGCAACAAAAGCCCGCCAGGGAGCCATTGAAGGAGCTAAATATGCTTGGACGAATATGGGTGGTCAGCTCGAAAAAGTGTTAGCAGATCTCTAATAATGATTTCTTCATCCTCGATAATGACTAATATTAATCGTTGACATTCTTCAACAATAGGGCGCTTTTCTGGAACACGGAAAGCGTCATTTTTAATGGTATAAGGGAAACCGCTATCAATTTCAGTTGATGTTTTACTAACATGGCAATACTAATTTTAGAGATGGGAGAGGATACCACTATGAGAATAAATCAATTAATTGCGAACAATATTAACAAATTAGATGCCTTACTACCAGTAGATAAATCGTTAGGCATTGCTGGTTTGTCTGGATCGGGTAAAACAACTTTTTGTCAAACCATTGGTGAAGAATCCAAGAAACGTCTCGTGTCCCTATTGCCAAAAGCTGAATATCAGTATTTATTTCCTAATATTATGGAAACCAATTTCAGTGCTATCAAGATGGAAGAAGTGCCACTTGTACTGTTTCTAGGTAGAGCATCTATTTCTTCAAATCCGCGTTCAACCATTGGCACACATACGGGCGTGTTTACAGAGATTCGTGTTACTCTTGCTGACAAATATAATCTTTCTCCTGAAGTGTTTTCATTTAATAATGAACTAGGCTGGTGTCCAGAGTGTAAAGGTCGCGGAACGACTAAAAATGTCGAATGTAAAAAGTGTAAGGGGAAGCGCTTTAATCAAGAAGTTGAACAATATAAAATTGAATTACTTGATCAAGCACACAGTATTTCCGATATCAACGACTTAAGCATTGAAACCATTGTTTCACTAGCAGAAGTATTAAAGATTAGTGAAGGTAAACTCCGAATTCTATCAAATATAATCAACATGAATATTGGTTACTTAACATTAAATCGCATTATGGGTACATTGTCTGGTGGAGAATTAACACGACTTTACTTGGCAGAGTTCATGGCTACAAGTGAAAATACGGTTATTATCATTGATGAAATCTCCGTGGGACTTGATCACCAAACCCTATTGAAAATTTTGGCGGAGATTAAACAATTGGGATATAAGAATCAAATTTGGCTCATTGATCATTCTGATACGGTGCTGGACATAACAGATAAGCACTTGTTCTTCGGACCTGGCAGTGGTAAATATGGCGGGAAAATTGTTGAAGAATCACCACGCCCTGGGCCAATCACTTGGGAACGAAATCAGGCAATGCCAACAGAATACTACCAATTTCATGATCTTTACTGTCGTAATATTCAAATGGCAGAAATTAAGATTCCCCAAAATAGACTTGTAACCTTTACGGGTGAGTCTGGATGTGGTAAATCTACACTGGTCAATGAATGTATAGCCAAGGACTTTCTGAAGCGATATCCTAAAGATAAACTAGTAATTGTAGGCCAAGATCGAAACCAATCGATTACCAGTCGGTCAACCGTTGCGACATTTCTTGATATTAAAAGGAAGCTCACAAAATATAGTGAAGATATTGATGATATTTTTGAGCGTTCGATTGAAGATATTATTGGTGAACTGCCAAATAAAGACATCGCTCATAAACGCTTAAGCTTATTGATCAAACTTGGGCTTGGTTATTTGACGTTGGAAAGAAAAACACAGTCTTTATCGACGGGTGAATTTCAATGTGTCCATTTAGTCTCTGAGCTGTTTGCGGGCTCAAGAAACCCAAATACGCTATTTATTTTTGACGAGCCTTCCAAAGGTTTATCACAAAATATTTTAAATCAATTTATTGATAGTATTAGGGGCATTCTTCAGGATGAATCTGTCTCCATAATAATGATCGAACATCATTCGTATATGCTAGAAAACTCTGATTATATCATTGATTTTGGAAAAAGACAGTTTGCACCGGTGGAGCATCTTGATGTTCTCAGTCATAATGAATATTATCGTCAACAAAGCAGTGTAGAAAGTGTGGCTCCATCGCAAATATCTTCAACACTCCATCAACAAAATGGAATTAACTATTTAAAAGAAGATCGGATTGCCTATTTTAAAAATGCAGAAAACGTCTATAAGGGTGGCATCTTAAAAAGCTTATCTTCCATGGCCCGTCTGATCTATGGTGAATATGAATCTGAAACCATAGCACCCGTCATCGCCATTGATATGGAACGACACTTGTATAGTCAATATACTTTTCTCTATGAAATAGGTGGCTTGATCAGCCATATTGTGGCGGCACATCCATCCAATAAAGATACGAAGAGCTTTGATTTCTATCATCAAGACAATCATTGTCCAAGCTGCAAGGGCCGTGGGGTGATTGAAGAATTTGATTTTGATATTGTTATTCAGGACAAAACCGTGCGATTCTGGGATGGCTTATTGCATCCAGATGCGATGGATATTTTGAAATTCTATAAATTTGAAAAATTACAATTCATCTTTGATGAGATTAAGAATGAGCTGGGTCAGGATATAAGCAAAAGTATTAATGAGATGACAGAAGCTGAAAAGCATACCTTTTTATACGGGTATTGGGAAAAGTCATTCTATGATAAAGCAGGCAAGGCATCAAGGACCTGGGAAGGCTTTAATCACATCATTGGGATGTATATGGTTGTATCGAAATCGATAATTAAAGAGCATATCAAAGAGTCCAAAAAAATGATTGCTTGTCCAATCTGTCAAGGAACCGTGCTAAATCATCATAAAAAGTTAAAATTTGGCGACACAGATATTCGTGAGATTATTAGGCAGCCTCTTGATCAAGTCATGAGAACTGTTGGTGAATTACAGGTATTAGAAAAAATGAAGGACATTGTCGGCAGCGATATGATCTTGACAGAAGATGTCTCTCTATTGCCTAGGGAAACACAAGTCGCTTTGAAAATGCTTGAACTAGAGCTGGCAAGCTTTGCGCACTATGAAATGGTCTTATACAATGTCCTGCCATTCTGGGGCAGTATAACTCGTAGTATTGAATCGATCAGTATGAATAATCAGATCACCATTTGTGATTTTGCCAATATCACTGAAACGAGAGAAGCGATCATTGATAAGTATTTCACCAATGGCAAATACAAAAAACTAACTTATGTCTATGAAGCGTTTGGTTACAAAAAAATTGTCACCCTAATTAATAAGATTAAAGCAAGTCATCCATGTCCATTCTGTAAAGGGAAGAAAGTCATTTCGGAAGATGGACTCCATGATGGCGTATATAAATTAACGATACCTTGTGTGAGTTGTTATGCAAGTGGCATCAATGATGAGGGACGTACGGAAATCGTCGAAGGCATAGACGTGCAAACATGGCTAACTGGCAAAGTAAGTGATGTTGTTAGTGAGGGCATGAATCTTGAGGCTGTTGCAGATATTCCAATTTTCAATCGTATTCGTGAGTTAAACAAACAAGAAATGATGGCGATTTACCAATTCCTTGAGCACAATAATTAGATGTCAGTCAGTGAAGAAAACTCATTTGCATGAATGGCAGATGAGTTTTTTTGCTATTCTGAAATGCCCGATTTCTCTATTTAATCACGGAGAAGTTGTTTTTTTTATGGAAAAATGAACCATTTTATCAAATTGAACGTAATAAATCATAGTTTGATAATTAAGGAGGTTTTTTAATGAAAAAAAGGTTGATATGGATGCTGAGTGCTGCTATTGCACTAACTCCGCTTGTCCCGACAGCGGCGCTAGCATCAGTTAGCGATGTTGTAACTTCAAATCAGGTACTGGAGAAGCTCGCTTCTGAGAAAGCGGCGCTACTTACCGAAAAGTACGGTACGATCAGCGTACAGTATGCATTGATCGACAATGGCGAGATTAAAGTGTCCGGTCAGACAGGCTTAAACGATATAGAAGGGAAGATCCCTCTCACCAAAGAAACCGTGTATGGTATCGGATCGACGAGCAAGATGTTTACGGCCGCTGCCGTCATGAAATTGGTAGATTCAGGGAAGGTCAACCTAGATACCCCCATAGTGGAGTACATAACTGATTTCAAGATGATAGACGAACGTTATAAGAAAATTACGCCTCGTATGTTGCTAAACCATTCTTCTGGGCTTCAAGGGTCAAGCTTGGGTAATGCTTTTCTATTCAATGATAATGACACGTATGCACACGATAAACTACTAGAGCAGTTGTCTACACAGGGTTTGAAAGCTGACCCGGGAGCCTTCTCAGTTTATTGCAACGATGGATTCACGCTAGCTGAAATTCTTGTAGAAAGAGCCAGTGGTATGAAATTCACCGCATTCATTCATCAATATTTTACCGAACCGTTAGAAATGAAACATACAAAGACATCGCAAGACAGTTTAGAATCAAATAAACTTGCTGGTCTTTATTATCCAACAAATCAAAAACAGCTTCCGAATGAGACTGTCAACGTGATTGGAGCGGGTGGAATCTATTCTACTGCCGAGGACATGGTGAAATTCTCTAGAATATTTACAGGACAGGAAGATGATATCTTATCAGACAAGGCGTTACGGGCAATGGAACAAGAGGAATACAAAAAGGGATTATGGCCCATTGAAGCGGATAATTCGTTTGACTTCGGGCTTGGCTGGGATAGTGTAAGGTTGTTTCCGTTTAACGATTATAAAATAAAAGGTCTTGCTAAGGGTGGAGACACAATTCTGTACCACGCTTCTCTTGTAGTGCTTCCAGAGCAGAACATGGCTGCTGCAGTACTATCATCAGGCGGGAGTAGTTCGACGAACGAGCTTCTGGCCAACGAACTTCTTCTACAAGCATTGAAAGAGAAGGGCGCGATCAAAGACATCAAACCGGAGAAATCATTTGGTAAGCCGGTCAAGGCTGACATGCCGAACGACATCACAAAGTATTCGGGCTATTATGGTACTACCAATCAACAAATTAAAGTTGCTATAAAGGATGGAGAGCTATCATTATCGGTACCTAGTATTCCCGAATATCCTGAACAAAAGTATATCTACACCTCGGAAGGGTCTTTTGTTAACCAAGAAGGAACCTCGAAGATCAGTATTGTAACTGAAAAAAATGGTCGAACTTACCTGTGGAATAGAGAATATGCATCCGTTCCGGAGTTGGGACAATTGGCTTTATCTCAGTACTTAGTTGAGAAGTTGGAGAGCAATACGCTATCTCAAGAGACGGAAGCTGTATGGGCAAAGAGAGAAGGTAAAACGTATTACCCTGTGAGTGAGAAGTTCAGTTCTCTTATGTACATGATTATTAAGCCAACAATCCAGATTACCCGTACCCAAGATTTGAAAGGTTATCTAGGGGATAAGAAAATTACAGGCCCCGATACTGCTGAGAGCCAGCATCAAATTCCTGCCATGGGAAGCCGGGATACGGCTAAATTTAATTTCTATACGAAGGACGGTAATGACTACCTCGAGGCAGCTGGAAGCTTGTATGTCAGTGAGGATAAAGTATTGCCACTCTATAATGGGAAACAATCTACGGTAACTGTGCAAACGGATGGCAACGCCAGATGGTATAGCGTGTCCAAAGCAGTTGTTGGTAAGAAGATGACCGTAGTGATGCCTGAACAAGGTGCATTTGCGGTATACGATGGTAAAGGAACATGCGTGAATTACTCCTTGATCAGCGGAAATAATGAAGTTTTTCTCCCTGAGAACGGAACAGTTGTATTTGCTGGTAAGGCTGGCTCTTCATTTAACATTTCGTTGAAGAAGTAGTTCATTCGTTGAATTGTTGGTTTAATTGTAGCAAAGGCTATTTTATAAAAAGAACACCGGTAACTTTGAGCAACCTCAAATATACCGGTGTTCTTTTATATTTGTATGAGCTTTAATGTAGTTATTAGAATGTTACGTTTCATTCAGTTCCCAATGACAACTTCATCTTTACCCCAAATAAGGCGAATGACAGTACCTTTTCCCAAAGCCGTATCTACGATAATTTGACCACCCATGGCTTCGATCAACCCTTTGGATACGGCCATACCAAGACCTGTTCCATTCGGTGTCGAAGAGGTATTAGTTCCCCGATAGTATCGCTCAAACAACCGATTTGCTGTATTTTCATCCATACCCGTACCATTGTCAGCGAATTGAATAGTATGTCCTTTACCACCTTTGTCTAGCATAACCGAGACAGTAAGTATCGTATCCGGCGGATTATGGAGCAGGGCATTGGCTACTAAATTGTTAATAATCCTCTCCAACCAGGGTGTATACAGATTAACGGTTATGTCGATAGGAGAGGGCTTGTATACAATGGCTTCTTTCTTGTAAAAAGGGTTAGTTGCCGCTTGCTTTAACGCTTCCTGTAACCAGTTACTGAGCTCGATCTCCTCGGATTCTGGCGGTCGGATACCGCTCTTCAATCGATAACTCATTGCAAGGTCATTAATCAGCATGTCCATATGTGCAGATTTCTCCAACATTGTACCTGAGAACTTGCGAATCTCTTCCGCCGTCCAATCATATTGCGGTTCAGCAAGCAAGTGCGCATAGCCTTTAATCGACACAAGTGGCGTTTTCAGATCATGGGTTATTCCAGCGATCCATTCTTCCCTCATATTATCCGTTTGCTGACGCAATACCTGATCTCTTTGTAGGGTGCCTGAGAGCTTGTCTATTGAATGCATTACATCAGCAAAAATGCGGTAACGACGCTTCCATTTCCCTGAACGCATTCGGCTGCGGTGAATGCCTCTATGATCTACTGGCTCTTGATATACAGCATTACCGAGCTCGTCGAGCCATGTGAGGATATGAAGCAACGGGACGCCAAACCGGTGTGCCTGCCATAGTGAAAGCAACAGAAATGATAACAATATTGCTGAGAACATTACAAATATACCGATGAAAATCGTTCTCGCTTCAGCAGATAAAAGCCAACTATCGCTTATTGGCTTGCCAAAAGCATTTGGAAGACTGACGACCCAGGTAAGTTCGCTTTCATTAACATATACGGAGGATAGATGGAAGCCGTATCTTTCGTTGTACATTGAGCGTAGAGCAAGCTCCTGAAGTGTATAGGTGTTCGGTGCAGATGCAGGTCGATTGAAGGAAGCTAGTTCGGTGCCATTTGCATCTAGTAATTGAACGTAACCGTTAAGATGCTTAAGGCGCGTGGTTACATCATTAGGTAACATCAGTATTCCATTAGAAGATAATGACCCCTGACTGCTTACTTGTTCTAATAACGTGCCCATATCATTAGACACGCCATATAACAATGTAAATGTTCGACCGTCTTTCTCTTGGATCCAAAGATATATCTGATAGGGGAAAGGCTTGGCGCCTGTCCAATAGGAGAGGAACTCGCCGGGTGCATATTTCTTTGGCACATCCTTTGGTGCATTGTAGGATTGCTCCACTTGACCGTTCTCGTCAAGACTTTGCAGCCATCCGCCGTTTTTCTTTACCTGTTCAAGCAAATGCGGAGCAAAACGAATGCCCTCCTTACCCAGTTCGGAGGACGCTACAAGCTGAGCTAATCCAACAGAAGCAAAATCTCGGGAGATGAGGGTATCGTTTAAGCGACCCAAAATCCAAAAAAGCGTAACTGCAGTAATAAGAAGCACGAATGCGCCGGCGGTAGCTAGTTGAAGCACGAATCGTATCGTTAATTTTCGTTTGATGTTCATAATTGTTGAGGACTCCAAGTTTCCGCTTGTACAAGCTTATACCCAAGTCCTCTAACATTTACGATAAAGATCGGGTTAGCAGGGTCAGGTTCAATTCTTTCCCTGATGCGATGAATATGAACCATGACAGTGTTGTCATCGTGCAGTGCTTCTTCCCCCCAGACGCTTTCATATAGCTCGCTTTTACTGAAAAGCCTATTAGGGTTTTTGCATAAGAAGAGCAACAACTGAAAGACTAGCGCTGGACAGGCTACCACTGTTTGCTCAACGCGAAGCATACCTGCTGTTTCATCAACCTGGAAATGTCCATAGTCATACATCGCGTTTATTTTGTCAGAAGGCTGTACTTTGGCTGCATGCTTAGCACCTAGGTAACGCCTTAAATGCGAGCGTATGCGTGCAACAACTTCCATCGGATTAAATGGCTTGGTAATGTAATCATCGCCGCCTACAGCAAATCCAGTCAGCTTATCGAAGTCAGATTCGCGTGCAGTTAGAAACAAGATTGGAGCATCCGTCGTTTGACGGAGAAATGGACAAATTTCGATTCCGCTACGTCCAGGTAAGAGGACATCTAATATGATCAAATCATAGATTTTTGCTTCGCAGGCAGCAATTGCTGCTTCACCAGTCATGACTGTATCTACATTCGTATATCCTTCCTTACGAAGGACAGTCAACATGAGTTCAAGAATGGATTGCTCGTCATCGACAAGTAAAATTGCCGCAGTGTTCATGTTCTCATTCCTTTCTCACCATAGTCGTTCATTCCATCATATCATGATTTCTTGGACGTGAACGAGGCGTTACCTTAACGGAAGCTTAATTGTCCACTGAAGTCATGGATGAGAGTTAAGACATAGTTAAGTTTGCGTTATACGGGACCTAAGATTGGTTTGTTAGAATTAGGGAGTCAAAGGCAATGATATTTATAAATGTGGGGGTGCTGGAGTTGAACAAAATGACTAGAGAGAACAGGTTGGATCTTATCCACTATAGTAAAATAGTACTGGCAGTTGGTGCACTGGCAGCTATCATAACGGCATGCGGAGGAAAAAATACGACCGTAACTATAGACAAACCAGCTGAAACAACGAATGTGGAGGTGCAAATGATGAAGCCTGAGGAAGTGCCT
>Ga0153923_100430_pt1 | contig 13944 bp, 8 predicted proteins | sample TSNJ007MetaG_FD_104682 | JGI IMG/M metagenome (GOLD analysis project Ga0153923, IMG submission 104682) | Attine ant fungus gardens microbial communities from New Jersey, USA - TSNJ007 MetaG | ecosystem: Host-associated > Fungi > Mycelium > Unclassified | place: USA: New Jersey, Brendon T. Byrne... | reverse complement strand
TCGGTGTCCTTATTTTCATCTTTTACGATTAAACTAATCGGAAAATCCTTGGCATGCTGGTCGCGAATCAAATAATCTTTGTAATCCTCGCCCGAATTAAACATGAAGGTAAAGAAGCAAGTTGCTGCATCCAAATCCTCTAAACTGCGGACCGTTTGGGCTTGCTCGATCTCAACGAATTTGAAATTTTTCGGATTATCAACGATATCTAGTGCCGTGTAGCCTGATTTCTTCTCATCGCTCAATTTGATCAAGCCAGCATCCTGCATCATTAACAATGAATTATCACGATTCATCGCATCATTCATTATGGCGATCTGTGCACCATCCGGCAATTCGTCGATCTTGTCATATTTCGTCGAATACAAACCGATCCCCGTGTAATAAACATGCGGCTCCATCATCGCCAGTTCGCCGCCCTTTTGTTCATTGAAGGATTTCATAAACGGTTCATGCTGTGCAAACGACGCATCAACATTGCCGTCCTGAACTGCTTGTAACGCTTCGATATTATTTGAGAAAACCACGAATTCCGGCTTATAGCCTTCTGCTTCCATTGATTTTTTCGCAGCTTTAAGGGAATTCTCGGATACTTGGTTGCAGGCGATCTTGATATCCTTCTTCTCTTCTTTTTCTGTCGCCGCTTCCTTTTTCGATCCACAGGCGCCCAATACGAAAACCGCCGCTAACATTACCAATCCAATTTTAAATTTTTTCATCTTCATTCTCCTTATCGTTTTTTGTACTAAAGCCTCTTTCATGTGTCTGAGCGCACAAAAAAGGAACATACAAAGCTGTATGTTCCTCCGATCCATAAGAAATAAACGTGATTATCACACGTCAAAGACAGGAGGGAAATTTTGTTTGCTCATTAACTTAGAAACTCTAAGTCCACATTCAACTCAAACTCATAGTCGTTTAATAAACAAACCTTCCACCTCCCGAAAAATTAAAAGCGTTATCACTAAGAGTATAGCTGAAAGAGAAACACTTCACAATAAAACCCCAAAAAAAGAAGACTGCTTAAAAAAGCCGAATCCACTATTGGACTCGGCTTTCTCTCACTTATCTTTTCTTAAAGTAAATCAAACCACTGGCACTTAATGCAACCATTCCTACTATTATAAAGATTGGTTGTTTGGCTTCACCCGTTTTCGGATAGATTTTTCCGATGGTTTTGTCGATCCAAGTCGTACTGCTTGGTGTTTGGTCAGCAACATTGGTGGCAACGATCCTTCCGAGAACAGTTTTATCGAACTCTACTTTACCGCCATTTACTCCAGTGATAGTAATGACAACCTTTTGATCCTTCTTCAAGTCTAATTCTTTGATATCAAGAATGATGTTTCCATTTGCGTCAGATTTTCCTAGTGCAAATTTCTCACTGTTCACAATAGCGACATGAACGGTCGCTTCTGCGATCGTTTTACCTGTTAATTGTGTATCACCTTCGTAAATATTCGCAAGTTTTGTTTCTTTTTTGATTTTTTCAGTTTCAGCATCTGCTGCTGGATTAGTGCCAGGTTTTGCTAGAACTCTTGTAGAAAAGCTCGCTTTTCCACCATACGGTCCAGTGATCATGACAACAACATCCTGTCCAGCCTTCAAATTCATATTTTGTACATCAATTTTAAACTTACCATCTGCATCAGAGGTTAATGGAGCTTCAGCTTGTTCAACAATTTTTGCTTGTGGTGCTGGTTCGGCTGCTTGTTCAGCCCTATCTTCTGCAACAGCCAATTCAATGGTTGCATTCGGAATCGTCTCGCCTGTTAGGTACTTATCACCTTCAAAAAGTTCATTTAACTTCGTCTTCTGCTCAATTAATGTTGTTTCTTCTACTAACGGATCAGAAGTTTGAGTAGTCGAATCTGTTGGCAGAGTAGTCGTACTTGTAGTTTGCGATGTCGAACTATCTGTCGATGAATCTGTTGTAGCAGTCGAACTACTTGTAGTTTGCGACGTTGAACTATCTGTTGACGAGCTTGTTGTAGTAGTCGTTGTTTGCATTGGCAAAACAGTTAATGTAAAGCTAGCTTCTCCGCCGTTTTCCCCAGCTATCGTCACAGTTACTTCTTGTCCTTCTTTTAGACCTAGCTGATCTACGGCTACACTGAAGTTTCCATCCTTGTCAGCAGTTGCTTGTGCTAAAGCGCGAGCCTTAGTTGGTGCAATCGTTACTTTACCATTAGGAATGGTTTTACCAGTTAAGTTCTTGTCACCCTCACGGTAATCCGTCAGTTTCGTTTCCGCTTTGATCTTTTCGGTTTCTTCCTTCGCTGGATCAGTTGGTTCAGTTGTTGCTAACGTTTTTCTTCCTTCAATTGAGGCCGAAACTGTTTTGTTATTCGCTTCTAAATCCTTGATATAGCCGATAAATGTTTCTGTATCAGGATCTAAGGCGCCCGCTAACTTCGCATTGGTGAATTCAGAGAATCCGTCGCCTCCGCCGTATAAGAAATCGTTGATGATTAATTTGTACGTTGTGCCTGCTTCGATTACTGTGCCGTCTGCTTTTTTCAATTCTTTGACCACATAAGGATGGTCAGTATCCTTTTCATCAGGATTTTTTTCTACTGTATATTTTAATCCAGAGACTTGAAGGAAATACTTGCTAGTCTGCTGATTCAATACATTTTTGATTTGTTGACCGGTCATCTCAACGATCTGCATGATATTGCCGAATGGTTGAACCGCTTGAGCTGCTCCCCAAGTAATCGTCGCATCGGATTTCACTTTCAGGTCATCGCGAATTCCGCCATTATTCGTCATGGCAAAATCAACAACTTCACCATTTTTCTTAGCCATATACACTTGCGCATCAGTCACGAGATTTCCGACAGGTGACTCGCCCATCTCATTGACTGTCCGAGTGATGTCTTCTGCTTTATCTGCTGTACCGATTTTTTCTTCGGTAACGCTTTTCACACGATTGTCAGCATCGTCAACGATTCCTTGAACTGCTGAATCTGGCGCAACACCACCGTTTGGATCGACCGCACTGACCGTTGCCTTTGGCGTTCCAACAAAATCCTTCGTTGTCCTATCATATTCTCCTTGCAGGTCAATATAGCCTTTTCCTTGAGAAGTAGATTGAACCACCCGTGTATTCCCAACAACGCCATTCGTATAAACATGGTTATGACCAGCAAAGAAAGCATCGACGCTATTATCTGGATCAAGCTGATTCACTCGATTAATGATGTCAGCGGTCTCACCACTGACGCTGTCCCCAGCACCTTGAACTGATGATGTATGACCAAGAACAACGATCGCTTTAACTCCTTTATCTACAAGTACTTTACTGTATTTTGCAATTTCTTCAGCCGGATCGGTAAAATTATAATCCTTATGATATTGTGCTAATACAAGATTAGGAATTTCTTGTGTAACAACTCCAATGAAGCCTATGTTGATTGGATCAGTTTCAGTCCCAACGTTTTTAATCATATACGGCTGCCACCCATAAGGGATATTTCCCGACCCTTTTTCATGAACATTTGCAATGACTAAATCAAAGCCACCCTTTAATTGATCAGGAGTGTACTCATTATTATAATCATTGACTATGTCATAAAATCCAGCATCTGGACCTGGTTTCGCGCCAGTTAAAATTCGATTGAATTCTCCTAAGCCTTCATCAAACTCATGATTACCTAGCGTTCCCACATCAAACTTCATCTGATTTAGAATGCGCATAGTTGGTTGATCCTGCAATAAACCAGAATTAGCTGGACTCGCACCAACCATGTCGCCAGCTTGCACTCGCAACGTTTTTCCATCAGTATTCTTTTGTTTAAAAATTGTTTCTGCTTGCGTAAAATAGCCCGCCAACAATGCTGCCGTTCCTGCATCAGGTACTTTAGAGCCATCTGGTCCATAGTAACTTCCCTTCGTGCTCAACGCACCATGGAAATCATTGATGCCTAACATCTGGATCGGAACAGTAGTCGCGCTCTTTGGTGCTTTTTCAACCTCGGAACTGCTCTCAACGGTGATTTTATCTGCTACTGGTTCCGCTGATTGCCTGCTCGTATCGCTGCTTACTTCATTACTTCCTTCACTAGTGGAGGAACTATTTGTTGTTTCGCTTATTTGACTGCTAATGGTACTATTTACTTCGCTATTTATCGTTTCTGCTGCCGCTAATCCAGCCGGCAAGGTAAAGCCTAAAACGGTGAATAAGGTCACTGCACTTCTAATCAGACTCGGTTTCTTCAAGAATTTCATCTCCTTTAATTTAAACGCTTACAAAGAGAATATTAACAATTCTTCATGTAATATTCAAACTTTTTTCGTATTTACTTTTTATTTTTTGTCATTCTAATGAAAAAATCAAAGGGAAAAGCCTTAAAAACATGAAAATATGCCTTCTGTCATAAATAGCAAAAAAAGCCGAATCCACAATTGGACACGACTTCCTGATTTTTAAAAACTTCGATTGAATCACTCATGGCACTACCCATTTGAAACGAGGGTATTAAGCGTATCATTCTTCTGAATCCGATCTAACAGCTCAGGATTGATTCGATATCCTTTTCCCCACAGTGTTTGGATCGCTTTGTTGGCTAAATTCGTTGTTTCAAACTTGTTTTTAATACGAGTAACTGTGCTGGATAATGAGGCCAAGTGTGATTTATTGACGTCTTCATTCCAGATTTGATGACAGATCGTTTCTCGTGTGACCACCTGGTTGCCGGCTTGAAGCAGGATCGACAAAATCCTCGTTTCTGTCGTGGACAGATGATGCAGGACCTCCAAGAATTGATAATTGTCTTCTGGACTAGCGGTTTCCTTTTTCAGGACATTCGGTCGAATCAACGAGACTTTATCCGATAATTGCACATATTTTCGTTCCTCATATGACTGTTCATTTCGTTGGTTCTTCAAAGTGTACAGGCATTCCCGCAGTTCATCGACAGAATCTTCATTTGAAATAATGGCATTGATGAGTTCTTCTTCTAAATATTGATGATCCAATTCCGTCACTTTGGCTTCCACTTTTCGAATTATACGGATAGAATATTTTCGCAACAGCGGAACGAGCTCTTTGATTTCTGATTCACAGATTGTCTCACTTAAAATGACATACTGAAAGAAATTGAAAAACTCCAATACCTCTAATTGCTTGCGGCTGGTTTCAAGTATTCGTGCGGAACAATAGACTTCATAATTCAACGCCTGCAGCTTTTGTTGAATCTCTTGCTCGGCTAAAATATTTTTCGTCAGAATCAAGACTTGATTCATGCTAATCTCCCCTTCGTAGTTAAACCCTAATAATAATGATTCATTCGATTTCCTGAAGCACTATGTACCCGGAAGGAGAACAATGCAACAAATGATTTTCTTGCGTTGTTCTCCCCGATTGAATTACTGAAACTCTTTGCGAGAGATCACAGAAACCTTCGGATATTCATAGCGACCCTTAATTTCCTCTAAGTCGGGCACATCACTTTGCGCCAACTGATCCACGCGCGTTTTCATTTCTTCATAGATACTCATGATTGTTTGACGCGATTCATCGACCTCGCACGAAATCTCTTTCGCCCGATCATGGATCGTTTGTAACTCGGCTTCCGAATCTTTTACGATACGTTGGGCATCCATTTTTGCTTTTTCCACCATCCGATTCGCTTGACGACGAGCCGAAATTAAGACTTCACCGATCTCATGCTGCGAATGGATTGCTTCTTGCTTCAACTGTTCATTTTCTTTTTTCAATTCATCAATCTGGTCTTGTAATTTCGCGATCTGTTCGCTTTCGATCACCGTTTCCTGATGCTTCTGATCCGCGATCACTTGCTGGATCAATTCTTCTTTTTCCAGAATCTGTTGGTCCTTATCCGCAATCAATTGATCTAACTGAGCCACTAATTCTTCTTTTTGGGTCAGATCATCCGACAAAGTAGTCATTTGATCCTCGATTTGCTGAACCGCTTCTTGGTAGCGGCGTTCCCCATCTTGCTGGCTCATGGCGAACTCATGAAGCTGTTTCTTGGCTTCTTCCAGATCGGCTTCCAACGAGTGATACTGTTCCAGCGAGGCCTTCAAGGTAGTGACTTCTTCTTCCGCTTGATCCAGCTGTTCTTTTAAGTAGCCGGTCTCTTTATTGTCCTGCAAGTGTTGGATTTCTTGGCGATTTCGACGAACCTCTGTCTCTAGATCTTGGATCTGACGACGATTCTCGGCTTTCTCTTCACCAGTCCGCAGTAGCGCTTGTTTGTATTTTTCATTTTCCTTTGTCAGGCGCTGCTTTTCTAAGGCCGTTTCTCGTTTTATCTGCTCAAGCTGGTCCTCTTTTTCAGAAATGGTTCGTTTTAATTCTGCGATCTCATCGTTTTCTTTCTTCACAGGCTGCTCAACCGTTCTTGGGCGTTCTTCGATCATGATCTCTTCTTCAGGCACCGAATTGATCTCATCAATGATGTTCTTATTGAAAAACCAGCCATTCTTTTTTTGTTGTGCGTTCATACGGACTCCCACTCCTCTTTCTTTACTCTTCTTCTTGGATCAATGTAAACTCCTCATCGGCCTTTTCGCGTGAAAAGGTACAGCTATAGGTCTTTTTCTTCTCTTTATCATTCATCAGATTCATTTGGAAGGTGATCTGGGTTAGTTTTGAAACATCTTTTGCCTCTTTGGCGAAGGCCTTGACATTGTCTTTGATCTGTTGGCGATTCTCTTCACTACCGGAATCCCCCGCTAACGCAATGTTTAAGGTCTGTGTTGGAATATCCAATACGATCAAGGTTGTGGATAGACCAAAGTACGGGCTCACCTTAGCTGACAGATCGCTTTCGATCTCGTATTGCTTCTCGCGATTTTCTTCTGAAAATAGTTCATCCCATGAATACTCCTTCAACCCGATTCCCTTGGCAGGATAAGCTTTGATCGGCAGCTTGGTGATGATTTGCTTCTGTTCTTTTTTTAGCGTGTACAGCTCGTCTTTTAATTGATTGGTTCGTTCCGTCACTACGTGCAGCTGGTCCTCCATTTGAAATAATCCATACGTCGTCAAAAGCAGCCCGATCGCTAAAAAGATCGTCAGAAATAATAAGGCAGAGACATGTTTTTCCTGTTCTGCTTGTTTGACATACTCCAACTTTCGTTGAAACGACAGCGGTGTATTGGGCGGTAGATTCAACCGCTGCAGCTGCACCTTAATGATCATTCGCCGAAACCAAACAACGAGTATCAATATGACCAGCCCTACGCTAATCCAATTTATGATCAAAATGTTCGTTTCCCCTTTTCTCTCTCTAGTTTCGTTTATCGGCTACTCAAAATAATTGGATAGCTTCTGTCCCTGACTATTTTTCTTTATTTCCTTTAACAGTGTGCCGTTCGAGAGGGCTTCGACCTTGAATTCCAAGTCATCATAGATCGACAACACATTCTTCCGTGATTCTGAGACTTCGATCAGAATCTTTCGCGCCCGGTTACTGATGTTTTCTAATTCCAATTCCGCAGAGCTGATCAGGTGCTTCGCTTCGGTCTGGGCTTCTTCGATCGTGCGATTCGCTTGCTTCTTCGCTGAGATCAGCACTTCACCGATTTCTTGTTGAGATTGCACGACTTCTTTTTTCAGTTGTTCATTTTTCTCGATTAATTCATCGACCTGTTTCTTAGCTTGGATCAGTTCGAGGCTTTCCTCTGCGTCTTTTTGTTCCTTTAGTTTGCTTAGTTCGATTTGCGCATCTGCTAAACGACTGGCTAATCGTTCTTTTTCTGCTTCCAGCTGTTCCAGTGCACTCGTTTTTTCTTCGAGCTTCGCGATTTCCTCATGGGCATCGAACAAGGCGCTGTTGAGTGCTGCCTTTTCAGCTGCCAGTTCTTCCATATTTTCCGTTGTTTCTTCTTGGACTTGTTCTTCTGTCAGTTGTCCTTGTTCACCTGCATCCATCTGTGATTCCTCCAATGCGTTTTTAAGCTTTTGAGCGACCTGCTCTTTTAACTGTTGGATCGTCTGTTTGTATTTCGCGTTTGCTTCTTTGAGTGCTGCCAGTTCAGCGACGAGCTCTTCTTCCTTTTCTTCAAGCAATTCGTCCAGCACATCATTTTCGGCTTGAAGTTCAATCATTTTGGCCTCATTTTTTTGATTGATTATATGTAACTGCTGGTAATCCTGTTCCAATTCACGGTATTGCGTTTTTAACTGATCATTGACTTCTTTATACTCTATAATCTCTGTTCTAATCTGGTTCAGCTTTTTTTCGTTGTCACTCTTTTCTGCCTGCGACTCCTGATACTTTTGTTGGTACTCCTTCAGTTGCCGCGTTAACTCTTTCAAATCTAAAGATACGGCATTCCTTTCCGCTTCTTCTTCCTTGATGTGATCGATGGTTGCTGTTAGCTCTGCTTGTTTTTCTTCTAGTTGCTCCTGAAGCTGTGCCTCCTTTGATTCAATCGCCGTTTTCTCTTCTTCTAGTTTGGCAAGCTTTGTCTGCCATTCTTCCTCACAGTCGTTTAGCTCGTCTTCTAATCGAGCACGTTCAAAAGTGAGTTTTTCTTCCAATTCTTCCTTTTCAGTCTCCAATTGTCGAATACTGGTTGCCGCTTCTGCCTCTAACAACGCCAGTTCTTCTTTAACTTGGTGAAGCACTTGCCCTTCAGTGATTTCTTCTGCTGTCGGATGCTTTTCTTCTTGGCTATCCTGCTGGGTGAACGCTTCCTGTTCCTGAATCAGTTCTACTAACTCCGCCTCAGAACCTTCTTCATCCGCTAAATCAAAGGGCTCACGAATCTGGTTGGTTTCGTTATACAGCTCTTCTGCTTTCAACTCTTCTTCAGTAATATCATTGATGAATTCCTTCAACGCTTGGGTTGAAAGCCATTTTCTTTTTTTCTTATTCTCTGCCATTAGCCCTTCCCACCATCATTCTTTAGATTCTGCTCAGAAACATTCTTCTTATTAAAATTATCCGTATCGTTCTCCCGTGAATAATTCACGCTATAGACGATTTGCTTTTCTTTCCCAACCGTGGTGATCATCCGAACGTGAATGCTCCGCATTTCGGAAATCTCCTCCGCTTCTTTCGCAAACGCATCAAGATTCTTTTTGACGGTTTCCTTGCTTGCCTCGTCATCCGTTTGCCCTTTTAATTGAAGAGAGAGCGTTTGGGGAACAGCTAAGGACACTGTCGTATCAGAGGAACCGAAGTATTGTCTCGTCTCCTGATTTATCGCTGCTTCCATCTGCTTTTGCAGCTGAGAATCTTTCGTTTCAGCAGCTAATTTATCCCAGTCGTAGGTTTCAAGCCCGATGCCCTCTTCCGGATAATTCTTCAAAGGAATACTGGCAATCAGCTGTTGCTGTTCTTGTTCTAGACTTTCTAGTCGTTCTTCTAACTGGGTATTCTGCTGCTTCATTTCCTCTTGATCCTCTGCCAGCATCAGGAATGCACCCACAAAAAGCATCAAGGCGAGCCCGATAGCCAGACACGTCAGCAACAAGTAGCGAATATGCTTGGCTTGCTCGATTTTTCTTAGGTAATTTACTTTTCTGCGAAATAAGGGCGATTGATCTGGTTCTTTTTGAATGGCTGAAAACCGCAAATCAAACACGAGCCGCATCAATACAAAAATAATGGCTAAAACGATCAACCCCACGCCAACGACTCCTAATATCACCATCTTGACGTCCCCTTTAGCAGGATTTTCTTTCTCATTCGCTCTCCGCCTGCTTTCTGATCAAAGATGGGAGATGGAATTGAACCCTTCCCTCGATTTCTTTCTTGTATACAAATCCAAAGGTCCGACTGTCCTTCGACACATCGATGTGATCGCCGGTCGTGAAGTACAGCCCCTTAGGAATCTTTGTTAAATCCTTAAATTCTTCAGCGACTGCTGGAGAGAGTTGAAACGTATAGGTCGTTTCAAAATCCCCATGCTCGCCAATATTCAAGACCATTCGATCGTTGCGGATAAACATCGTATCTCCCGGCATGCCGATCACGCGTTTTACGAATTTCCCCTCTTCACCTTTGACCGAAAAGGCGATCACATCATAGCGATGAATTGGATCGCGTTTCTTCACCAAGACCATGTCTTTTTCCGTCAATGTCGGGCTCATGGAAGTCCCTGAGATTGGATGAAAGCTGTACTCTCTTCGCACCAGCTGTCCGGATATGAACAGCACCACCAATAATAGGAGGGTCAAGATCGTGAGCACAAGACTTTTCGCGATCGAACGGTGCGGCGGATTTTCTTCTTTTTTAGTTTGACGTGAGCGAACAGTTGCCATAAGTTACAATGCCCCTTTTACTTTGCTTTAATATATGAAACTTGGTCAGAGGTGGCTAAGTCATTAGCGATCACGCGATACGAAATCACCGTGCCGCCATAGACATTGCCCTCTGAAATCAAAATTCCTTCTGGTCGGACAACTTCTACGAAAGCCACGTGACCATATCGGGCATCTGAGCCGGCGACTCCTGGTTTAAAGGAAATCAACCAGCCGGCTTTCGGTTTCTGACTGACTTCATAACCTAATGCTTTACCTTTCGTCGCCCATTCGCCGCCGTTACCCATGTAATCATCAACCGATTTTCCTAATTGCTTCACGCGATTGAAGGCATACCAGGTACATTGTCCAACAGGGTATGAACCAGATGTATTGTAATTCACGCCGTTGTAATCAGGATATTTCATCCGACTGCGGTACTCTTCTGGAATTTCATCTTTTCCCTTAATAAAGACACCAGAATTTCCTTCCGTTGTTTTAACTTGGTCATACTGAGTTAAATGATACAAAGCGATAATGGAATTTAGTTTTTGTCCGTAAGTCGTATCCGTCGCATAGGTGCCGGTCAACGCATTGGTTGTACGTAAATAGTTCTTCGCTTCAGAACGCCACGTTTGTTTATAATAGCTGTCATTTCCTGAAATCCCGCCACGCAATAATTCCACATAATCGCCTAAAGAGGCCGCATAGTTTGGATATTTCCTAAATGCGGAACTGATGGAATAGAGTTCGCCATTTCCACGATCTTCTTGCGTTGCCATGGACACTGCTTGTCCTTGATATGTTCCTTTGATCCCGAATAAATTGTAATTCGGTGCCAATGACAAGCTGCTAGTACCAGATCCGCTTTCTAATAAGGCTTGGGCGATCATCACTGAAGCGAAGACATCGTACTCTTGTCCTAGTTTCCGTGCATCCTCTCCGACGGTTTCAATGAAGCTTTTGGCGCCTTCATTTTCGGTAAAGTTCATAGCTGCTGGATACTCTGCCAATGTTTGTTCCCCATATTCCGTCAAGGTTGTCTCTGGCAATTCTTGAACCAACAAGCTGTCTTCCAAATCAATGGATTCAACGATAACTTGTCGCTGGGTTTCTTTCTTAGGCGCTTCTTCGGATACAGAGGTTTCCTTTGTCTCTTCTGTATCCGAAGAGCCATCTGTTTCTCTCTCAATCTCTACATCATCGACGGTTAAGTAATAATCTTCACCGATGTAGACTCCTAATAAGACCGTTTTCTCTTTTTTCTTTTGATACAACAGACTGCCTACTGTGAGTTCTTCCGGCAGTTTTTCTGGTGTTCCAGTAATGTCTAATTCGAATAATTGCTGGTAAAGCTCAGTTGCTAATTGTGTGGCATCATATGTTTCTGCTTGTTCCGCCCCTACACGCTTGATTCCCTCATAGATCAATGCCGCGTGGTTTTTGTTTTTGAAACTGCTTAGTAATGGCAGTTCGAACCCTTTCAAGTCCGATTGCGCGACTTCAGTCGTTTTCAATTCACTTGGTAAATTCAAGGTGCTGGTTTCCGCAAAGGCTTCTGGCACTGTCGGTGTAAAGGTCGAACTTGCTTGCACACTCGAATACGCTGGTGTGACTGGTGCCGCCGCTGCGGGTGTAGTTGGTACAACCGGTGTTGATGGCTGTACTGGTGCTGATGTTACTGGTTGACGTTGACTCGTAGACGACTGTGCCGCCGCAGAACTGCTTGGTGTTGTCGCACTTGGTTTGGTGTTGCTCGGTTTTGTATTACTTGGTTTGGTCGAACTACTAGTCGACGAATTACTTGGCTTTGTACTGCTCGGTTTTGTTGTACTTGAAGTCGACGAACTGCTTGAAGGCTTCGTCGAACTTGAGGTACTTGTTGTTGAACTCGGACTCGTTGAAGATTCCACCGTACTGCTTTCAGAAGGTACAGATTCCGAAGTTGTCGAAGTCTCTGAAGACGTGGTAGATTCTATTGTTGGAACTTCTGGCTCCGCAACAGGAACTTCTTCAACAATATCCGGCACAATCCCTTCTTCCACAGGCGCTTCACTGCTCTCAGGAACCGAGACAGTACTTTCCATTGTTCCTGTTTCTACTATTAAAGAAGATTCTTCTGGCAGTTCGCCCGCCTTTAACACTCCACTACGAATACTGACGAGTCCGCCAATGAATACAAGGACTCCGCAAACGCCTATCATTATTTTTTTCATGAATCGGTTCCTTTCTAAATAAAACTAAAAAATAAAATTGGTAAGAGAAACAATAAGAACAACGGCACGACCGTCTGCATCGGATCAGAAATAATCTTCGCAGCTAAGGTCATACTTACCCGTTCGGGTTCGGATACGGGGTCTTCCTTCAGCAGGGTGCCATCGATCTTTCCCTCATCTCGCTTGAGTTTCATTTGTTTAAACAGATCATCCTCTGCCTCATGCAACGAATGGACACTTTTGAGATTTCCTTGAACAAGACGCCGATAGATCGTTCCGATGTCTCCTTCACAGCGTAATAAAGTCAGCTTGGCAATCCCATTTTTCGGCTCCTTTTCAACATACGATACCTCTGTCTCTTCAATAATCTTGTTCAAAGAAACCTCGTAGACATAGACTTTTTTAAAATCTGTCGTATAAATCAGTTGTCCCTTCTTCAAATCTTCAATACGATGCAGTAACACATCCTTGTCGAAGATGTTGTGGGCCAAGACGACATAGTTGCCTCGCCCTAATTGTTGATCGGAGCGATAGGTAGCCGCTCCGGTCAACAGGTTTTCATTGGCCATCCCAGCGAGGATCGGCAGATCGATTGAGACATCTGGAATCACAATCTTACCGATTCCCCAATTATTGGTGGTAGTCTGAACCACCGACTTGGCCTTGGCATAGTCGGAGATTTTGACACTGGCGATTTGTTTCTCCTCGTAGTTTCCACCCTCGATCTTGTTGATGTTGTAGGCATTCAGTTCTTCCTTTTGACCGATATTGACGGCCGCAGAGGCAGGTTCTTCTTCCATGTGAAGATACCCATAGATCGCCGTGATCAATACCGCGGTCATCGTCACGAATAACACAATGAACAGGGTCTTCGTGACTAGGAATAGACGTTTCAAATTCTTGCGTGCCTTGGCTGCCACGACGGGATCTTCTGAGCGGAATCGCTTGATGAAGCGGCGATACAAGCCCATCAGTAAGGCAAAGATCGCTACGTTCAAGCCCAGTGTCGCTAAGACAATGTTTTGATAACTCCACGTATTGCGCTTCTTGACTTTCTTCTTAACCGCCGTTTTATAATCAACCCGATGCCCGGTGACTAAGAGTCGGAAGGTGTTGATCCCTGGAGGTGTACAGGTCAATAAAGTAGCTTTGTCTTTGCCTTTATGTATCTTGACCTTATCAACATCACTTGGCAGGATTTCCTCGAAGGAATCAATCTCATAAGCCAAACGTTTGCCTAAAATATTGATAAAAAACAAATCGCCTTCTTTTAAGTTTCGAATATCGGTAAAGAGCACTTGGTTCTTGACCCCGCTGTGTCCCGTAATGACCGCATGGGTATTCTTCCCACCGATGGGAATCGAGGTCGGCTCAAAATGGCCCAAGCCTTTTTCCAATGTTTTGAATGACGTGCCGTGAAAAAAAGGCATTTGTTTGATATCAATCGCGGGAATATCCACGGTTCCCATGACATCCCCTTGTTTCATGATCTTGTTGTAAACGACG
>Ga0153923_100427_pt1 | contig 14151 bp, 13 predicted proteins | sample TSNJ007MetaG_FD_104682 | JGI IMG/M metagenome (GOLD analysis project Ga0153923, IMG submission 104682) | Attine ant fungus gardens microbial communities from New Jersey, USA - TSNJ007 MetaG | ecosystem: Host-associated > Fungi > Mycelium > Unclassified | place: USA: New Jersey, Brendon T. Byrne... | reverse complement strand
TTCCACCCCGGTGCTGATTCCCCCGAGATCAAGTACCTGCTCGAGCGCCGCCGCGAGCTTGGCGGCAACGTCCCCGAACGCCGCGAGCAGCACGCCCCGGTGAAGCTGCCGGATGCCTCCGCCTACGAGGTAGCCAACCGCGGTTCCGGCAAGCAGATGGCGGCCACCACCATGGCCTTCGTCCGGCTCCTCAAGGACCTGATGCGGGACAAGGAGTTCGGCAAGCGCATTGTGCCGATCATTCCCGATGAGGCCCGGACCTTCGGCATGGACTCCTTCTTCCCGACCGCGAAGATCTACAACCCCAAGGGACAGAACTACCTCTCCGTGGACAGGGACCTCGTCCTGGCCTACAAGGAGTCCCCGCAGGGCCAGATTGTGCATGTCGGCATCAACGAAGCCGGTTCCATCGCAGCGTTCACCGCTGCCGGCAGCGCGTACGCCACCCACGGCGAACCGCTGATTCCGGTCTACGTGTTCTATTCGATGTTCGGCTTCCAACGCACCGGCGACGCCATCTGGGCAGCAGCTGACCAGATGGCCCGCGGCTTCCTGATCTCCGCCACGGCCGGCCGCACCACCCTGACCGGCGAAGGCCTGCAGCACGCCGACGGCCACTCTCCGATCCTGGCCTCCACCAACCCCGCGGTGAAGACCTACGATCCGGCCTACGGCTACGAGATCGGGCACATCATGCGCCGCGGCCTCGAAGAGATGTATGGACCGGATTCCAAGGATCCGAACCTGATCTACAACATCATGGTCTACAACGAGCCGATCCTTCAGCCCAAGGCACCGGAGAACCTGGACGTGGAAGGTGTCATCAAGGGCATCTACCGGGTTTCAGCTTCCGAGGCGCAGGGCCCCAAGGCCCAGCTGCTGGCCTCCGGTGTGGCTGTCCCCTGGGCGCTCGAAGCCCAGAAGCTGCTCGCCGAGGACTGGGGAGTCTCCGCCGATGTCTGGTCCGTGACCTCCTGGACCGAACTGCGCCGTGACGGCCTGGCTGCCGAGGAAGAATCCTTCCTCAACCCGGATGCCGAGCCTCGCGTGCCGTTCGTGACCCAGCAGCTCGCTGGCGCCCAAGGGCCGATCGTGGCATCGACCGATTACATGAAGGCTGTTCCGGACCAGATCCGGCAGTTCCTGCCGAACGAATTCGCGACCCTGGGTGCCGATGACTTCGGTTTTGCCGACACCCGTGCCGCGGCCCGCCGGTACTTCAAGATCGACAGCCACTCCATGGTGGTCCGCACCCTGCAGCTGCTCGCAGCCCGCGGCGATGTGGATGCCGAGGCTCCGCGCCTGGCCCTGAAGAAGTACGATCTGCTGAACGTCAATGCAGGCACCAGCGGCAACACCGGCGGCGACGCCTAGCACTACCTGCAAACGCGAGAAGGGCCGGACACCGTGTGGTGTCCGGCCCTTCTGCTGTAGTCGCCAGCTGTGAAAATCTCAGCGCGCCGCGGCCAGGTCCTCGGAAATGGCCCGGGCCGCAGCTTTGAGCAGCGGCACCGCCCGCCGCCCGAAGGCGTCGTCCACGCGGGAGATGGGCCCGGAGACAGAGACGGCCGTGGGAGTAGGCGCACCGGGAACGGCCACGGCGAAGCAGCGGACGCCCAGTTCCTGCTCCTCTTCATCGATCGAGAAGCCGCGGCTGCGGATGGCGGCCAGGTCCGCGAGGAGCTCCTCAATGGTGCCCAGGCTCGCGGGGGTAGCCGGGGGGAGCCCGGAGCGGGCAGCGATTCCGCGCACCTGATCATCCGGCAGCTGTGCCAGGATGGCCTTGCCGACGCCGGTGGCATGGCTGTGTGCCCGGCGGCCGACCTCCGTGAAAGTGCGCATGGAATGCCTGGACGGCGCCTGGGCTATGTAGAGGACCCGGTCTGAATCCAGGACCGCCATGTTTGCGGTCTCACCGAGCTCATCCACCAACTGTTTGAGGACCGGTGTCGCCAAGGCACCGAGCTGTTTGCTTGCTCCCTCACCCAGCCGGATCAGGCGTGGCCCCAGGGCATAGCGGCGGTTGGGCAGCTGCCGGGCATACCCCAGCCCCACCAGCGTGCGCAGCAGCCGGTGGATGGTGGGAAGCGGCAGCTCGGCACTTCCCGCCAGTTCACTGAGTGTCGCCGATCCTCCGGCGTCGTTCATGAGTTCCAGCAATTCGAAAACACGCTCGACGGATTGGACGCCGCTTCCGGCAGTTCGCTCGGCCATCAGTTGGCCCTCCCGCAGTAGTTCAACAGTGGAATATTGCTGGAATATCGCATCGCGGAAGCCCTCTTCCGGTATCCACACCGTAGCGTCACGCGGGATCGGATGGCCAGCCTTTTCGGACTGATTCGGAGAATTGGGCTTAACCCTTGCCATTCCATATTGCAAACAATAATATCCATAATACGGAATACAAGCGGTGCCGGATGTGATGCCGGAAGTGATACTGCCAGGAGGCCATCCGGCGGCAGGAAGGGAACGATATGAAGGTTGAGCATACCCGTATCTCCCCCGCTGCCGGATCCGCCACGCACATCGGCGCAGCCCTGGAGGCCACCGCCAACCAGGAGGAAACTGCCGCATGAGCCAGCCCAAAACAGGGACCCGGTTAGCTTTCCAAGCACAGGACTACACCCGCATCGCCGAGTCGCTGCGGTCCACGGATGAGCTGCTGGCAGGCGGTTACCCCGGCGACGACGGCTCCCGGCAGCCGGTCCACACGGTCTACGTCCCCGCGGACACCTTCACGCCGGATCTGGGCGCCGAATGGGGCCGGCTGGCACTGGCAGCGGTGGCCGCCGAGGGCGGGCTGGAGCAGCTGGCCGAACGCCTTGGCCTGGATAACCCGGCAACCCTCGCCGCACTGGTGTCCGCCAAGCTATCCGCAGAACCGATCGAAGACCTGCGCCTCGATTTCGAGGACGGTTACGGCACCCGCCCGGACGCCGACGAGGACGCGCACGCCATCGCAGCCGGCCGGAAGGTAGCCCTGGCTGCCGCCGCCGGGACCGCTCCCCCTTTTATTGGGATCCGGTTCAAGTCCCTCGAAGCAGCCACGCGGGACCGTGGGCTGCGGACTCTGGACCTCTTCGTTTCCTCCCTCCTGGAAGGCGCCGCTGACGGTTCCAGCCCGCATGCTTCCACCCTGCCGGACGGCTTGATCCTCACTCTGCCGAAGGTCAGCACCGTGGCGCAGGTCGAGGCCATGGCCTATGCCTGCGGCCGGCTGGAGGAGGCCCATGGACTGCCTGGTGGACGCCTGCGCTTTGAGGTCCAGATGGAAACCCCGCAGCTGATCGTGGGCGCGGACGGTACGGTTCCGGTGGCCCAGCTGATTCATGCCGGCGGCGGCCGCGTCAGCGCCCTGCACTATGGCACCTATGACTACAGTGCGGCCCTGGGCATCGCCGCTGCGCACCAGTCCATGGAGCACCCGGCAGCGGACTATGCCAAGGCCGTGATGCTGGTGGCCGCTGCGGGCACCGGTGTACGCCTCTCCGATGGTTCCACGAACATCCTTCCGATCGGCAGCCCGGAGAACATCCACCGGGCCTGGGCGCTGCACGCGAGGCTGGTGGCCCGGTCCTTGGCGGCCGGCTACTACCAGGGCTGGGACCTGCACCCCGCGCAGCTGCCCACCCGGTTCCTGGCCACCTACGGCTTCTACCGCAGCGGCTTCGCTGCGGCCGCCGCACGCCTGAAGAACTACGTGCACAAGCTTGAGAGCACCATTCTCGATGAACCCGCGACCGCCCGGGCCCTAGCCCGGTTCATCCACCGCGGGCTGGCCTGTGGCGCCCTCACCGAAGCCGAAGTCACGGATGCCGCCGGAGTCTCCCCCGAGGAGCTGGCCCGGCTTGCCCACCCCCAGGTCCCCAACAGAAGCGGAAGTAATCAGTGAACCCCAGGTACTACTCTCCCGAAGCGGGGCTGCCGCCCCAGACCGCCCTGCTCTCAGACCGCGCCGTGGTGACCGAGGCCTACACCGTGATTCCGCGCGGCGTGCTGCGGGACATCGTCACAAGCGTCCTGCCGGACTGGAACGGCACCCGCGCCTGGATCCTGAACCGGCCGGTCGCCGGCGGAGCCACCACATTCGCGCAGTACCTGATGGAGGTGGCTCCCGGCGGCGGTTCCCGGACTCCGGAACCGCAGTCCACGGTGGAATCCTTCGTGTTCGTGCTCGACGGCGGTTCCCTGACGGTGACCATCGACGGCGAGCGGCATGAGCTCGCTCCCGGGGGCTTCGCCTATCTGCCGCCGGCTATTGTCTGGGAGGCCGCCAACAACGGCACCGATCCGGCGCGCTTCCAGTGGATCCGCAAGGCCTACGAACCGTTGGCAGGGCACCTGCCGACGGTCGTCGTCGGGCATGAACGTGACATTGAGCCGGCTGGGATGGCGGGTACGGACAACAAGTGGCGGACCACCCGGATGCTGCCGGTGGATGACCTGGCGTATGACATGCACATTAATGTGGTCACGTTCGAGCCGGGAGCTTCCATTCCCTTCGCGGAAACACATGTGATGGAACACGGCCTGTACGTCCTGGAGGGCAAGGCCGTCTACCGCCTGAACGAGGACTGGGTGGAGGTCCAGGAGGGGGACTACATGTCCCTGCGGGCCTTCTGTCCGCAGGCCTGCTATGCCGGTGGTCCGTCCAACTTCAGATACCTGCTGTACAAGGATGTCAACCGCCAGATTCTGCTGTGACCAGCCAGCCTACAGCTCCTTCCGCTGCTTCAGCGGGAGACGGCTGGAGCGTTAACTGCTCGATCCTGCTGACTGACCTGCCTCTGCTGGAACGGCCTGCCGCCGCGGCGGAAGCCGGGTTTGGGGCGGTGGAGTTCTGGTGGCCGTTCGATTCGGCGGTTCCGGATGATCTGGCAGTGGACGCCTTCCTGCGCTCCATCTCAGATGCCGGGGTGAAGCTGACCGGGCTCAATTTTTATGCCGGCAACATGTCTGCGGGCGAGCGCGGGGTGGTGTCTTCGCCGTCGCGCAGCAGGGAATTCCGGGCCAGCCTGGATACCGCCGTGGGTATCGCGCGCCTGACCGGCTGCACTGGATTCAACGCCCTGTACGGGATCCGTCAGACCGGCATTCCCGAGGCTGAACAGGATGCCACGGCCGTGGAAAACCTGATGATAGCGGCCGACGCCGTTGCCCCTCTGGTCGGAACGGTGCTGGTGGAACCGCTCAGCGGGATCCCGGGCTATCCGCTGCGGACGGCGGCGGATGCCTTCGCCGTCGTCGACCGGGTGCGGGAGGGCGGTATGCCGAACATCGCGCTCATCGCCGACTTCTACCATCTGGCAGTCAACGGTGAGGACGTTCCGGCGCTGATCGCCGATCATGCCGCTGCCTTCGGCCATATCCAGGTCGCCGACGCCCCGGGCCGCGGCGTGCCCGGAACCGGCGGACTGCCGATCGCCCGCTGGATCCTTGCCGCCCGGATGGCCGGCTACACCGGCCACATCGGACTCGAATACCAAAGTCCCAGTGCGGAGGCCTTTGCCTGGCTGCAGCTGCCTACCTCCGACTGGGCCGATTTAAAGGAGCACATCGCATGACTGATTCCGATTTTGACCTGGTTCTGCGCGGAAACCGGGTTTACGCCGGCGCCGGAACAGGAGCCTGGGAAGTGGGGGTCCGCGGCGGCAGTGTTGCCGCCGTCGTGCCCCTGGGCACCGGCCTGACCGGGGACCGGGTGATTGAACTCGCCGACGACGAGGCGCTGATTCCGGGCCTGGTGGACTCGCACGTCCACGTCAACGAGCCCGGCCGCACTGAGTGGGAGGGTTTCGCCTCAGCCACCCGTGCGGCGGCTGCCGGCGGCGTCACGACGATTATCGATATGCCCCTGAACTCGATCCCGCCGACTGTGTCAGTGGAGGCCCTCGAGGTTAAGCAGCAAGCTGCTGCGGGCCAGGCGTTTGTGGATGTCGGGTTCTGGGGTGGAGCCGTTCCCGGCAACACCGGAAACCTACGGCCGCTGCATGAGGCCGGAGTTTTTGGTTTCAAGTGCTTCCTGCTGCATTCGGGGGTGGACGAATTTCCTCAGCTCGAGCCGGAGGAGATGGAAAAGGACCTGGCCGAGCTGGCCTCCTTCGATTCGCTGCTGATCGTTCATGCCGAGGATTCACAGGTGATTGCCGATGCACCGGAGCCCACGGGGCCGGACTACGCCGGATTCCTTGCCTCGCGCCCGCGTTCAGCGGAGAACAAGGCTATTGCCCAGGTCATTGACGCCGCCCGGCGGACCGGGGGGCGGGCCCACATCCTGCACCTCTCCTCTGCCGATGCCCTGCCGCTGATAGCGGCTTCCAAACGGGAGGGCATCCGGCTGACGGTGGAGACCTGCCCGCACTACCTGACTCTGTTGGCGGAGGAAATCCCTGACGGTGCGACGGCGTTCAAGTGCTGCCCGCCGATCCGGGAAGCTTCCAACCGCGAGCTTCTCTGGCAGGGTCTGCAGGACGGGACGATCGACTTCATCGTTTCGGACCACTCCCCCAGCACCCTGGACCTGAAGGATCTGGAGCACGGCGATTTCGGCGTCGCCTGGGGCGGGGTGTCTTCCCTGCAGCTGGGACTGTCCCTGATTTGGACCGAGGCCCGCCGCCGGGGAATTCCGCTGGAAACGGTGCTGGAGTGGATGTCACGCCGGCCTGCCGAACTGGCCGGGCTGGGGCAGAAGGGCCGGCTGGAGGTGGGAGCGGACGCTGACTTCTCCGTGTTCGCCCCCGAGGACACGTTTGTGGTGGAAACAGCCAAGCTGCACCACAAAAACCCCATCACTCCGTATGCCGGCAAGGAACTGACCGGATCCGTCCGGCGGACCTTCCTGCGGGGCACTGAAGTGGCTGGGGTCGATCCGACCGGCAGGCTCCTGCGGCGGGGGTGACCGGTTTGGGGCGGGGGCTGGGTCGGGTGGAGAACACCAGCCCCACCCCGTATGAGCCATAGACCGAACTGCCGCGGGTAACCCTGCCTATCGAGACCGGGTCCGCAGCGGAAGCCGCCGCAGCTCGACGTCGACGTTTTGTCCCGAAATCTCCGCGGTCATATAGGTACAGAACGGCTGGCGGCGGCGGTCGGTGGGCGAGCCCGGATTCAGCAGCCGCAGGCCGCCGGGGGAAGTACTGTCCCAGGGGATGTGGCTGTGGCCAAAGACCAGCAGATCGGTCTCCGGAAAGGCTTGTTCCATTCGGGCTTCCCGGCCTTTGGCCGTGCCGGTTTCATGCACGACGGCGAGGCGCACTTCCCCGACCGTGGCGCGGGCAATCTCCGGCAGCCTGGCCCGCAGCGACGGTCCGTCGTTATTGCCCCAGCAGGCCAGCAGTGAGTTGGAGCGCGCCTGCAGCTGGTCCAGCAGTTCGTCGCTGACCCAGTCGCCGGCGTGGACCACCAGGTCCGCGGCCTCCACGGCGTCCCAGACGTCCTGCGGCAGGGCCTTCGCCCGCAGCGGCAGGTGGGTATCAGCCAGCAGCACCAGGCGCGTCGTCATCGGGGGTCCCTTCATCCGGTTCCTCTTATTCTGGTGCGTCCCTCTGCACCCTCTTCCCCCGAGGCTAGCCCGTGCCGCAGCTCCCGTGCGGTACGCCAAGCCTCCGCAGGCCTCGGCGGGATACGGTATTTCAGGAAGCAACGCCGATTCACACCGCACAGGGAGAACCTCATGACCACCACCTGGACGGCCCGTCCCGAGACCCCAGTCGACACCGCTGCCGTCCGCACCGTCAACGAAGCAGCTTTCCCGACCCCGGCGGAAGCCGACCTGGTCGACGCCCTGCGCACCGATCCCAATGCGTGGATCGACGGGCTCTCCTACGTAGCAGCTGCGCCGGACGGGACCGTGGTTGCCCACGCGCTGCTCACCCGCTGCCGGGTCGGCGGCAAACCCGCGCTTGCGCTGGCCCCCTGTGCGGTCCTCCCGGATTACCAGCGGCAGGGGGCCGGAGGCGCCGCAATCCGGGGAGCGCTGGATGCCGCCCGGGAACTGGGCGAGAGCCTGGTGGTGGTCCTCGGTCATGCCGGGTATTACCCGCGGTTCGGTTTTACACCGGCGTCCCGGCTGGGCATCGAAGCCCCGTTCGAGGTCCCGGACGAGGCCCTGATGGCCCTGCAGCTAAACCCCGGCGGCCCGCTCCCCTCCGGAAAGATCGAGTACCCGGCAGCCTTCGGGGTCTAGGTGCCGCGGCGGGCAGCTAAGCGCCGCGGCGGGCAATGACAGCAGCATGCGGCCGGTGTCCGGGGCCAGTGCGGGTCTCAACGGCGACGGCGGTAAAACCGGCGGCTTCGAGCAGCCGTGTGAACTCTTGGACGGGCCATGAATAGGCAGGGGTGACCTGGTGCGGGAACTCTTGGATTGCAGGGCTTTCGAAAAAGCCGGCCAGGAGACTTCCACCCGGGCGGATGCAGCGCGCCATTTCCGCCAAGACCCCGGGAACGTCGTCGGGCACCAAATGGATCAGCGAATACCAGGCGAGGATTCCCCCAAGGCTTTCGTCAGCCACCCCGATATCCCGTGCCGAGGCGACCCGGAAGGGTATCTCCGGGAAGTGCGCCCTCGCATGGCCGATAAAGGAAGGCACCAGATCGATCCCTTCGACATCGAGACCCTGGTCGGCGAGGTATTTCGTCCAGTGCCCAGGTCCACAGCCGGCGTCGATCACGGGCCCTGCCAGTGAGGCGGCCCACCCCGCCACGAATTTCCGGTCGGCGGGATGGGCGGCATCGATGGACCCGAAAACCTCGGCATACTCGGCTGCCCGCAGTGAGTATGCAGCCTCAACAATGCTTTCGCTCATCCCCCGCCTCAGAGTCCCACCCGGACCGGAGCCGACGATCCGTCGGCGTAGGTCACCGTTAATTCGACGCCTTCACCGTCATGGTCAGTGTCATAGTTCTGCAGTTCATCCCCGGGGAACCACAGCACAAACTGCCCCTTGGAGACGCTTCCGGTGACTTCGCCCTCGGCCTGGCTCGGGTAGGACACCCCGACGACGTCGGAGCCCGCAGCGCCTGCCACCATGGAGAGGCTGCCCGCCGACGTCGTCCCCGTTCCCATCCCTTGGGGAAGCAAGTCCCGGGGTCCGGGGGTGGGGCTCCCCCCGGGACCTCCGGAATAGCCGAATGACCCGCCGAACATGGAGTCATCGGACACACACATGGCCGACCATCCGTCGTCGCCGGCCAGCATCACCGTGGTCCACGCGCCGCGCTGCTCGGCGATTGCGACCTCGGCCCGTGCGGCGGAATCTTTCTCCGTGTGCCCCTCTGACGACCGGCAGTCATCCCCGGCCTTCGCACTGGCAGCCGGACTGAGGCTCGTCGGAACGGCGGTCCAGGTGGCATAGGCCGGGTCGCCACCGCTGATGGCCGGAAGCGCAACCAAGCCCGCGGTCACCGCAGCAGCCGCACCAACCAAAACGCCCCGGCCAACCTTCCGCCGGCGCAGCGGATGGACGTTCTGTGCTTTCCCCACCGCCGGATCAGCTGCAAGAATGCGCTCGAGATCGGTGCGTGCCCGCAGGGAGCCTCCGGAGGCAACGGCGTCAGCCGGATCAAGGGTCCGCAGCAGCATGTCGGTCTGTTCGTCTCGAATCATGATGTTTGTGTCCTTCCAGAAACGGGCTGCGGCGCACCTGACGACGCCGGGAGGTGGTCGAGCAGGAGCCTCAGTGCCCGGCGGGCGCGGGTGAGCCGGATTCGGTAGGCGACCGGGGAAATCCCAAGAACGGCTGCGGCCTGCGGGCCGGTGAGGACTTCGAAAACGGCCAGCCCCAGGGCCTCCTGGTGCACTTCGGACAGGCGGCGCCAGGCCCGCGCCAGATCGATCCGGCTCGTCGCCAGATCGATGTCCATGCTGGAGGCAGGCACATCAAAAGCGTCGACGAGGCGCAGACCGAGCGCTTCCCGGCGCTGCTCCCCGCGCCGGGTGTTCAGCAGGATGTTGCGGCTGATACCGAAGATCCATGCCCGCGCGTCTCCTGCGGCTGCGGGCAGGTCATCCAGCCGGCGCCACACCACAAGGAAGGTGTCTGCAGCAATGTCTTCCGCCCGGTCGGGAGAGGTACGGCGCTGCACAAACCGGATCAGCTCCGGATACACCGACGCATACAGCGCCCTGAAGGTCTGCTCCCGGTCGGGAGGGCCTGAAAAGGAGGTCATACCCTGTACCTGTCCGGAAGCGGGTGCAGTGTTTCACGGCAGCACCAAGATTTGTCCGGCCACCCGGAAAACCGCCGGAAACCGGACGGTCAGCCCTGCAGCGCGGCCAGTTCCTCGCGCAGCCGGGCCACGTGGCCAGAGGGGCTCACGCCATATTCGGCCGTGAGGACCTTCCCATCCCGGTCCACGGTCACGGTGGAGCGGAGGATGCCCATGGACTTGTTGCCGCCGAAGTTCCGCTCACCGTATGCGCCGTAAGCCTTGACTACGTCAAGGTCCGGATCGGAGAGCAGCGGGAAGGTCAGTGCCTGGTCCCGGATGAACTCCTGCAGCGCCCCGGGGCCGTCGGGCGAGATGCCGACGACGTCGTATCCGTCCCGCTGCAGCGCAGCCAGGTTGTCGCGGAAGTCGCAGGCCTCCGTGGTGCAGCCGGGCGTTCCGGCCGCCGGATAGAAGTAGACCACTACCCGGCGGCCGGCATAGTCCGCGAGGGACACCTGCTTGCCGCTGGCATCGGGGAGGGAGAAGGCGGGGGCGGTGGCGCCCGGGGAAAGCTGGGTCATGGCAATCCTCAGAGTGGATGGGAGTGGCGTCTGCTGCTGCCAGTCTAGGTATATCTTCTCCAGACTGGGCCGCAGCAGACGCCGATCCCGAAACCCTATTCGTCGTCGAAAGTATGCGCGAGCACCCAGGACGGGAAGGAGCTGATCTTCGCGTCAATGACCAGCGGAGTGCTGCGGTCCCCGTCGAGCCAGTCCTGCACACCGGCCAGGTCTGCCTCGTTCCGGACCGTGACTCCGGTGCAGCCGAAACCGCGGGCGATGGCTGCGATGTCGGTGTCCGGGAACTCCACGATGTCCAGCTGGTCGGTCTCGTGCACAAAGTGGTGCACCTCGGCGCCGTACGCGTTGTCGTTGTAGACCACCACGATCATCGGCAGCTTCAGCCGGACTGCGGTGTCCAGCTCGGCCAGGCTCATCATAAAACCGCCGTCGCCCACCCCCGCAATGGCGATCCGGTCCGGATTTGCGATCCCGGCACCGATTGCCGAGGACAGGGCCAGTCCGATCGATTGGAAGGCCAGCGGCAGACAATAGGCGCGGGCATCCGGAACCTGGAAGAACATGGCCGGGTAACCGTTGAAGTTGCCGCCGTCGGTCACCACCACGCGTTCCATCGGCACCAGGTCATTCAGGGCGATGGTCAGGGTCCGGGGATCGATCGTATCCGCGGAGTCGATCGGGTCGAAGTCCACGTTGACCCATTCGCTGCCGGACTTGATCTGCTCCAGCACCGCGTCACTGCGGTATCCGGCCGAAGCCGCACCCCGCGAAGCCAGCTCCCGGGTCACTGCCTGCGCCACCAGCGCGGAGTCGCCCAGGACACCGAACTCGACGGGACGGTGGAAGCCAATCGCCTCCGGGCTCAGGTCCACCTGCACTACCCGGCTGCCGGCCAGCAGCGAGCCGCTGCGCGAGGTCCAGCGGTTGAGGCTGGCGCCAAAGGCCACCACGACGTCGGCGCCCTGGATCAGTTCGGCGGTCACCGGTGTGGAGAAGCCGCCCATCACATCCAGGTACCACGCGTTGCCCGCGAAAATACCGCGCCCGACGGCGGAAGTCGTCAGCAGCGCACCGGTCTGCTCGGCGAGTGCCTCGATTTCGGCGCGGGCGGCCATGGCTCCGCGGCCGGCCACCAGCACGGGACGCTCGGCCGAAGCCAGCAGGTCCGCCAGCCGCTTGACACTTTCGGGTGAGGGGCCGGGAACCAGGGTGGGTGCGACCGCCGGGACGTCCGACAGGGAGAACTCGAGTTCCTCCTCCTGCACGTCGAGGGCAATGCTCAACAGGACGGTGCGCCGTTCGTCGCGGGCCAGCCGGAAGGCACGGACGACGTCGGCGACGGCGGTTTCGGCTGAGTGGACGCGCTCGGCGACTGCGCCGACGGACTCGGCCGCGGCGTCCTGGTCGATCCAGAAGTTCGAGGTCTTCTGGGTGGGCGGAGTGTCGCCGGAGAGCACGATCACCGGGGTACGGCTCTTGGCAGCTTCACCGATGCCGGTCATGGCGTTGGTCAGGCCGCAGCCCTGGTGCACGCTGACCACGGAGACTTCTCCCGTGGCGCGCGAGTAGGCATCTGCCATGCAGGCCGCCCCCATCTCATGCCGGGTGGCGGTGAAACTGGCGCCGCCGTTGACCAGGGCATTCGTGAAGTGGAAGTTTCCGCTGCCGGTCACCCCGAACACCTGCCGCACGCCCAGCTCGGCCAGGGTTCGTCCTACTGCTTCAGCTACCTTCATGGGTTTTCCTTCATTCGCTCTGTGTCCTGTGTCTCACTAGCGAGTGTAGGAGGGCACTGAATATAAGGCGACTGAATTTTATGACTAGAAACTATAGATACTGTCTATAGCTTGCCCGGCGGCTCAGTGATCAGGGCCTTTCGGAGCATCGATCCGAACCAGTCCAGGGCAGGCGTGCGGCGTCCCTGCTGCGGCAGGTGCAGCCGCACCTCGATGGGTTCGACGTCGAAGGGAAGGTCGACCAGCTGCAGCGGCCAGCTGCCGATCCAGCCGGCCGCCATGCTTTCCGGCACGATCGCCATCAGCCCGGATTCAGAGATGATCTGCGGCAGCACGGAAAAGTGCCGGACCCGGACCCGGGTGCGCCGCGTGATGCCAAGTTCTTCCATCCGCTCCTCGGCAGCCTGGTGTCCGGTGCTGCGGGCAACCTCCACATGGCCGGCAGCCAGGAACTCCTCCATGGACAGCGTGCCCGTGACAGCCAGCGGAAAGTCCCGGCGCAGCAGGCCAACGTAGCGTTCGCGCTTCAGCAGCAGGCTCTCGAATCCGCCGGCAAGCGGCCAGGACGCGATCGCGGCATCCACTGTGCCGCGTTCCAGCCATTCGGCCACCGCGGCAATGTCCATGGGAACGACATCGAGGTCCACCCCCGGTGCCGCCTCGGCCAGGTGCCGGAGCACCTCGGGCAGGAAGCCCAGCTCCCCCAAGTCGGAGAGGCAGAGCCGGAACCGGCGGGTGGACGTGGCCGGGTCGAAGCTGCGGGAGCGTTCGGTCAGCGATTCGAGGCGCTCCAGAGCCTCCCGGCAGTCGGGAAAGATCTCATCAGCCAGCGCCGTGGGCCGCATCCGTCCGCCGGACCGGACAAATAGATCGTCCGCGAACTCGGTGCGCAGCCGGGACAGGGAATGGCTGACCGAAGGCTGCGTGACGAACAGGGCACGCGCCGTCGTCGTCAGGCTGCCCGTCTCATACACGGAGACGAAAGTGCGCAGCAGGTTCAGGTCCATCCGCTCATCTTTGCATCTGCGGGGCCGGCACCGGGGCAGGCCGCCATCCGGGGCCTGGCCGGCCGGATCAGGCGGTGTGGTCCCGGCGCAGGTCCTTCTTGCGGATCTTTCCGCTGGCTGTGCGGGGCAGGTCCTCCACCACCACTACCGACTTCGGAATCTTGTAGCGTGCCAGGCGCCCGTCGAGGTGCGCGTGCACCTCCGCCGGGTCAAGGGTGAAGCCCTCCCGCAGGGTGATGACCGCTTTGGGAACCTCGCCCCATTTCTCGTCGGGTACCCCGATCACCGCAACACCGCTGACGGCGTCCAGTTCACTGATAATCTGCTCCACTTCGGCGGGGTAGATGTTCTCGCCGCCGGAAATGATCATGTCCTTCAGCCGGTCGGAAATGAACAGGAAACCCTCGCCGTCGAAATAGCCCATGTCCCCGGACCGGAACCAGGTCCCGTCGGTAAAGGAGGATTCGGTGGCGTCCGGCCGGTTCCAATAGGACGTGATGACGTTGGGTCCGCTGATCTGGATCTCACCCACTGCTCCGGGAGCGGCCGGCTGCCCGTCCGGGTGCGCCACACGGACGGAGGTGAAGAAGTGCGGGAGTCCGGCCGAACCGGCCTTCTCCCGGGACCATTGGGGCGGCAGCGCAGTGGCACCGGGTGCGGTTTCGGTCATGCCGTAGC
>Ga0153923_100426_pt1 | contig 14160 bp, 10 predicted proteins | sample TSNJ007MetaG_FD_104682 | JGI IMG/M metagenome (GOLD analysis project Ga0153923, IMG submission 104682) | Attine ant fungus gardens microbial communities from New Jersey, USA - TSNJ007 MetaG | ecosystem: Host-associated > Fungi > Mycelium > Unclassified | place: USA: New Jersey, Brendon T. Byrne... | reverse complement strand
GGAAAGGCGGTGGGCTGCCACATGGCCGACCACGGAGACGAATCCGGCCGCGCCCACCGACAGGAGCGGCAGATTGAGCGCATCGTCCCCGGAATAGTAGGCGAGCCCGGTTTCCGCGATGACCCTGGATGTGGACTCCAAGTCACCCTTTGCATCCTTCACCGCTACGATCCGGGGGTGCAGGGACGCCGCTGCCAGCGTTTCCGGGCTGATCGCCACCCCGGTCCGTTTCGGAATGTCATAGAGCATCACGGGAAGGTCCGTGCTGTCAGCAACGGCAAGGAAGTGGCGCAGCAGCCCGGCCTGTGACGGCCGGGAATAGTACGGCGCCACGACCAGCAGGCCGTCGGCATACTGGGCGGCCGCTTCCTCGGCCAGCGCAATGCTGTGGGCCGTGTCTCCTGAGCCCACCCCCGCAACCACTTTTTTCCCGGTCCCCTGCAGGACGCTGGAGGCGGCGTGGACCATAGAGGCTTTCTCCCAGTTGGAGGTGGCGAAGGACTCGCCCGTGGTGCCGTTGACCACCACTCCGTCATTCCAGCCATCCCGGCACAACCACCGGACCAGGTCTGCCGCGCCCGGCTGGTCGAGCTTGCCGGCGGCGTCGAACGGCGTCACCATGGCCGTGAGGACGCGTCCGAAGGCAGCCTCAGCCACCGAGGATTTCGAGGATGCTACTTCGCTGAACATGGTCTCTCCTGCTCTATCGTGACTGGGTCAGGGCGCGCCTGCGCCCGTGCGGGGGAAGCGAATCAATGCGGGGGCTCAGCGCGTCCCGGTGTTCCGGGGCCGTAGCCGAGCCGGCGACGGCATCCCAATGGGTCAGCGGATTCCCGTACCACGTGCTGTGGGCCGGGACGCTTTCTTCGCGCATGACCAGCGAGCAGCTGCCAACCGTTGCCCCCTCCTCGATGGCGCTGCCCGGAAGCACGATGCTGTTGGGGCCGAGTGTTGCTCCCGCCCCGATCCACACGGAATCCATCCGCATGATCCGTTCGTGGAACAGATGCGTCTGCAGCACAGTGCCCCGGTTGATGCTGGCGCCCTTGCCGATTTCAATGAGGTCGAATTCAGGCAGCCACCATGTCTCGCACCACACGCCGCGCCCCACGTTCGCACCCATCCAGCGCAGCCAGGCGTTGAGCATTGGCGTACCCAGGGACATCCGGACCAGGCCGGGGACCGCCAGCGATTCGGAGAAGACATCCGCCAGCTCATTGCGCCAGACGAAGGAACTCCAGAGCGGATGTTCCGAAACCCGGAATTGCCCCAGCAGCAGCCACTTCGCGGCGATCGCCGTCAGGCAGGCCGCGATCCCGCTCGCCAGCAGAACCGGACCGGACCACAGCACTGCGGCCAGCAGACCGGCTTCATCGGAGATGAACGCCAGCACGAAGACGGTGGCCAGCGCCAGCCAGACGGTGATGATGGCCGGAATGATGCGGCACGCCTCAACGGCGGCCCGGGCGAATTTCAGCCGGATCGGCGGATCATAGGTCCGGGAGGCGTCCCGCTCTTCGACCGGACGGGGAAGCTCCACCGGAGGCCGCCCAAACCAGGAGGAGTTCTCCGGCATGTCCGTGGGCGCAGAGGACAGCACGGCGATCAGCGAGTGGTCCGGAACGCTGACACCACCACCCACCACGGCGGAGTTCCCGACAAAGGACTTCTCTCCCACCCGCGAAAATCCAAGCGAGAGCCATCCCTGCCGGACCTTCGCCACGGAGACCATGGAATGGTCTGCCAGGAAGGCGCGGTCGCCGACGTCGGTGAGGTGCGGAAGGGTCTCCACCGTGGAAATTTCAGCGTTCCGGCCCACCTTGGCACCGAGCCATTCCATCCACACCGGAGTGAGCAGCCCCGCGTACAGCGGGTACATGGAGATCAGGTTCTTCGCCAGCAGCTGGTTCGTCAGCCACGCCGCCCAGCCAGTCGGACCATCCAGGGGATGCATCCCGGCAGGCAGCAGCGATTGGAGCATACGGACAGAAAACACCGTCAGCGCCAGGTACGTGCCCATGGTCAGCACCACGAAGACTGGAGCCCACAGGGCCAGCTCCAACAGCGCCGGTCCAAGGTCCTGGGCGTCCTGCAGCAGCAGGAGCACCAGCATGGAACCGGGAAGGACGGCCAGCAGCGTCATCACGGTGAGCCAGGACAGGCCCGCTGTGTACAGCAGGTTCATCCCTGCCGGCCCCTTGGTTCCGGGGTCCTTGGGCCAGCCCTCGCCGGCTGAGCCAATGTATTCCATCGGGGACCCGGACCATTTTTCGCCCGGCGGCACCTGGCCCGAAACGAACGTCCCGGGTTCAATCTCGCTTCCCGCGCCGACCTGCGCGTTCCCGGTCACCGTGGACCGCGCCCCTACCCGGCTCTGCGCTCCGATCCGGATGTGCCCAATGTGCAGGAGATGCCCGTCGAGCCAGTGCCCGGCCAGGTCCACTTCATATTCGACGGCGGCACCGGCGTCGATCTGCGCCAGCCCGGTTACCGGAGGCATGGCCTCCAGATGCACATCAGGCCCTACGCCGCAGCCCAGGGCCCGCGCGTACCAGAGTCCCAGCGGGGTCCCCATGATGGGTTCCAGCTTGCCGTACGTGACGATCCGTTCGGCGGCCCAGAGCCGCAGGTGAGTTCCCCCGCCGCGCGCATAAACGCCGGGCCGGATCCGGAACAGAAGTGTCCGGCAGGCCAGCACCGCCGCGAGCATCCGGGCTGGAAGGCTGTAGAGCACAAGCCAGGCAGCCAGCAGCGGCAGCAGCGGCGGATCCGGTGTCCAGGGTGTGGCCAGCACGTTGCTCATCACCCAGCAGACAATGGCGATCCCGGTGACGTAGCGCAGGCCGGTGATGGCGTAGAGGCCGGCGATCAGCGGTGCCTGGAACAAGCCCGTCCACCAGGGAGTATTGGGAACTTCGCGCTTCGCGGCGCCGTCGTCAGTGGTTTCCCGGAGCCGTCCGGCCATCGCCAGGAGGGAGGGATGGGCGTAGATATCGGCGATCGAGACCTTCGGATAGCGTTCCCGCAGCGCGGAGACGAGCTGCGCGGCCGCGAGGCTCGCGCCGCCCAGGGCAAAGAAGTCGCTGTCCTTGGTCAGCGGCTGCGGACCCAGGAGGTCCGTCCAGCGCTTGGCGAGCCAGCGCAGGTCAGCATTGAGCTCCACTTCGACGTCAAGCTGCTGCTCCGCTGCTGTTTCGGGGGCGCTGAGCGCGTTGCGGTCCACCTTGCCGGAGGACTTCATGGGCAGCTCATCAATGATCCGCAGGGTGGGCACCAGCGTGGCCGGAAGCCGGGTGCTGAGTTCGGTCCGTGCAGCCGCCAGGTCCACGCCCCCGGCGGCGGATTCGACGAGATAGCCCACCAGGATCTCATTGCCGCTGGCGGTGACCTGCACGGCGGCCGCGGCGCTGGTAACCCCCGGCAGTGCCGCCAGGGCATGGTCGATTTCCCCCAGTTCCACGCGTCTGCCGGCGAGTTTCACCTGTTCGTCCAGGCGTCCGGCGAAAATGAGTCCTTCGCGCTCGGCCCGCACCTTGTCTCCGCTGCGGTAGGCCCGGTTCCAGCCCAGTGACGGCAGCGGCGCGTATTTCTCGGCGCTGATCCGGGAATCCAGGTAGCGGGCCAGGCCCACCCCTCCAATGACCAGTTCCCCCTCTTCACCCCAGGCCACCGGGTTACCGTCCGGATCCACGACGGCGAGGTTCCAGCCTTCCAGCGGAAGGCCGATCCGGACGGGGTCGGTGCCGTCCAGCCGGGCGCCACAGGCGATGACTGTGGCTTCGGTGGGACCATAGGTATTCCAGACTTCGCGGCCGGGTCCGGAGAGACGGGCACCGAGTTCCACCGGGCAGGCTTCGCCGCCGAAGATCAGCAGCCGGATCCGGCTGACAGTCTCCGCCGGCCAGACGGAGGCCAGGGTGGGGACAGTGGAGACCGCCGTGATTTTGCGCTCCTGGAGCCAGGGCCCCAGGTCGATAATGGAGCGGACCACTGAACGGGGAGCCGGGACCAGGCAGGCACCGTGAGCCCAGGCCAGCCACATCTCTTCGCAGGAAGCATCGAAGGTTACGGAGAGACCGGCGAGGACCCGGTCTCCCGGGCGCAGCGGCTGGTCAACGCAGTAGAGCCGTGATTCGGCGTCAACCAGCGCGGCAGCGGAACGGTGGGTCACGGCAACGCCCTTGGGCTTGCCGGTGGAACCGGACGTAAAAATGATCCAGGCGTCGTCCTCGGGGTGCGGTTCCGGGCCGCTGCCATGGATGGGAACTCCCTGGCGGATGGTCAGCTGCAGTCCTTCGCCGATCACGGCGCAGACTCCGCCCTCGGCCCAGACAACGTCCGCGCGGCCGGAGGGCTCGTCCGCGTCGACCGGCACATAGGCAGCACCGGAGAAAAGGACCCCGAGGATGGCGATGTACAGGTCCGCGGATCCGGAAGGGACCAGGATCCCGACCCGGTCTCCGGCACCGATGCTGGCTGACCAGAGTTTCCGGGCCAGGGCGTGCACCCGGGTGGAGAGCTCGGCATAGGTGAGCGGATCCGTTCCGTCGTCCAGGGCCGGCGCCGACGGATAAGCGGCTGTCGTCTCGTTGAAGATGTCTACGAGGGTGCGCTGCTCCGGCGCGGGACCGCCGTAGTAAACGGCGTGGTCGGGCGCCAGCGTGGTGCGGCTGAATACCCGCATCCGGTCAGCTTCCGCCCGGGATGGTGCCGTGGAGTTGCCTGTGCAGGTGCTCTGACGGATTCCCTTCGTTGAGCTCAGTGGTTCGGACCGGTCTTCGGACAGAGTCATCGGGCTTTTCTTCCTTGGTGGCACGGTGTGGCATGGCTGTTCGCCGCATCGCTCTGTCTCCCAGCAAGACACTCGAACCAGCGGCCAAAGGTAGCCTAAGGACGGCCTTCTGCCCTGAACATGAGTACCGTGGCCTGCCCTCTGCTGCCCGGTACGCAGGCCCCCACCGAGCAATTACTGGCGCTCTACTCGTTCCGGTACGGCTGACCTCGTGATACTCATGGCTCACAGGAAACTCCCAGTTAGCGCATAGCCGTGGCACAGTCCGCATTGTTTGCCTCGGACCAGCGGTCCGAAGCAGATGACTGGTGCCATCTAAAACACTGGCACCACCAGCACCACCGGCATTACCGATAAGCACCCGCTCTACGGGCAACACTGGAACTTCCGGCACCACGGAAACGAACAGCACCACAGACATGACCAGCGACACTGGCACTACGGGCAACAAAGCAGACGCAAGCACCAGGCAGCAGCATTTGAAGGGGTTCCATGAGCACTTCCGGCACGACGCCGAAAACCAGGTTTACGGGAATTGACGCGGCCCGTGGAATCGCACTGATCGGCATGATGGCCATCCACGTGCTCCCGGCGGTTACAGACGATTTCTCCCCCACCTGGTCCTGGTCCCTTTTCGCCGGAAAGTCGGCCGCACTGTTCGCTCTCCTCGCCGGGGTCACCCTGGCACTCTCCTCTGGCGGAGTGCGTCCGAAACGGGGGCTGGAACTGGCGGCCGTGCGCCGGGGAACCGCGGTCCGCGCGCTGCTGGTGGGTGCGATCGGCCTGACCATTGCCTATATCGATATGCCGGCCTTCATCATCCTGGCCTACTACGGTGTGATGTTCCTGCTGGCGGTTCCCTTGCTGGGCCTCTCCGCCCGGGTGTTGTTTGCAGCGGCGGCGGGCTTCGCCGTCCTGGGTCCAACCCTGATGACTCTCCTGCGCGATTACCTTCCGGAACCCGGGTATGACCCGACCCTAACGGACCTCTTTACGGACCCGTGGCAGATCGTGACCCAGCTGCTGCTGACCGGGACCTATCCAGCAATCCCCTGGATGGCGTACATCTGTGCCGGACTCGCCATCGGACGGCTGCGGCTCGGGGAATGGAAGACCCAGACAGCTGTTCTCGCTGCGGGAGTTGGCACCGCCCTTGCCGCGGCGATGGCCTCGGCCCTGCTGCTGGGGCCGTTGGGCGGCCTTGACCAGATTGTGGCTGCCACGCCGGGCATGGACACTGAAGCAGTCCAGGATGTCCTCATCTGGGGGCCGGAAGGATACCTGTCCACGTCGTCGTTCTGGTGGTTTGCCATCCTCGCTCCGCACTCCACGACGCCGCTGGACCTCGTGTACACCATCGGAGTTGCCGCGGCCGTGCTCGGTGCGATGCTGCTCCTCGGCAGCGTGGCCGGACGCTATCTCCTTCCGCTGGCCGCCGCAGGGAGCATGACGCTGACGCTTTACACCGCGCACCTTCTGGTCCTGGGCAGCGGCTTCTATGAGGACCAGCCCGAAGTCTCCTTGGTGCTGCAGGTCGCCGCCGTGCTCGCATTCGCACTGATCTGGCGTAAGTTCCACAGCCAGGGGCCGCTGGAAAACCTGGTCGCGAAGGCCGCAGGAGCGGCCCGCCGGCGGGTACTGGCGCGCGGCAAGGAAGTGCCGACTGCCGACGGCGGACCAGGGACAGGCTGAGGACAGGCCTGCGCCGGAGCGTCGTCCAGGGAAAGCTTAATTCCAGCCGCGCCGCTCAATCCGGATGCCGCCGGCTGCCGGAACGGCCGCGGCGGCGAGAAGCCCGGTTGGCAGGCCGAGCATTCGGGTGTCCAGATCAATGATGAACACGCGGTCCCCGGCAGGGCCCACGGCCACGGTGGAGTCCATGCCTGCCTCCACGCCGACCTCAACCAGGTGCGGGGCGGTGCGCAGTCCGTCTCCCGAGGCCTTAAGAACTGCTTCCTTCCGGGTCCACAACCGCGCCTGCCGCAGTGCCCGGCTTGCTGGCGCAACGACGTCGTACCTTGCCTGTTCAGCGTCCGTGGCTATCACTGCGTCCAGCCGTGGATCACCGAATCCGGCGAGATCGGCCAGGTCCACGCCCAGCGGTCCGGCAGCGGTGGCCCCGGCCAGCAGCCATTGCCCGCTGCGGCTGAAGCTGACCTGGAAGGGCACCGTTCTCCCCTGTACCTGGTAGCGCGGAACTCCGTGGCTCTGCGTGGCAGCGGCCCCACATTCCGGGCACTGGTAATCGGCGGTGACCATGGCGGGGTCAACATCCGCCAGCCCAGCCACGAATCGCCGCGCGGCCTGCCGGGCAGCGAGGAAGCGGCGCTGCACCGCCGGCACGGCAAAGGCCCCGGCCCGAAGCAGTTCGGCCGGGGTCAGCGGAGCTTCAGCCGGGTCAGGTTCCGTCAGCTGCACGGCGGCGAGCGCCAGGACCGCGACATCTGCGCCGCCCCCGGCCCCGGTCTCGATCCCCGTCGCGTTCCCAGCCTCGCTACCTGTCTCAGTTGTTGTCCCAGGTGTCGTCCCAGTTGTCCCAGTTGTCCCAGTCCAGGTTGTCATCCTGCCGCACCCTACCGGCTGGCGGCGGTTCGGGGAATCCCCCGGCCGCTGCGGCCCCAGGATGAGCGGGCACGGCGAGCGGGCCGGAAACAGCGGTCCGGGAATAAGCGGGAGGGGACCGGACGTTGCGGGTTTTTGTGTTGGTAGAAATTTGGTCCGATATCGGATGCCCCTGGTGTTTCATTGGCAAGCGGCGCTTTGAAACCGCTCTGTCCCGCTTCGAGCACGCCGGAGAGGTGGAGGTCCGCTGGCGCAGCTACCAGCTGGATCCCACGGTCCCCGAGCACTTCGACGGCACGGAGGTCGACTACCTCAGCAAGGTCAAGGGCATGGACCCGGCCCAGGTTGCGGGGATGCTGGAGCATGTCACTGCCCAGGCCGCAGGCGAGGGCCTGAATTACCGGTTCGCAGATCTGGTGGTAGCCAACAGCTTCACGGCGCACCGGCTCATTCATCTGGCCCGGGAGTCCGGCGGCCCGGAAGCCGCGGCTGCCGTCAAGGAAGCGCTGCTTTCAGCGCATTTCGAGCAGGGGCTGGACATCGCGGACCACGGGATCCTGGCAGAGATCGGATCCCGGGCCGGCCTGGACCCGGCCATGGTGCGAACCACCCTCGCCGGTACTGACTACACCGAGGCCGTGGAGCAGGATGTGGCCGAAGCCCGGGCTCTGGGAGTCAGCGGCGTCCCGTTCTTCGTGCTGGACCGCAGGTACGGCATTTCCGGGGCCCAGCCTGCCGAGCTCTTTGAGCAGGCGCTGGCCCAGGCGTGGGAGGCCGGACACCAGCCCCTGCAGCCGGCAGCGGCATCCGCAGCAGCATCCTCTGACGGAGCCAGCTGCTCGCCGGAGGGCTGCAGCTAGCCTGCATCTGGAACACGGTGCTCTGCTGCAGCTAGCCTGCGCCCGCGGACGGAGAGCTTGACGTCCAAGGGCAGCTGATGGGTCCTGGAATCGCCGCCTGCGCCTTTTCCACCGGCACCAGGCCCTCATACGTGGACCCCAGCACCACATCCACGGAGGAGTCTTTCCGGTCATCCTGGATGTAATGGGTGGATGGAATCTGCTGCTGCACGGTAAAGGCAGCCGCTTCACCGCCCGGTCCGGAAAGGATGATGGCTGTCATTCCCGCCCGGTTTACCGTGCTGTTCCCAGTCTGGTCCACGTTGAAGCCGCGGGATTTCAGGGCTTCCGCCACCTCCGTGGCGAGCCCGGGAGTCGGCGTCGAATTGTAGACGTTCACCGTCACGGTATCCGGCGCCTGGTAGAGGTAGGGGCCGGCGGGGCAATCGGTCTGGGCCCCCGGCCGGATATCCGGCCGGGGCAGGTTGATCCAACCTGCGGCAATTCCCTGCACCACGATGGCGGCTGCAATCAGCACAGCGATGAGAAGCCCAAGCACAACGCCGTGAAAGGCACGGCGGCGTTTCGCGCGGCGCGCCGCGGCGTCGTCCCCGCCGTCATTGAAGACAGTGCCAAGGTCCTCTTCGGTAACGATCCTGTGACCGTGCCACTGTTCAGGGGCGCCCTTTGCTTGAGCGCCGTCATGTTGCCCTCGAGGGGGCTGGTTAGTCATCGATCACGAGCACGCGGGCGTGCAGGATTGTGCGCTGGTGCAGCGCGGTCCGTACTGCCCGGTGTAGTCCGTCTTCCAGATACATGGTGCCCCTCCATTGCACGACGTGCGGGAACAGGTCTCCAAAGAAGGTGGAATCCTCGGCCAGCAGGGCACCGAGATCCAGCGTGGCTTTTGTAGTCACCAGCTCATCCAACCGAACCTGCCGGGGAGGTACCGCTGCCCAGTCCTTGGGTGTTACGTATCCGTGGTCAGGGTAGGGGCGCACATCGCCAACAGCTTTGAAGATCACTAACCCAGACTAGAGAAGTTAAGCACCCAAGGAAACAGGACTCCCCGGCGGCAGGCCCAGCATTACGCGGTTCCGGGCTGATTGGATGCCTGCGGGAGCGCTGGGAACAGGAATACTGGAGGGGTGAACCCCTCTGTTTCCCGCTTTGGCCTGCTCCTCGACGTCGACGGCCCCATCGCGTCCCCGGTTACCCGTACCGTTTCACCTGCCGTGGTCGGCCATCTGGTGGCGCTTGCCACCGCCGGCTGGCCGGTGGTCTTCAACACCGGACGCTCCGATGAGTTCATCCGCACCCAGGTGATGGAGCCCATGATTTCCGCGGGCCTTCCGGACGACGTGCAGGTGCACGCGGTCTGTGAGAAGGGCGCGGTCTGGTTTTCCTTCACCGGCACCGGTCCGGGTGCCGTCCAGGTGGATGAGGCGCTGGCGCTGCCTGCCGCCTACGCCGACGCCGTCCGGGAGCTGGTCACCGGGAAATACACGGGTCACATGTTCTTCGACGAAACCAAGCTGGCCATGGTTTCGGTGGAACAGAACATCGACGTCGCGAATGCCGATTACCTCGCGGAGCAGGAAGCGTTCGACGCCGATGCGCTGGCACTGATGTCCCGCTTCGACATGGGTGTGTGCCGGCTGGACCACCATGCGCCGGCGTCAGACGATTCCGTGGACTACCGGATCGATCCCACCATCATTTCAACGGACATCGAGGCGCTCGGTGTGGGTAAGGACCTCGGTGCCCGGCGGGCGCTGTCCCTGCTGGAAGCCGCCGGAACGCCGGTTCCGCAGACCTGGCGGACCGTCGGGGACTCCCGGACGGACTACGCGATGGCCGATGAGCTGCATGCCCTGGGCTTCAACGTCGCACATGTGGACGTCCGCCCGGCCGACGGCGTTCCGGCCACACCGTACCCGGTACTCACTGCGCCCGGGCTGATCCACGACGACGCCGGTGAGGCCTTCCTGGCCCGGTGGACTGCGATGGCTGCCGGGCTGGCAACGGACGACGCCGGCGAGGCCTAGGTTCCGAGCGGCTGGGTTTCGAGGCTGCGTGACTCTAAATATGACGCGCCGCAAACTGAGGACTGCTGCAAAGCCGCAGGTCACAGCCTCATGACGCCGTGTTGCGTAACATTTGGTTCCCAGTTGACAGCCCCCGGTGCTAACTTGCCGGAATGAGCGATAACCCCACATCGATCCCCGTCCTGGACCTCAGCACCGCCCGCAGCGCGGACGGAACCTTCAACGCCGAATTCATCGACCAGCTGCGCGAAGCGACCCACAAAATCGGGTTCTTCCAGCTGGTGGGTTACGGAGCCGGTGAGGAACGCGTCAAGGACCTTTTCGATGTCACGAAGCGCTTCTTCGACCTGCCGCTGGAGAACCGGCTGGAGCTGGATAACCGGAAGTCCCCGAATTTCCGCGGCTACACCCGGCTCGGCACCGAACTGACCCAGGGCCGGCCCGATGCCCGCGAGCAGGTCGATTTCGGACCGGAACGCGACGCCGTCGAAAACTACCCCGCTGACCAGCCGTTCTGGCTGGTGCAGGGCCCCAACCTCTTCCCGGACACCGTCCTGCCGGAACTGCGCAAAACCTCGATGGAGTGGGCCGAACTGATGTCGGAGGTCGGCGCCGAGCTGCTTTCCGCCATCGCCGTTTCGCTGGAACTGCCCGAAGACCACTTCGCCGAGCCGTTCGAAGGCACCCCCGCCTGGATGTCCAAGCTCATCCACTACGTGGGCGGCGTTGTGAAGGAAGCCGGCACCCAGGGTGTGGGCGCCCACGCCGACTATGGCTTTGTCACCCTGCTGCTGCAGGACGAGGTAGGCGGCCTCGAGGTGAAGCCGCACGAATCCGACGAATGGCTGCCCGTGGAGCCGATCCCCGGCGCCCTGGTGGTGAACCTGGGCGAGATGCTCGAGGTCGCCACGCAGGGTTACCTCTCCGCTACGATTCACCGGGTGCAGGCTCCGCCGCCCGGTGTGGACCGCTACGCCATTCCGTTCTTCTGGTCCCCGCGCCTGGACTCGGTCATCGATCCGGTCCAGCTTCCGCCGGCACTCGCCGCCCAGTCCCGCGGCATCTCGGACGATCCGCAGAACCCGATGCTCGCCTCCTACGGCGCGAACGTCCTGAAGGGCTGGCTCCGCGCCCACCCGCAGGTAGCCGCGATCCACCACCCGGAGCTGGTCTCTGCGAAATAGCAGTCAGCAGGCAGCACATGAAGTACGACGGCGGCCCGGCAGCAGGTGTCTTGAGCATCTGGAGCCGGGCCTCCGGCGTTAAGGCTGGCGGTCTTAGGACTACCCGGCAGTCCAGGTTCCAGGACGAAAAAGATGAAGCTGACGAACGCCGTCCGGCCCGTCAGGTGCGGCGGCAAAAGCTCCCGGGGTGTGTCCGGCGCGATTGGCGGTTCGCTCAGGAGGGACTGGGATCAAAGCCGGTTATCAGACGGGCTTTCGCGGACGGGACAACGCGCCGATCCCAGCAAGCGCCCTCCGCCACCCCGGCCCGCTCCCCGCTCGGCCGCTGACCCTCGGTTCCTCCGCACACCCGAAACCGGTAGGGTTTGCAGCCCCGGCAAAGTTGCCGGGCAGAAACAGGAGAACACGATGGCTGAAGTTCCGGGTCCCCTCGATCACACGTTTACCGCTCCCATTGGAGTGAACGTCAAAGGGGATATCTGGTCCTGCGTGGAGATGCCCGGATCCGCCGGGTTCTTTGGCACCGGAAAAACCGTGAAAGTTGTTGCCACAGTGGATGACGAACCGGTCAGGGGAGGTCTGATGCCCACCGGAACGGGCGGCCACATGCTCTCCATCAGTGCCCAGCTGCGGAAGAAACTCGGCAAGGAAATCGGGGACACCGTCACCGTCCACCTGACCGAGCGCCTGACCTAAGCGCCGCGGGCTAAGCACCGGAACAGGCCACGTTGACCCCTGGGCCAGGGAGGCCCGTCAGGCCGGCTGCGGGGCAAGCCACTGGCCCCGGCGCATCACCCGGGCCAGCTCAAGCGCCGGCCCCAGCACCAGGAGGTCCGCGGCGGCGCCGGCGGCAAGAACGCCAATCTCCTGCCCGCGGCCCAGGACTCCGGCCGGCACGGCTGCAGCCGAGGTGACCGCATCGTTGAGGGTGGCTCCGGCCCGGACGGAATTGCGGACCAGGTCAAGCATGGTGGCCGTACCGCCGGCAATGGAGCCGGTTGAGGCGAGCCGGGCAACACCCTCCCGCACCGTCACGTCGGAGGGCCCTAGCTGGTACTGTCCGTCGGCCAGGCCGGCCGCCGACATGGAATCGGTGACCAGGGCAATGTTCTCCGCGCCCAGCAGGTCAAACATGGTGGCCACGAGGTAGGGATCCAGGTGGGTGTTGTCAGTGATGAGCTCCACTGCCGCGCCGCCTGCCTTCGCTGCGCGCAGGCAGGCGGACAAGGCCCCGGGTGCCCGGTGGTGGATGGGGTCCATGCCGTTGAACAGGTGGGTGACCGTGGGCCGGGCGGCCTCCTGTGGAACACCAGATGCCGTGAGGTGCTGCCGGGCCAGTGCCAGGGACTGCGCGGCTTCCTCGGGTGAGCAGGCCGTGTGGCCGAGCGACGGCACCACTCCGTTCTCCGCCAGGAGCTCCACCAGGGCAGCGGCTCCGGGCAGCTCCGGCGCGTAGGTCATGGTGCGGAGCTGGCCGCGGGCGGCACTGATGAATTCCCGGGCCAGCCCGAGGTCCGGAGTGCGAAGCCACTGTGGATCCTGGGCACCGCAGCGCGCCTCCGCGAGGAACGGGCCCTCCAGGTGCAGGCCGGCGATCAGACCCTCCTCCGCCAGATCCGCAACCAGGGCAAGCTGCCGCAGCAGTGTCGCCGGAGCGGACGTCACCAGGCTCGCCATGACGGTGGTGGCCCCGGTGGTGTGCAGCGCCTCAACAGCCCGGCGCGCTTCCTGCGCGTCCGCACCGGAAAAGTCGACGCCGTAGGCACCGTGGCAGTGCAGGTCAACCAATCCGGGAACCAGTACCTCGCCGGCCGCCAGCTCGACGACGAGATCGCCCGGGCGCGGTACGAAGCCGCTGCCGGGTCCAACGTAGCTGAGCTCCTCGCCGTCCACCACAACTGCGGCATCCGCCAGGATCTGGGCCCCCGTGAGCGCATCCTCCCTCAACTCAGTTCCACCCAGCGCAGTTCCACGCAGCGCGGTTCCACACAGGACACTTCCACGCAGCACCGTGCGGGTGCGGTCACCGGATGCGGACCCGGTCCGCGCCGAAGCGCGGCCGGGTGCCGGCGTCGTGGAATGCTGCGCCGAGGTAAACGGAGGCTTCGCCTGGTTGGCGGTCATGCGGTTGGCCTTTCGGTGCGGAGGCGACTCGGGAAGGACGGGCGGCTCGGGAAGGACAGGCGGCCGGTCAGAGCAGCGACGCCGCTGCCGCATCTGCCAGGACAGTGACCCGGCCGTGCAGCTGCAGGACCGATGCCGGGCAGTCCCGGCTGACCGGTCCCTTCAACGCCGCACGGAGTGCCTCGGCTTTACCGGCGCCCTGGGCGATAAGCAGCAGGTGCCGGGCCGCCAGAATGGTACCCAGCCCCTGCGTGAGGCAGTGCGTTGGAACGTCGTCGGGAGAGTCGAAGAACCGCTGGTTGGCGCTGCGGGTGTCCTCGGTGAGGGTTTCCAGCCGGGTGCGGGAATCCAGCCCTCCGCCGGGTTCGTTAAAGGCCAGGTGCCCGTTGCGTCCGATGCCCAGGATCTGCAGGTCGATCCCGCCGGCTTCCGCAATCTGCTCTTCGTACCGGGCACAGGCGGCCTGGTGGTCTCCGGTGTGCGGATTGGGCACGTGGACGGTCCGCGGATCAAGCCCCAGCGGTTCTACGATTTCGCGGCGCAGCACCTCGACATAACTTTCGGGATGGCCCGGCGGCAGTCCCACATACTCGTCGAGCGCAAACCAGGTG
>Ga0153923_100425_pt1 | contig 14161 bp, 9 predicted proteins | sample TSNJ007MetaG_FD_104682 | JGI IMG/M metagenome (GOLD analysis project Ga0153923, IMG submission 104682) | Attine ant fungus gardens microbial communities from New Jersey, USA - TSNJ007 MetaG | ecosystem: Host-associated > Fungi > Mycelium > Unclassified | place: USA: New Jersey, Brendon T. Byrne... | reverse complement strand
TTTCACATGACTAATCACTTGCTCTAGCTCCTCATTCGATCCTGCTAGATCCGCCGCATTGATAATAAAGAACATTTTATCCAGTGCAAAGCTATCTTTCACTCTTCCTAATTGGGAGAGGAATTGTCGATCTCCTTTAGAAAAGGCATGATTATAATAGGTGACGAACACCAGTGCATCAGCATGTTTCATATATTGAAAAGTTACACCTGTATGACGTGCATGCAAGGAATCCGCTCCAGGTGTATCCACAAGAATAATGCCCTGTTCCGTTAGATCACAACTGTAGAACAAATCTATACGTTCAACAAAACAAGATTTCGTCTCGTCGGCTACAAAAGAGCGATACTGTGTAAGGTCTACCGTTTGCATCGTACCTAGGATCCCTTCTGCTTCCACCCACCCCGCACTAGCAGCTTTCAAGAACCCATAATGAGGTAATCCCGCTGGATGTATCCCATCTGATGTTAATTCGTGTACAGCAGCACTCCAGTGGTTCAGATCCGGTTCACCTAAATGGAGAATCGAGAATGATATTCTCAGGTCTTCCATCAGCGTCTCACGGGACTTCATGACCACCTGTGCTGTTCCATGCTTAAAGTCGTCATGAGGTGCAAGAATACGATTAATTGCCGCCGTAGTAGGATGCGGCGAGACCGGCAGCACTTCTTCGCCAAGCAAAGCGTTCGCGAAGGAAGATTTACCGGCGCTGAAAGCTCCGAACAGCGCCAGCGTGAACGTGCCGCCCTCGAGCGCAGCGGCGCGTTCACGGATTCCCCGCGCTGCAGATGCCATCGCGGGATACTGCTCTAGCAGCGCTGCTGCGCCGTGCAGCTGCGCTGCAGCACTTGCTAGCCGCTGGCGGCGGCCTGTGGCCGCACCGCCGTGCGTTGCCCTGCTACCGCTGTGCGGCGGGGCAAGATCTTTCGCGGGCGCAGCGCGAAGCGCGCCCGCCTCGGCCGCCTCCGCAGGAGCGGGCGGCCGTAAGGGCCTCACCGCCGGCAGGAGGCCGGGGGTGAGGCTTACGCGCGGCGGCAGCAGCTCAGCTAGCGCTTGCGCACGCGCACTTTCCTCCCGCTTGAGCGCAGCGTAGCGGGATCCCTGTGCCGACTGTTGCTCCAAGTCGGCCATCACAAGGCTTAAGCGCTGCAGCTCGCGCGCAGCCACTTCCTCCAGCAGCACTAGAAGCTGCTCAGTGAATTCAGTTACGTTACGCCGATATTGGACTTTAATCTGTTCAGCAACACTACGACAATAATTCAAAACATACTCTCCCGATAGAATAGCATCGGTCTGTAGTGTCTTATAAATAATATCCTCATCTATCACTGGAATGAACATGTCCATCTTTCTCTGCCATTCCTCACTCCACAGATGATACTTATCAGCCCATGTAGCTACTAACTGTCGTACATGCCATTCAACTTGCGATGAGACTTGCTCCTGAAGTTTTTGCAAGAATATTGCTTGTCTTTGCTCTTGTTCGACACGTGTCTTATTCCCAGCTAACCATAATCCCTTCTTAAACCCAGGCTTACGACTTTCTACAAAATCATGAGCTAAATCTCGCATTTCTGCAGGCATAAGATTAGCATTGTCCAAGATTGCATTGATATCCTGACGTAACGTTGCCCTTTCTTGTTGTGTGAGCCCACGTACTTGATCCTGTTCTCCTACCAAAGACAGTCTTTCATCTTCAATCTGAGCCAATTGTTCTATACCGCCCAGTTCTTCTAGAAGCTGTTCCTTTTCTTCCGCCAAAGAAGCTCCATATTGAAGTACATGATCATCCGCCACATGATTTGCCGAACAAGAAATGCTGTACTGTACTAACTCCTTCTTCTTACCTATTAAGCCCATGATTAATTCTTTAAGACTGTCATATTGATTATAAGGATGATCCGCTTCTTTCAATGAACTGAATATGAGCCCTTCGTAATGTACCTGCCAGCGGTCGAACGCTGAGATCACTTCATCCCGATAAGACTGAAAAGATAATTCTTGTTCTCGATGTTTATCAATTTGATTCACAATGAGATACAATGGCTTGCCCCAATCCGATAGACTCTTCGCAAATACCAAGTTATTCTCAGACTGAACATGATTGTAATCCATCACATATAGAACCACATCTGCTAAGTGAAGCGCAGAATGTGTAGCCTTCTTATGCCCATCATCTGTAGAATCAACGCCTGGCGTATCCATCAACACACCTGAGGAGCCGAGGAACGGGATCTCTTCCCATACTTCTACCGAGGAATATGAACCTCCGTTCGTACAATATTCATTTAGTTCGTCTGTCGTTACCTCCATAGGTGCTTCTGCATCATCTTGTGAATATATCACTGCCCGGGCTGATCCATTACGAATCGTGACCACATTCGCGCTTGTCGGAACTGGACCAGAAGGTAATACTTTCATCCCGCATAGTGAATTGATTAGACTCGATTTCCCCGCAGAGAAATGACCACACCAGGCGATCGTTAATTCACCAGATTGTTCCTTATGTAATAAATCATCAATTGTATCTGTAGCTTTTGTATCTCCCCAAGATGACAGTTGGCTCTTAAGAGCTTCTAAATACACTTCTTCATTCTTTTTCTTGCTATCTGTCGCTACCATCATGGATCTACTCTCTCCCTTGTGATCTATCTCATTGAAATAACTTTATTTATTTTAACATCTCCATTAACTTAGTGAAATCCTTTTACCTTTGCAAAAAAATAAAACCGAAGAATATCCTTCGGTTTTATTACGACGTAAGTATTGTATACGTGGTTCAAAGAGCCTACGCCAATACAGTCTCAAGGTCAGGCATCAATATTTCAAACACAGAACCATGCTGAAGAATCGTAACACCACGTGATTTATCTTTCATAACCACAACTTCTGGTTTCTGTGACATACGCTCCAAATAAAACTCAGGTACTTCTCCAGAATGGCTGACAGTAATGCCATCCACTTCCTTCTCTTCATGCTCTTCAAATACTGTTTCCACAACACTCTCAAAAATATCGGAGAACGCTTCAAAATTATTCGTATATACTGATATGCACTTCATCTGACATCCCATCCCATCTCTAATGTTCACTATCCTATATTATCTTTATCTTTCCTGATTTGGGTCATCTTCATACGTTTTTTGCCTTCACGACATACATCAAGAAGTGGACAAATTTGGCACTGTGGATTTTGAGCCTTACAATGATAGCGCCCAAAAAAAATAAGTCGATGATGCGTATCCGTCCATTCGTCCCTCGGAACTTGTTTCATCAGCTTTTTTTCCACTTCAAGTACGGAATCCTTCCATCCTGTCAACCCTAGGCGTTTGGATACCCGTTCCACATGTGTGTCTACCGCAATAGCAGGCACTCCAAATGCATTAGACATGACCACATTAGCTGTCTTACGTCCCACGCCTGGTAGCAACACCAATTGTTCATGTGTTTTAGGAACATCACCATCGTATTGTTCTATCACCATTTTGCATAAGTTATGAATATGCTTGGCCTTATTGCGATAAAGCCCAATTCGTCGAATATCCTGCTCCAACTCTTCAAGCGGAACCTCGACATAATCTTTAGGTGATGTGTACTTTTGAAACAAATCTTTAGTGACCTTATTTACCATCTCATCTGTGCATTGAGCAGAGAGAAGTACCGCAATCGTCAATTCAAAAGCGTTACTATGGACCAGTTCACAATGCGCCTCAGGAAACATATCACGCATTGTATCCAGAATATGGCGTACCGTTTCAGACTTCATGATGCATTCCTCCTGCAAAAAAAACGTCTTGAAACAGGAACTACCTCCCGTATCAAGACGGTGTATTTCATGACCATTCCCAAAGCAGATTACGGTTTGCGTACTTCCACAATCACATCATTGTTTAAATACAGTACAATATTATCATTTTCTTTAAGAGATTGCACGAGTAATGTCGTGTCACCTTGGTGAATATATGCATTTGGTGCCAATACATAACGATTATTCTCTGTTGTATATTGTCGTTTCACAAAGAATTCTCTTGTAGAACTATCATACTTCCAGAAATCACGGGTAACTAAATTTAGAACTTTAATGATCGTCGTTCCATCCACATCTTTACGAATTTCAACACGATCAGTAGCAACTAGACTACTTAAATTTGTGTTGATGCTTCCCGCGCGTAGAATTTTAAGAGCAGCATTAATTTTAAAGACTTCTGTGCTACCATTATTATCTTTAACGGTAACACTCGAAGTTGCCGTATCTACAGTGAGTACTTGACCTATCAGTGATTTGATGTTTTGGACAGTTGTTGCTGTGTTACCACTTAGCGTAATATTCAAAATCTGACCCGCTTGTAAATCAGAAATTTTCAAAGACTGTCCGCTATCGCCAATAATGACTGCTTTGTCTAAATAAAGTTGATTCGTGCTTCCATCTGACTTCACAATAATCCGATTAGCTGCTGTATCAACAGATACAAGATCAAATTGGATAACCGATTTCATTAGAATACTTTGTACATTATCTTGATTATTCGACAATACTAGTGATACGGAACTTCCAATCTTCACATCTGACATACTTACATTACTTTTACCATACATTTCAATCGTAGGATTCGAATAAGGTACGGTAATACTTTGATCTCCAGATCCTTGAAGCGTTATCTTACGAGAAGCGGTATCTATTGCAGTGATCGTTCCATCATATTTATAAACAACTTCTAAAGATAAAGCTCGATTTCCGATATAACTAACATTAATTCTACGGTTACTTGTTAATAGTGATTCCATACCCGTTAATGTAGGTGTACTCGAATTATAGGTTAACTTCGTCTTGTCATCTAAAGTAAATACAAACGGCTTCTTATTAGCATCAAGAACAGTCAATAGTTTTGACTTTGCATCATACGATACAACCGTTGAAGATGGTTTTTGTTCCATTTGTCTATTTAGTACTACAATCTTAGTTACCAATTCTTTCGCATCTAATGTCAACTCTACTTGATCACCAGCCGTTTTATCCCCAATAAGGTCAGATAATAGTGGTTTATCGATACCTTGGATGACAATTTCAGGCTTATCAGATAGTAGTTTCACTTCCAATGCCCCGCCATCTCTCTTATAGGTAAGAGTGGTACCATTTGTTCCGACTTCATAAATCGAACCACGAAGTGTCCGTTCAACAGCCTGAGTTACTTCAATAGACTGAATGATATTGTTCTGAATCGTATATTTAATGGCAGAGCCATTTTTCAATTCTGCAGGACTCAGAATTTCTTTCTGATAACTAACGATTAAACGGTCATCCCATTTGTAGCTTTCCGTCGTACCCAGTGCATTTTTAATAGTAACCGTCTTCGTATTCGACTCTACATTTTCTAATGTTCCCGTACCACTCTTATTCACGACACCCGTCTTCACTTGAACCATCACTAGACTCTTATTGGCAGTGAAATTCTCACGTTTAATAACAATTTGGCTACCAGCAGTTAAATCTTTTGGTTCAATCTTATTGCCATTTACATCTTGGAAAAGCGTGTTGTTATCATAAGTATATGAAGCAAATGCTGTATTATTAGAAACACCTATTGAATTCCCAGGGAACAAACGTTCAAAGGTTGTCTCAATATTCTCTAATTGTTCTTTTGGATCTGTTACCTCTACGTAAACGGCCTTACCACTATTCTCAATAACCATAACCTTAGAGTATAATTTCACATCGGTTAAAGGAATCTTCGTCTCGGAATCACTAGTATAATAAGAAGTTGTATTATTTAGTGAATAACTATGCACACTACCGTTAACAAATAAACTAATAGATTTGTCACTTACTGCTGTAACAATACCTTCATTAGCATTTGCATACTTCGTATCCATTAATGCTTCACCACGACTAAAGAAAGTTGCTAGTTGTCCACGTGTCACAGATCCCAGTGGATCGAATCGGTTACCTTCTACACCTTTTGTTAATCCCATCTCGATCGCAGCATTTACAAATCCGAGCTTAGAAGCAGAGATTTTACTGTTATCCGCGAATGTTGTAGCCTTATTCGCAGAAGAGGCGGCATCTGCTTCCTTGCCAATCGCACGAACTAACAATTCAGCAATCCATTCCCGATTGGCTTTCTTCTCGCCCCAAGCTGTTTTCGATTTAGCATCATCTGTAACGAGTTTTGTATCCAACAATTTCTTCTGGAAGGCTAAAGTCACATAGGGTTTAAAATAATTCCCCACTGTAAAATTAGTAGGCCATGTTACCACAGGTCCTGAGTTCATTTGGTCCTGAATATTCATGAAACGAATGGCCATTGTGATCGCTTCCTGTTGTGTTACACCATCATTAGGTCTAAACAAACCTTTATCTCCCAAGAGGATGCCTTGAGCAGCTAATTTATAAATGTGTTTTTCTGCAAAGAATCCACTCTTCACATCACTGAATACGCTACTTGTCGTCACCACTTGGTTAGTGACAGGAGACGTCGTCTCTGCAGCAAATGCTGCGGTACCTGAGCTTAAGGCCACCATACTTACAAGTAGGGCTGATACTACTTTTTTGGAATTAATAGAATGATGACTACGTTTGGAATGCATATGGTTACCCCTCTCTACTTAGCACAAATCATAAATCCTTGATATAAACAGTTTATTCGACATAAAAGCGCTATTTCCTGCTTTTCTTAATTCTTCGTCATCGGGTGCTCTAAATCAGCATGTCCCATGAGACTTTCAACTTGTTGGCCATCTACCAGAAGTTCAATAGACTTTACTTCATCGAATTGGAACAACGTGTTTTGAAGAGATTCAAGTGCGAACATTTCCCCACCCGAACCAAGACGAGCTTCGTCTGGAAGGTGAATATCCATCGTAATGGCACCATTCTTCATATCAAGTGATTTCAACTCTACTTTTCCCCATAAAGGAATGAGTTCATCATTGTTGCTACTTTGAAGAGCTTTGAAGGCTGCCTTATACTTTTGCAAATCATCTTCAAATGTAATTTCTAATTTAGATTGTTTCAATTCCATCTCTTGTGGATCCGTATAATAGACAGAGATTGTTTCTTTCTTGGATGATACTTGTTCCTCTTTAGCCTTGTCTTTACCTTTGTCTTTATCAACGTCTTCAGTACTTTCGGTACCTTTATCGCCTGAAGCATTTGTAGCAGGAACTTCCTTTTCAGGTACAGTAACGACCTCTTTTTGGCCTTCGTTTGTGCTGTTGCTAGGTCCTGCCTGCGGTTTATCCCCACAACCAGTTCCAATAACTACAACTAACGCAATTAGCCCAGTACACCACCATTTTTTATTCATAATGTTCCTCCTAAAAGTTTTAAAGCATTACTATTATTATATACTTCGTCAAACTTACTTCGGAAGCATACTCTAAAAGTTTTGAAGCGTTACTCTAGTATATACCCCGTTAAACTTACTTCGAAAGCATAAACAAAAGTTTTGTAGCATTACTTCTTGTCATTTCACGCCAAGATATTCCTTAATTCCGTCCACAATACCTTGCGCAATACGATTTTGCAAGCTTTCTGTGAATAGGCCAGCTTCATCTTGTTTATTACTTACGTAACCAGATTCCAGTAGGACAGCCGCCATATTAGTCTCGCGAATAACATGGAAGTTTCCGTAACGAACTCCACGATCTTTGAATCCAGTAGCTCTCACTAAATATTTATGCATCACATTTGCTAATGCTTTACTACGATCATTCTTATAATACGTTTCAGTCCCTGATGCTGTTGACGAGCCGGCGCTGTTAGCATGGATGGAAATAAACACATCCGCTTTTAAATCATTTGCTATTTTAACGCGTTCTTTAAGTTCTAGGAAAATATCATTACTACGTGTCAAAACGCCGTCTATTTTAGGTTCATTTTTCAACAATTTGTCCACTTTAAGAGCAACTGCCAAATTGAAATCCTTTTCCTTTTTACCCGTGATACCAATAGCTCCAGGATCTTGATTCCCATGACCAGCATCAATCACAGCAATTTTTTTGCCATTCCCTCCCACAGGAGTTCCTGGATTTGGAGAATCGGATGTCTTTAATGCTACAAAAAGTAAGCTACCTTCAGCATAAATCGTATAATCCTTAGCGTAGTTCAAATCCATCACAATTCTCACGGTCGATGGCGAATTGTTATATAACGAGTACCGTACTTGTTCTATATCTGGGTAACCAACGACATGAAAGCTTCCTTGTAAATAGCTATCTAGTTGTTGGCTCGTCCCAAATGATTCAGAGAACTTCGCGTAGGGTATATCAATTACTATACGATTAGGCGAGGTCATTACTGACACCTTAGGCTCTATGCTACCCGTTGTGGAAATCATGAGACGATTATCGCTGTAGCTTAAGCTATTAATGAGTGCTAGTTCAGCAGGTTTTGTTGGTTCAGTACCTGGCTCTTTATCAGGGTTAGGATTTGGTTTTCCATTCCCCGTATTCGAAGAGATCAAATATACTCTTTTGGTTACATTATCCCAGTTGACCTGAAGCCCTAGTTGCTCACTAACGAATCGAATAGGCACCAATACGGTGTCTGTCTTTAAAGCCGGCCCGATAGGAAGTGTGACTTCACTTCCATTCACATATCCACTCTTGTTGTTAACAACAAGATGAATGACTGTCGAATCATTATTGATCGTGACCGACTGCTTGCTTTTATCCCAAGCAACTTTAAATCCTAGATTTTCCACGACCACACGAACGGGAATCATAACATTATTCTGAATCGTTTCAATTTTGGCATTCGTTGCTAAGACAAGTTCCGTACCGTCCAAATATATATTTGAATGCCCTGAGGCAGCTTGTCCTTTACCTGGAAACACCATAACGAAGATGATAATCATCACCAAGAAGCTAAATTTCTTCATCATTCACCCTACCATCCTTATTAATTTTGTTATTTGTAATTGAGTTAGTCCTAGTTTCACTTCCTTTCGATGGACAACTATTAGACGCCTTTTTTCGCTAAAGGTTGCGAAAATATTCCTTTTAATGAAAAAAAGCCCCCTACTTTATAACTATGTAGAACATGCGTATTTACGAAAAAAACCTTTACTCCCAATTATCGGGAATGAAGGTTTTGTACCAAATATCATATTTACATTTAGAAATTTTAAAACTTATCGTACCATCGGATGCTCTAAATCAGCATGTCCCATTAAACTCTCAACAGCTGCACCATCCACAAGCAGTTCAATACTTTTCACTTCTTCAAATTGAAATAACGTGTTCTTTAAAGCATCTAACGCGAACTGCTCGCCGCCAGCTCCTAATCTTGCTTCGTCAGGCATATAAATATCCAGAGTTACTTTTCCACTATTAAATGATACGGTCTTAAGCGTAATCTTACTCCATAAGGAGATAAGTTCAGGATTACCATCAACTTGCAATGCTTTAAAGGCAGATTGATACTTATCGGTGGCATTCACGAAATGAATCTCTTGCTCCGATTTCTTAAGTACCGTGGCATCTGTATCCGTATAATACACCAGAATCTTTTCACTTTGCGTATTCTTCTTGTCCTGTTTAGTAGTAGCGTCCTCTTTGAGTGTGTCCTCCACTACTTCAGATATAGCTACCTCTTTGGTGTCGGTTGTAAGTTTCTTTACTGGAGTATCTTTTTCTGTGGATGTACCATTATCCTTCGCTGGGGTTTCAGGAACATTCGCATTCGTAGTATTCGCCGTATTCCCCACGACTTGGGTACTACCTGCATCACTGAGAGGTTTCTGCCCACACCCCATGGCAATAAGCATTAGTAGAGATAATACTATTGAACAGCCTAGTTTTTTATTCACGACATCACATCCTCTTCAAGGAATTCTCTTTATTTAACACCCAAATATTCTTTAATTCCATTTACAATTGCTTGTGCCACTTTATTCTGATAATCGTCTGAGTACATCATTAACTCATCCGAGCTATTACTTAGGAATCCAATTTCCAAAAGTACAGCGGGCATTTTTGTCTCTCTAATTACATGGAGACTATTACTTTTAACTCCACGGTCACTTAAACCCGTAGCTTTAATTAAATACTTATGGATGACGTTTGCTAGATCTTTACTACTACTCCTTTGGTAATAATAAGTTTCTGTTCCACTGGGCTTAGATGAAGGATTACTGTTACCGTGAATAGATACAAACACATTCGCATTCAATCGATTAGCCAACTGAGCACGTTCAGATAAAGTAGGGTATGTATCACTATCACGAGTCATTACAACATCTATATTGGATTCTTTAAGTAGAAGGGATTGAACTTTCAAAGAAACCGCTAAAGTAAAATCCTTCTCATGTTTTTTACTGATACTTAATGCCCCTGGATCTGATCCTCCATGGCCAGGATCAATAACAACAATCTTATGACCAGAAGGGACGACTGGAACTGGAACAAGTGGCGGAATAGTATTACTATCTTCAGAAGCATTCAAATCGATAATTAGCATCTTAGAATCCGAATCTTGAGTTAGCTGATATGCGTTAGCAGCATTTAGAGCAATGACAACTCGAACTTTGTATGGATCACGAGTAAACAACGAATATCTCACTTCCGACACATTCGGATACCCACTGAGATCCAATTTCCCTTTCAATCCACTATCTAAAGGATGTATGGTTCCAAAAGAATCAGCGAAATTCGTATTCGGTAAATCAATGACAATCCGATCAGGATTTGTTAATCGTGAAATCTCTGGTGTTATTGCACCATCTAAAGTTACAAGTAGCTGGTTATTAACAAAACTGAGTCCATTGAGACGATTCAATGGATTTGTCGTCTGACCACTTCCATCTATACCTGGAACTGATGTAGGAGGTGGTGTAGGCACATTAGGTGTTGGTGTTACTACTCCTGTATCAACTCCTGCTTGTCCATCATTTATTGACTCTTTGTTAGCACTCGTTAAATAAACTGTCTTATCTACGTTATCCCAGCTAACCAAAAGTCCCATTTGTTCACTCACGAACCGAATTGGAACTAACACCGTCTCGTTCTTAACTTGCGGGGCAGTATTCAATACGACTTGGTTACCATCAACCGTCGCTGATTGTTGATTGACCGTTAGCGTTATAATCTTTGTATCCTGTTGGATCATGACACCTTGTGTCTTCTGATTCCAATCGACCTTGAACTTGAGATTCTCAACAACGACACGAATGGGGATCATAACGTTCTCATTTATGACCTGAACCTGGACACCAGAAGGCATACCTATTTCCTTACCATCAAGAATGATCTTTGACTGAACCGCAGCAGCACTCCCTTCGCTCGGAAACACGATAAGAAAGAACGCACATAAAAGTAATAAAAGACTAAATTTCTTCATTATTCACCCCAGTTGTAATTATTTCTCGAAAAAACCATCTCTTCAATCCAATTTTCTCATTAATAACATTATTCTACCTTTAGGTAGGCGAATCCTGCTCAAACTACAATATATTTTGAGGAATATACTAATTTTGTGGTATTTCCTGCTCCGCAGTCGTTTGTTGTCATCACATGAGTAAAAAAAGCCTCCATTCCCATGAGGGGAATGAAGGCTTAGTAAATTACTAATTGTAAACTACTTATCTACTTCCTAGACAAGAGCAAGACTAGCGCGCTTTTGCTCATAAGCCGTAATGTCCGCTTCATGTTGTAGTGTAAGACCAATATCATCTAGACCTTGTAGCAAGAACTGGCGACGATGTTCGTCAATGTTGAAGTCAATGTGAAGCCCGTACTCATCCGTCAGAGTCTGGTTCTCTAGATCAACATTCAACTGATAACCATCATGTGCAGCTGTACGTTGGAATAAATCTTCCACTTGCTCTTCGGACAATTTAATAGGCAAGATACTATTCTTGAAACAGTTATTGTAGAAAATATCTGCAAAAGAAGGTGCAATGACACATTTGAATCCATAGTCTAGAATCGCCCATGGCGCATGCTCACGTGATGATCCACACCCAAAGTTCGCTCTTGATACGAGTACAGATGCACCGTTGTAACGTGGTTTATTCAACTCAAAACTATCAATGTCTTTTCCTTCTTGATCAAAACGCCATTCATAGAATAAGAATTGACCAAACCCCGTACGTTCGATTCTTTTCAAAAATTGTTTAGGAATAATAGCGTCTGTATCAACGTTAACGCGATCTACCGGGCCTACAATCCCAGTTAATTTAGTGAATGCTTCCATTTGATTATCTCCTCTCTTTCGATTTCTTTAGTTAACCGCTTCAGTCTTGAAGTTCCAGTCGCGCACATCCACAAAACGACCTTTGATTGCGGCAGCAGCAGCCATAGCAGGAGACACTAGGTGCGTACGTCCTCCACGTCCTTGACGTCCTTCGAAGTTACGGTTCGAAGTAGAAGCACAACGTTGTCCTGGTTCAAGAACATCCGGATTCATCGCAAGACACATACTACATCCTGCATCACGCCATTCAAATCCTGCTTCTGTGAAGATTTTGTCTAATCCTTCTTCTTCGGCTTGAATTTTCACACGACCAGATCCCGGTACAACGATAGCTGTAACCTTATCTGATACTTTGTGCCCTTTCGCTACTTGCGAAGCTGCACGCAAATCTTCAATCCGACCATTCGTACAAGAACCGATAAACACATAATCAATCTCAATTTCAGTGATTGGTGTACCCGGTGTAAGACCCATATATTCCAGCGCTTTCTCAGCAGCTTTACGTTCATTTTCTGTTGGCAACTCAGCAGGTACAGGAACTTTAGACGTAATATCTGTTCCCATTCCAGGACTTGTTCCCCAGGTCACCTGTGGAATCAATGAATCCACATCGAATTCCAATATGAGGTCAAATGCAGCACCTTCGTCTGTAAGCAATAGCTTCCAGCCTTCAACAGCTTTATCGTAAGCTGCATCTTGAGGTACATGTTGACGTCCACGTAGATATTCAAATGTCGTCTCATCTGGAGCGATCAAACCTGCTCTAGCGCCACCTTCAATAGACATGTTGCAGACCGTCATACGTTCTTCCATCGTCAACGACTTGATGGATTCACCAGTGTATTCAATAACATATCCAGTAGCGAAATCTGTACCATATTTAGCGATAACACCTAGAATCATATCTTTTGCAGTAACGCCTGCTTTACGGTTACCTACAAAACGGATTTCCATCGTCTTCGCTTTGGATTGTTGCAAACATTGCGTTGCAAGAACGTGTTCTACTTCACTTGTACCAATTCCGAAGGCTAAAGCCCCGAAAGCACCGTGAGTAGAAGTATGGCTATCGCCGCACACGATTGTTTTACCAGGATGCGTAAGTCCAAGTTCAGGACCCATAACGTGAACTACCCCTTGATCGATAGAATCAAGATCATATAATGTTACGCCGAAATCACGACAGTTCTGTGAAAGCGTATCGATTTGTTGCTTGGAGATAGGATCTTTAATGTTAAAACGATCTTTCGTTGGTACGTTATGATCCATCGTTGCAAATGTCAACTCAGGACGACGTACTTGACGTCCACTTAGACGAAGACCTTCAAATGCTTGCGGAGATGTCACTTCATGAACAAGGTGCAAATCGATATAAAGAATACTCGGCTTGCCCTCTTCCTGATGAATGACGTGATTTTCCCAAATTTTCTCGAACATTGTCTTTTTACTCATCATATTCACCCCATCTTAAATTCGAACTTTGGAAGAAACACCCTAATTGAACAGCATTTCTTGAATAAAACTATGATAACATCGATCTCTTCATTGTTCCAAGATATAATATCTATAAATGCTATAGGTTTCAACTATAAGATGTTAGAATAATATAGGAGAAACGGGTACAATAGATCCAATATATTCACTTTGAAAAAAACGATAACAATTGGTCCCTACTAACTTTAAAGGATGATTATTTAATGGAACTAAGACAATTACAATATGCGTTACAAATCGCTGCTGAACGTAATTTCTCAAGAGCTGCAGAGAAGTTACACATTGCTCAACCTTCTCTCAGCCAGCAGTTATCCAAGCTTGAGAAAGAAATTGGCGTTCTTCTCTTTCAAAGAAATACGAGCAGTGTAGAACTCACACATGCAGGTGCTGCATTCATGGAACAAGCACAGAAAATCATAGATGCCGTAGAATTGTTGCGACAAGAAATGTCCGACATATCACAACTTCGCGGAGGGAA
>Ga0153923_100424_pt1 | contig 14163 bp, 12 predicted proteins | sample TSNJ007MetaG_FD_104682 | JGI IMG/M metagenome (GOLD analysis project Ga0153923, IMG submission 104682) | Attine ant fungus gardens microbial communities from New Jersey, USA - TSNJ007 MetaG | ecosystem: Host-associated > Fungi > Mycelium > Unclassified | place: USA: New Jersey, Brendon T. Byrne... | reverse complement strand
TATCTGGTTTATGGGCGGAGCCGTTAAGGGCGGCAATGTCTCCACCGTTGCCGAATTTAATATCTGGGTGGACCCGGTGGCGGCCAGGCTGGTTTTGGCATCCGGAATCCCTTGTACCATGGTTGGCCTGGATGTGACGGAACTGGCGGTCATGAACCGTCAGGATGCGGATGTGATCAGAAATATGGGCACGAAAGCAGCAGTGCTGACGGCCGATATTCTGGAATATATGTTTCGGCGTAAAGAAAAAGGCGGCGAGGATGCATTGATGCACGATGCACTGGCACTGGCAGCGGCTTTATGTCCGCAGTGTCTTGTGGGCAGAGATTATTTTGTAGATGTGGAGTGTACGGATTCCTGTATGGCAGGACATACGGCGGTAGATCTGAAAAACCGGCTGCGGCGGCAGCCCAATGTGAATGTGGCCATGGAGCTTCACCTTGACCTGTTTAAGGAATGGCTGATTGGCTGCATTGGCAACAGTATTATAAGCCATCAGGCTGATAATAAAACCCAAACAAAAAAAGGAGGATACAAGTGAAAAAAAGGGGGAAGAAAGGAATTGCAGTTTTGGCTGCCGCAGCAATGGTCATGGGACTTACAGCATGCGGTAAGGGAGAAACGGGTCCAACTGCCGGTGGGACTGCGGCCACCAGACAGGAGTCAGATACTGCGAGTCAGGCACCGGCCGACCAAAATACGGAGAAGGGCCGGATCGCATATATTGTCGGTAATCTGGGGGACAAATCCTTTAACGATTCCGGTGAAGAAGGAATGAAGACCTTACGTGCCGAAGGCTGGGACTGCAAGACGGTTGAAGCCGGTGATGAGACAAAGGCGGACAAGTGGGAAGATGCAATACTGGATACTATTGAAGGCGGTTATGAATATATCGTGGCTTCGTCCACATACCGTGATATTTTGATCCGTCTGGCCAGGGAGTATCCGGAATTGAAGTTTATCTGCTTTGATGACGCGATGGATGAAGCCGAGATTCCGGAAAATATGGCGTTTATCTTCTATGCCCAGAACGAGGGTTCCTATATGGTCGGACAGTTGGCGGCCGGTATGTCAAAGTCTAAGGTGGTGGCAGTCAATGTGGGGATGGATAATCCGGTCATTGCTGACTTTGTTACCGGTTTTGTCAATGGTGTTCAGGATTATGACCCGGAGTGTAAAGTGGTTAAGGCCACCGTCGGCTCATGGACTGACCCGGCCAAGATGAAAGAACTCTGCCTGTCACAGGCCAGAGATAAAAAAGCCGATGTCTTCTATCAGGTGGCGGGCGGTGCCGGCGGCGGTCTGTTTGAAGCTTGTAAAGAGTTAAATACCTGGGCAATCGGAGTGGATTCTGACCAGTATCAGTACTATAAAGATTCGGAGAATCCGGAACTGGCAGATGTAATTGTTACCTCGATGCTGAAAAATGTCGGTGATTCTTTCGTGTCCTTCTTCCATGATATTGAAGATGGAAAGGATGTCTGGAAGAAAGTAAACAGTCTGGGGCTGAAAGAGAATTCGGTTGGATATGTGGATAATGATTTCTTTGAAGCAACCGTTCCCGAGGATGTCCGTCAGAAGATGGCGGAGGCCCAGGGGCAGATCATCAGCGGCGAAAAGACGGTAAAATCCTACTACGATTTTGCGGATGAGGCGGAGTATCAGGCAATGCTTGACAGCGTGGCGCCGTAACAGAACAACATGTAAACTGCCGGGATTTTTACCGTAATTCCGGCAGTTTGCCGTAGGAGGAAGATATGTCTGGTGAAGTACTTAGAATGGAAAACATTACGAAGATTTACAGTAATGGTTTTGTCGCCAACAAGGATATTACCTTTTGGCTGAACGAGGGGGAGATCCTTGCCCTGGTGGGAGAAAACGGAGCCGGCAAAACGACTTTAATGAAAGTTCTCTTCGGACTTGAAAACGCCCAGTCCGGAAGTGTCCTGGTCCGGGAACAGCCGGTGCGGATTCAGAATACGCTGGATGCCATCGCTAAGGGCATTGGCATGGTACATCAGCATTTTATGCTGGTTCCGTCACTGACGGTGGCGGAAAATGTAGCTTTGGGAATTGAACCGATGAAGAAAGGTACCTTTGACTATAACAAAGCAGTGGAAATGACCAGGGAGGTAGCGGAAAAATATCACTTTAATATCGATCCCAGGAGGAAAGTCATGGATCTTTCGGTTGGCCAGATGCAGAAGGTCGAGATCATGAAAGTTCTGATCAGGGGCGCGAAGATCATCATCATGGATGAACCGACGGCGGTTTTGACGCCACAGGAAACCGATGAATTGTTTGAGCAGCTGATCCTGTTAAAGGAAAGCGGGCACTCGATTATATTTATCTCCCACAAGCTGGAAGAGGTAAAACGGATCTGCAGCCGGGTCACAGTCCTGCGTCATGGCCGCTGTCTTGGCAGCTATGAACTGGCGGACATGAGTGAATCTGATATCTCTAAGCTGATGGTCGGCCGGGATGTGGTACTGAAGATTGAAAAAAAACAGCCCAGACCAGGTAAGGTTGTTGTACATATTAAGGATCTGACGAAAATCAATGAGATGGGCAAGACGGTCCTGGACGGTATCTCGCTGGATATCCGGGCGGGAGAAGTAGTGGGCATTGCCGGCGTTGAGGGGAATGGCCAGAGCGAGCTTTCCGATGTATTGTCGGGGCTTGGCATTTTCTCCTCCGGAGAAGTGTTGATCAATGGAGCCAGTATCACCGGGAAGACCGTTCATCAGATCCGGCAGCTGGGTCTGGCATTTATACCGGAGGACCGGATGCTCTTTGGCTGTGCCGGCGATATGTCGATCCGGGACAATATTATTGCGGACCGCTTTTTTAAGCCGCAATACCGAAAAGGAATGTTTATTAATCGCAAATATATTGACAAGATGGTGGATCGGTGTATTCAAAGGTTTGAGATTGCCTGTGATGACCGGAACCAGCCGGTACGGTTGCTGTCCGGCGGCAATATCCAGAAGGTCGTAATTGCCCGAGAGTTTACCTCCGGCAGCAATTTCATCCTGGCAAATCAGCCGACCCGGGGCATTGACGTTGGTACGGCAGAAATGATCCGCAAAACAATCGTCCGTAAATCCAGGGAAGAAAAGATCGCTTCGCTGCTGATATCGGCGGATCTGAATGAAGTACTGGAATGTTCCGACCGGCTGCTGGTAATGCGTAAAGGCAAAATCGTGGCCGCATTCCGGCAGGCCAATCTGGTGTCGGAAGGTGAACTGGGAGAATATATGCTGGGTATTAAGACCATGACGGCAAAAGAGATGGAGGGCGTGCTATGAGTAAAACAAGACGAATTGAAACAACCGTCGAACTGGTGCGTATCCTTGTTGCGGTCGGTATTGCTTACGGTATTGCCTTGGTGACCTTGATTGCCATCAGTGATGATCCGGTCTATATCATCCGGCAATTCCTGTTAGGGCCGTTTTCTTCGGCGCGGCGAATCGGCAGCGTAATCAATCTGGCGATTCCGTTTACTTTCACCGGCCTGTGCTTTTGCTTTATGTATGCAGTGAATAAGTTTAATCTATCCGGTGAGGGTATCTTTATGTTTGCCGGGTGTATCGTTTCCCTGGCGGCCATCTCACTTGGCGGGAAGGGACTGCCGGCTCCGGTCATGCTGTTGATCCTGATGGCAGTGGGCATGGCAGTCGGATTTGTGGTCTCCCTGATTCCCGCCTGGCTGGATGTTAAGTTTCATGCCAATATTGTGGTCGTTTCCCTGATGCTTAACAGTATGCTGGCATTTTTGTCGGTCTGGGTACTGAAATATTTTATGCGGGATCCTTCCATCGGCTCCATGGGATCTTTTATGATTCCGGACGTGGCAAAGCTTGCTCTGATCTTTGGTAAATTTCGGGTTCAGTCGGGATTCTTTGTGGCGCTGATTGCCGTTGTTTTTGTCGCAGTGCTGTTTTTTAAGACGGTCTTCGGTTATAAGATGCGGATTGTGGGAAGCAATGCGAACTTTGCGAAAGCAAGCGGAATTAATATGACCAATACAGTGATTCTGGCCCAGCTGGCCGGCGGTATGCTGGCCGGTCTTGGCGGCACCTGTGAAATTCTGGGCAACTATGACCGCTATAAATGGGTGGCCGGCACCCAGCATGGCTTCGACGGCCTGATGGTTGCCGTTCTGGCCAGAAAGAATCCGCTCCTGGTTCCGGTTGCCGCGATATTGCTGGCCTATCTCCGAATCGGTGCCGATGTGGTAAACTCCAGGGGTGATATTCCGATTGAGTTCATTACCGTTATCCAGGGGATTGTAATATTGCTGGTAGCGGCCGAGGAATTCATGGGCCGATATAAGAAGCGGCTGATTTATAAAGCGGCCGAGGAAGATATGAAGGAGGATCGGGAACACGTATGTTTACATTAGAATGGTTTGGCAATTTTGGATATTCCGTGCTGCGTTTGTCGACACCGCTCATCTTTGTGGCATTGGCAGCAGTTATTAACCAGAAAGCCGGAATGCTTAACATGGCTCTGGAGGGAATGATGCTTTCGGCGGCTCTGGCCGGTGTTGTGTTTGCCGGCTTTTTCGGGAATGTGTGGGCCGGCCTGCTGGGAGCGGTGTTCTTTGGCATAGTGGCCGGCGGGGTACTGGCGGTATCCAGTCTGTCCGGTAAAACAGATCTTTACCTGACCTGCATTGCCTTTAACCTGATTGCCGGCGGCGGCACGGTCTTTATCATGTATATGCTGACCGGGGAAAAAGCGACGACTTCGGCAGCGGTGAAAGCTTATGCGATACCTTTGGTGACGATCCCGTTGATGGATAAGATTCCGTTTTTGGGAAAGATTCTCTCCGGACACAACCTGCTTACTTACCTGGCTTTTTTAAGTATCTATCTGGTATGGTTTTTTCTGTACCGGACACGGCTGGGACTGCGAATGCGGGCGGTTGGTGAAAACCCGCAGGCAGCATCGTCGGTAGGGATCAATGTGAAAAAAATCGGTTATCTGTCATTCCTGATTTCGGGAGTGCTCTGTGGCTGTGCCGGAGCATTTATGTCTATGGGCTGGGTTAATTTCTTTATGAAGAATATGACCAACGGCAGAGGATACATCGGCTTGTCAGCTATGAACATTGCCGGCGGCAATCCGGTCGGAGCTGCGGTGGCAGCTGTTTTCTTCGGTTTTTCCGATGCTCTGGCAACGATGCTAAAGAGCCAGGGGACCAGCTTCCCGACCGAGTTTATCGAAATGATTCCCTATGCGGCAACGGTCATTGCCCTGGTATTGATCAATATGATCCGGATCAACCAGAAGAAACAGATTGAAAAGGGACGGAAGAGAGAAGGGGTATAAACGGTGGAAGCGTGCAAAAGGGTATGGATCGACTGCGATCCGGGGATTGATGACAGCTTTGCCTTACTGCTGGCCCTGAAGCATCTGGCGGTGGTGGGAATCAGCACGGTCGGGGGGAATACCGGACTGGAGCATACATTTCGCAATGCCCGCTATGTGACGGAACTGGCCGGACGGGGTGAGATTCCGGTATATGCCGGCTATGACCTGCCGATGATCGCCAGGCCGGAGCGGGCCAAGCATGTCCACGGCAGCGGCGGACTGGGCAACATCATGGTTCCGGAGCTGAAAGAAACACCGCCGGGGGAACATGCGGTGGATGTTATCATTCGTGCTTTTGGCCATCCGGCAGATCTGACCCTGGTAACCCTTGGGCCGCTGACCAATGTGGCACAGGCACTGTTAAAAGAGCCGGAGTTAAAACATCGGATTCCGGAAATTGTCTGTATGGGCGGTTCGGTTACAACCGGGAATCATAATGCCTGTGCGGAGTTTAACATTGCCGTGGATCCGGAAGCGGCCAGGATTGTCTTTGAATCGGGGATCCCGGTCCGGATGGTGGGACTTAACCTGTGCCGGCAGAATGAGATGACAATGAGTGATGTGAAACGGCTTAAGGCGCTGCCGGGAACGGTCGCGGCATTTGCTGCCAGGCTGCTGGCGTATTCGGTGAATCAGAGGCGCCAGGCACAGCTGTGTGATGCCTGTACCATTGCCTGGCTGATTGATCCGGCGATCATTCCCTGTGCTCTGCCCATGCATGTGGAGGTGGAGACAAAAGGAGAGTTTACCAGAGGAATGACCGTCTGTGACTACCGGGAATATATCGGGACTGTGCCGGGGGAGGATATTGGCCGGAAAATCGGATATCCGGTGGAAACCGGGGAAAAGAATGTACTTGCGGCAATGGAATTTGATCAGGCACGTTTTAAAGAACTGCTGTTTTGCACCATAAAAAGCTACGAGGTATGAGTATGAAATTATTGAATTTTGGTTCTATGAATATTGATTATGTATATAGGGTGGAGCATTTTGTCAAAAAGGGGGAGACGATTTCTTCAGAATATCTGAATGTGTTCAGCGGCGGGAAGGGGCTGAATCAGTCGATTGCTCTTGCCAGGGCCGGTGAGCATGTATACCATGCCGGAGCGGTCGGAAGTGAAGGCGGTTATTTGCTGGCGGTCCTTAAGCAGGCCGGTGTAGATACAAGCCATGTCACTGTTGATGATCAGGTGAAGACCGGTCATGCGATCATCCAGAATGACAGTGAAGGGGATAACTGCATCATCCTGTTCGGCGGCGCGAACCAGAGGATCGGTAAAGAACAGGTGGACCGGGTTTTGTCTGATTTTCATGCCGGTGATGTGATCATTCTGCAAAATGAGATCAGTGAACTGGGATACATCATCAGCCGCGCCCATGACAGGGGGATGATAATTGTTCTTAATCCATCGCCGATGAATCATCATATCTTTGAACTGCCGCTTCATCTGGTGGATTATTTTTCGGTGAATGAGGCGGAAGCGGCAGCTCTGGCAGGGGCTGCAAAGGAACATGAAGAAGCGGTTCTCCACAGACTGGCGGCCCGGTTTCCGAAGGCCAAAATTGTCATGACACTTGGGGAAAAAGGATCCGTTTACTGGGATGGCGAGAGGGTGTATCACCAGGCGGCGGTGAGAACAGTGGCTGTTGATACAACTGCAGCCGGCGATACCTATACCGGATATTTTATTTCGGGGATTGTCAGGGGGGAAGCAATTGAGGAGATTTTATATAAGGCTTCGGCGGCGGCAGCCATTACCGTAAGCCGGCCGGGGGCGGCACCTTCGATTCCGGAACGCAAAGAGGTGGATTAATTTGCACAAACGATTTTAATTTTTTGGAACCCTTTTTCTGCGGCCAGTTGCTTTAACTGTTCCATTTTCGCAGAAGATGGAGATGTCATCCGGCTGAATGGGCCGGTTACACCATCGCTGCGAAAACGGATCAGTTTAAGCAAGGTATGTTCTTTAGCGTGTTCCGTAACCTGTTCGGCGCTGTTCTGAATGATCTGACTGGCATCAACCCAGTCCTCCTGTTCCAAACATACCACCCGCAATTCGGTCAGCTTCTTCATTTGCGCCAGCTTGCAAAGATTCTTTTTCACATGGTCATTGTGTCCGTCTGTTAATCGGAAAAACTTATCGTCATCCCAGGCTTTTACATCCAGCATAACACCGTCGCATACGGTCATCACTGCTTCATTCCACAGCGGAACGGTTCCGTTGCTGTCGATCAGGCAGGTGAGGCCGATGCTTTGGCATTTGGTAAATAATTCAGTTAAAAAAGGCAGATATAAGGAACATTCCCCGCCGGATGCGGTGATTCCCCTGATGAACGGCAGGTTTGCGGCAATGGCGGCGAATACCTCATCAACGGACATTTCGGTTACTTTGGGCGAACTGTGGTTGGGGCAGACTTTGATGCAGTGATCGCAATGGATACAGCGCTGTTTATTCCAGAGCATCACGTGATCCGTCAGCTTCAGTGCTCCTGCCGGACAGCCCATCTGACAATCTCCGCAATGACAGCACAGCTTAAGCGTCTCCGGATTGTGGCAATATCGGCAGGCCAGGTTACACTGCTGAAAGAAGACGGCAGTCCGGTTGCCCGGGCCGTCTACCAGTGTCTGATCGATTATTTTAATGACCGGTGCTGTCAGCAGGACTGCCACCTCCTTTCTGCGGTTATCCGCCGGAGGACCGCACTTTACGTTCGCTCAGACGGTTTAATTTGTAATTGGTGCTGCCATTTTGGACCGTATCCTGCAAAACAACCTCGTTGCGGTCATATTTTTCCATGTCGCTTCGTTTGGCCAGATAACCGGTAATCCGGACCAGATCGCTGTCCGAGCGATAAATAGCCAGATATTTGTCGCCAAGTGCAAATGCTCCTTTGATAATATCCAGAATGGCGGCCGGATTGTCTTGCGCAGTCGGTTCGAAAGGAAAGATGTCGGAGCAGCCGGTCGGAAAATACTTGTGGAATCTGGCACTGTGGCGAAGGTGGTCATACAATCGTTCCGGCTCATCCCCGACGACGATCCGTACCCCGGAAGTGACTCCTTCGTCAGTGGATAAACCGGCCTGGGCATGGAGTAAATAATGACCATCGGAGCCTTCGCAGTATTTGGCCGGATATGCGGCGGTGAAGTCCTGGATGACAGTCATGATCTGGTCCGCCAGGTCATTTGCTTCCGGATCCCGTCCGTAGCGTTTATCGCTGTCTCGCAGCAGGTAATTCACACCGTTACACAGGCCGGCCACGCCAAACATGGCGGTGAAGTTTTCCCGCTGGATCAGGCCTTCCCGTACCAGGAACGAGCTTTGGAAAAAACCGGATTCTTCAACCAGAAAGCGAATCCGCTCGTCCATATACTGGCCCAGCCCAAGTAATGCGTCGGGAAGGAGTTCGGTCAGGAACTGTTCGGTACTGTCAGCCATTTTGGCCAGCCGGGGAATCACGATCCGCGAAAGGATATAGGACCCGCCCCGCAGCGGCAAGACATTGTAACAGCTGGAAACCCCATAGTCCTGATAAGTGTTCTTGTGGGCCGGATGATTGGCGATAGCCGGATTGGCACACTCAAGGGCACACCGGATGGCCTGCTCCATCAGTTCGTCAGGAGTTTCATCCGGATCATATTTGATGGTAAAGTTGGGTACGGCATTCTGTAATTCCTGTTCGCATTCCAGTAACAGCCGGGTACTTCGCAGCGCCCTGGGGCCTAAGTTGGCGTGGCAGTAACCGTCGGCGATGGTCCGGTCAATATAGTTTAAGAACAGTTTGAATGTTGCTTTGATTTCCTCGTCGCCAAGTTCTCCTAAAAACGGCTCAAACAGAGTGTCAAGATTGCCGATGTAAACCGGCATGGTGGTAATCGAGGGAATATGGCAGTATAACGTGATCAGGGCAAAGATGGCCTCATCCAGGGTCAGGGGCGGCGCGATATTTAAAAACTCACTGCCCTGTCGGAAGTAACGTTCGGAGTCAACCATTACGTAACGGGGCCGATAAGGGGCATTTCCTTCGTCCATGTCGCATAAAGCCCGGGTTTTAAAATATCTGACAAATTTCTCCGGGAGATTCAGGACTTCAAGACTGTTTTCGGCCTGCTTTGCCAGCTGAATGATTTTTTGTTTGTAGGTAAGCCGCTCTGATGTAAGGATCCCGTAGGTCTCCCGGGTAAGAGCATCGCTGTTCATGTTGCATTCCTCCTTATCTGTATTAATGCAGTGAACGGTAGTGGCGAATGGATTCTTCGATTGACATTCGGGCATAGATGGCGGCCACTTCGGCATTCTTTTCTTTGATTGCCTCCAACATCTTGCCGTGATATTTGATTCCGCTTTCCGGTCCGACATGGTGATAGATCAGCTTCTGGTTGTCAACGAAGATATCAACAAATAATTTTGATATCTGAATGATCATGGGATTGCGGGTGCCGTTAGCGACAATGTCGTGGAAGATCTGATCCAGTTTGTGAAAACGCTGGATGTCATCTTTGGCAACGATCATCTGGGCGTAATTATGTTCCAGCTTTAAAATCTCATCACTGGTGGCACGCTGAATAAAAAGCTCAACATTGTAGGAGTCAAACATTTTGCGGAACTCCAGGATTTTCAGCATAAAGTCGTCGTCCAGGCCAAAAATCGAGGCACTCATGATGGACATATTTTCCTTCTTTTCCACATAGGTGCCGGAACCCTGAACCTTCTTGAGTACGGAGATGGTCACCAGCCGTTCGATTGCCTGTCTGACGGCGGCCTTGCTTACGCCGATCATTTCGACCAGCTGCGATTCGGTTGCAATCTTGTCTCCCGGTTTCCACATCTCCGAGCGGATCCGTTCCACAATGTAATCATATGCCATGTCTGATGCCTGATTTATATACATGTCGTCCTCCTGAAAATGCATTTCATTATTTTATGTTTTTGATTATAAGCGAAAAAAACGATAAATGCAAACATGGTCATCTGTCGGCAGTAAGGCTTTTTATCCGGCCGATAAAAAGATCAAGGCAGCGGTCCCAGTAAGCCCAGTCATGCAGGCCTTCGCCGCCGGTGAATCCGGCAGTGAAACCGCATGCTGTCAGTTTCTGATACAAGTCAAGGTTCATGGCATAGTTGTTGGTATCCTGTTCGCCGCAGGCGATAAATGCTTCCGGTTTAACTGCCTGCTCCTGGCATAACTCAGCTAAAACCGTCAGATCATCCCGGCTCCCGGTGACCTTGCTGCTGCCGCCGAAAATCAGGTCATAACGGAAAAAATCAAATCCCATCGCCGCCATCAGCGGCTCCAGCTTTGCCGGATCAACGGCTCCGGAAAAATTGCCAAAGGCCCGGTAATAATCCGGTTTTGTCAAGGCGCATTTAGCGGCCCCGTATCCGCCCATGGAAGGGCCGGCAATATAACGGTGCCTGCCGGTCCGGGCAACCGGAAACGTGTATTCGATAAAACACGGCAGTTCATCGGTAATGTAATCAAAGTAATTTAAGCCCTGCCTGGCGTTGCTGTAGAAACTGTTCTGGCCGGAAGGCATGACGACGGCAATCCGGGCGGCCTCGGCATAACGCTCCACATTCGTCTGGCGCAGCCACATCGTATAGTCATCCAGGGCCCCGTGAAGCAGATACAGAACCGGAATGACCCGGTCTGCATAGATCTCATCAAAGCTATGGAAGAAGTGGCTGTTGTCCGGCATGGACGGCAGCAGTACATTGACATCCACATGGTTGTTCAGGATTCTGGAGAAAAAATTACAGTGGGATAAAATCATTCTTCTTCACTCCCTTTTTGTTTTGCCGAAGCAAGAATGGACCGGGCCTGTCTGTGCTGGCTGCGCTGGCCGGAAAAACCGAAGATTCCAAGGCCGAACAGGGTAGCGACATATGGCATTGCCTGAATGATTTCGGAAGGCATGTTCAGGGTCTGGAGGACATTGGCCAGAGCCGTGACGGCACCGAAAGCCAGGGATGCTAAAAGGCTTGGCAGCGGCAGGGCGGCGCCCAGATTCTGGGCGGCAATCGACATAAAACCGCGTCCGGCCATCATATCCCGGGAAAACCAGCTTAGATATCCCATGGACATGTAAGCTCCGGCCAGCGATGCGACTACAGCACTGATTCCCAGGGTGATAAAACGTATGCGCATCACATTGATTCCTACCGAAGCGGCGGCATCGGGATTTTCGCCAACGGTTCGGATCTGCAGTCCCAGGGCCGTCCGGAAAATGATGATATAAGTAAGGAAAACAACTAAAAACGCCAGATAGGTCAAAGCATTATGTCCTGACAGGATGGTTCCCAGGACCGGAATATCCTTAATAACCGGCAATTGAAGGTTGGATACGGTCAGCGACGGCAGCGAACTGGAGGTTCCTTTGTCCTGAACCAGCAGGTACAGGGCAAATACCGTTCCGGCTGAGGAAAAAGTATTGAGGGCGATGCCGGTCAGGGTCCGGTTGGAATTAAGGACCAGGCTAAAGTAGCCAAGCAGCATGGAGATCAGCAGTCCGCCCCCGATTGCCCCCAGAATTCCCAAAAAGACGTTTTGCGTCAGAGCACTGGTGAGCATTCCAAAGAATGCCGCTGACAGCATGATTCCTTCAAAAGCAATGTGCAGCATGCCGCCGCGATTGCAGATCAGGGCTGCCATCGAACCCAGAATCAATGGGGTTGATACCCGGATGACAGAGAATAAAAAGGCCGGTGTGAAAATAGCTGCAAATATTTTATCCATTGGTTATGCCGCCTCCTTTCCGGCGAGTTCCTTCCCCGCCGCCGCCACAATCCGCCGGTGCTTCATCTTATACAGGAAACTTTCGGCCACGATCATAATAACGATCACGGAGATCATAATGTTTGCCAGTTCGACCGGTACATTGCTGTTTCTCTGCATACAGTCCGCGCCAACCCGGATATAGGCCAGGAAGAGGGCGGCCAGCGGCAGCATTTTGGGATTGTAGGATGCCATGATACCGATCATAATGCCGTCAAAGCCGTGATTAGTCAGAGCCTGGTACTGAAACCGTTTATACATTCCCAGGACTTCAACCGCACCTCCCATACCGGCTAAGAAACCGCCCAGCAGCTGTGCTTTGGTAATGACCCGGCTGACATGAATGCCTGAATATCTGGCAAAGTCCACATTCCGGCCAACCGTCCGGATCTCATATCCGGCCTTGCTTTTGTTTAGATAAAGATAACCGACGATTAAAACAACAATGCCGACCAGAATGCCGTAGTGAACACCGGTGCCCTTGACCATTTCCGGAAATCTGGAAGTCTCGGCAAATTTGTAAGAGGCCAGGAAGCCGGCTCCCGGATCGCGGATCAGATGGTTGATAACAAACAGGCCGACGTACAGGCACATGTTATTGACCATGATCGAACTGACCACTGGTTTGGCATTGTATTTGACAAATAAAAACGTTGGAATGGCAGTCGCCGCAGCTCCGGCCACGCCGCCGGCCATCAGACAGAGGGGGATGTGGAGCGGTGCCGGCAGCTTAATCATGGTTGCGGCCACACTGGCCAGCATGGCGCCGACAAAAAAGCCTCCCTCCACCGCCATATTAGTCTGATTGGCGGAAAAGATCAGACAGACGCCGGTGCCGACAAAGAGCATGGGTGTCATATTGGTGATGATATTTCCGATCTTGCGTCTGGACTGCAGTGGTCCCAGCACAAATTCCTTAATTGTCGCCGTGGGATTATCGTCGATAAAATAAATGATGATAAATGCTACCGCCGTCGCGATGGCGATAGCCAGCAGCGTCCGCAAAATCTGAAACTGCTTCTCGATATTCTTTGTATTCAATTGGATACCCCCTTTATCTCGCCCGGCGACATCTGCTTCAGCCCCAGCATATAGAGTCCCATTTCTTCCTCCGTTACCTGCGATGCATCTTCAAAATAGGCGGAAATCATGCCGCCGCTCATGACGATCAAACGGTCGCTGACCTCCATGACTTCGCTTAAATCGGCTGATATCAGCAGAATTGCCGCTCCCAGATCCCGCAGCTCCACCAGCTTGTTGCGGAGAAACATGCTGGCACCGACGTCGATTCCCCGGGTCGGCTGATTGGCAATGATCAGATCAGCATTGTTGGTGAATTCCCGGGCGGCCACGACCTTTTGCATATTGCCGCCGGACAGCATCCGGGCCGGCTGATCCTTGCCGTCGCATTTGATGCCGAATTTCTCAATCAGGTCTGTGACCAGATCATCAATCTTTTTCTGGTTCATCAGCAGGCCTTTTTGAAATTCCTTCTTATAGTAGCGGTCGGAGATGATGTTCTCGGAAATGCTGCCGTCGCCGACAATGCCGTAAGTCATCCGGTCTTCGGAGATGTGGGCAACACCGTTTTCGCGCAGCTGCCGGACGGACATGTTGCGGATATTCCGACCGTTTACTTCAACTTCACCATCAAAGGTCCGCTCCATTCCGGAGATGATTTCGGAGATCTCGCTCTGGCCATTGCCCTCAACTCCGGCGATGCCCAGGATCACCCCGCCCGGAATGCAGAAAGAGACATCGTTCAGTACCTGCTTGCCCAGATTATTGACCTTATTCACGTGGGATACTTTTAAGATGGTTTGTTTTGCCACTGCCGGTTTCTTTTCGATGTCCAGGCGGACATCCCGGCCAACCATCTTGCGGGAGATATCCAGTTCGGTAATTCCGGCGATTTCTTCGACACTGATCATCCGGCCGCCTCTTAAGATGGTGATCCGGTCGCATAATTCCTTGACTTCATTTAACTTGTGAGAAATAAAGATAACG
>Ga0153923_100423_pt1 | contig 14171 bp, 14 predicted proteins | sample TSNJ007MetaG_FD_104682 | JGI IMG/M metagenome (GOLD analysis project Ga0153923, IMG submission 104682) | Attine ant fungus gardens microbial communities from New Jersey, USA - TSNJ007 MetaG | ecosystem: Host-associated > Fungi > Mycelium > Unclassified | place: USA: New Jersey, Brendon T. Byrne... | reverse complement strand
GCAAATAGATTTCTCGGGGGAACAGTCCTTCCAGTACGATCCGTCTGGCAACTTCTCCACCCGAATAATCACCCGGTCCCATATCGTAATCCAGTGATAAAATATCCACCTCGCACTCACGCAGCATTAGAAGACATTCTTCCGTCGAACGAGCCAGAGCGAACCCTTTAGGTACCTTTCGAAGATCATCCATATAGATATGAATCACAATTACGCCTCCGCTTCAAACCAACCACGCACAGTAGCAATTTCTTTTCGGTGACTGCCATCCGCACCCTTCTCCGTTTCCATGACAACAGCTGAGCTTCGTAAAAGCTTGGAGGACAATAAGCTTTTCAGCCCCTGCTCTCCAATATGTCCTTGTCCGATTCCAGCATGTCTGTCGCGTCTTGAGTCGAAAGGAAACTTAGAATCATTTAAATGAACAGCAACAAGATGTGGCCAAAATCCAAGTCGCTCTCCTCGTTCAAGGAAGTCTTCCGTTCGCTCAGGGTTCCAGATACCAGCTGCGTAAGCGTGACAGGTGTCCAAACAAAATCCTATTTTCTCCGAAAATTGGCTAAGCTCTCGAACTTTCACGAGTTCTTCAAGTGTAATTCCTTCATTTCCATGGTTGCCCGCTTGATTCTCTATAAGCAGCTTAGTACGTCCATCCCAGGACTGAAGCACCTCATTCATACATTGTATAATATTTTGATAGCCTTGTAACGGCTCCATTCCACCAAAATGTCCAAAATGAACAACGATGCCTAATGAACCACAAGCTTCTGCAATCTCCAGATCATTTAAGAGAGAGGCTACATAAACCTTTCGCGGAGTAACATCATCTACACCAGCCGCCATGTTAATCCCATAGGGTGTGTGAGCAATCGAAGCAATCCCTTTGTCTTGGCAAAAGAGCGCACAATCCCTCGTATCTCTTACATCTACCTGTTTAAGTTTCAAACTACGCGGATTTTTAGGGAAATATTGAAAACATGCTGCACCGCTCTCCCAAGCGAATCGGGCAGCTCTCCCATAACCACCGCGAATGCTAACATGTGCCCCTATTTTGGAGCTATTCGTCATGCTGACAGTTTGGGCAATAAAACACTTTGCGTCCAGACTGCTCTGTTTTGATAATCGTTCCCCCATCACGAAGACAAGACTCGCCTTCACGATCATACACTTTACATTGATTATTATATGAACCTGTAACAGTATCCCCAGTCATAAACGGCATTTCCATGTACCCACCAATTTCAGTCGCCTCAGTCAGTACTTTTTGGATGCTCTCATAAAGACGGGCTATAGATTCAGTTGTTAAATTTTGTACTAGTGCAGAAGGTAAAAGCCTAGCTTCAAAGGCAATCTCATCAGCATAGCAATTCCCGACTCCAGCCATCACATGCTGATTTACTAACAGGCTTTTGAGCGCACCTCTCCGTCCCTTTAATAATGCAGTGAATCTTTCCAGCGTCATCCGACGATCCAGCAGCTCAGGTCCAAGCTTACCCATTGTGGCTTCGCTTTCCTTCACCGACAGCAAATGTATATAGCCTAAGCGAAGTCCAATAAAGTAAAGGATATGATCTCCAAATGCGATTTCGACTTGTGTGTTACGATCCGGCCGTTCTTCCTCCGTGCCATAAAAAAGTATTCCACCAAGCATTAAATGTAAAAGTAGTCTTCGTCCATCATGAAGATGAAACAAAATATACTTGGCACGCCGCTCAACAAAAACAACACGCGCACCGATCAATGCATTTCTAAAAGCTTCTGTTTCCATATTAATTGATTTTTCTCTGTTCACGATTACATCAGATATTGGCACATTTATAATATGCTGACTAAGCAGCTTTCTATAATTCTCCATTTCCGGCAATTCCGGCATAGCTCATCGTCCCTTCTAGGTTGGTGAAGTAATAAGATCCTAGCTATTATACACCGAGAAACGTTTTAAGTTCAGTTAAATCGGCACAAATTTCATCCGGTGAGATTCCGGTAAGGTTTTTATAGTGGTCAAGATTTTCTGCATTGGTTAATCCGGTAAATACAAGAACTGTACGACAGCCCGCATTTACTCCAGCTGCTATATCTGTACGCATATTATCACCGACAACCACTGCATGTTCAGGCTCTATACCAAGAAGATCTGTCGCAAATTTGATTAAATGGGATTCCGGCTTGCCAATCACTACCGGACTCACTCCACTAGCAGCCTCGATGGCTGCTCCGATCGTACCTGCGCCAGGCATAATGCCATCATCTGATGGCAGCATTAAGTCTGGGTTAGTGAGTACAAACTTTGCTCCTCCCAGAATCCAGCGTGAAGCTTGCGAGAGCGACGTATAGTTGAAGGAGCGATCGATGCCTTGCAGTACATAATCGGGTGAGTCTGTGACAATGCGGAGCCCAGCTTCGGTACAAGCCACATGCAAACCCTCTTCTCCAAGTATCGCCACTGCAGCCCCAGGTGATTCCTCAGCTATGTAACGTGCGGCCGCCATTGATGAGGTACATACCTCCTCAGCTTTCGCATCGATTCCCATTCCACATAAATGTGCAGCCACATTAGCAGCTGTACGCGATGAATTGTTGGTAACAAATAAAAAAGGAATGCCCACTTCACGCAGACCTTTAATCAGTAAATCAGCACCAGGAATCATTTTTTGCCCATGGTATAACGTACCATCTAAGTCAATCAATAATCCTTTAATCTGTTCCATTATAAATCCCTCTATTTCCATAAAAAATTAATTAATGCGATAAATTAATAATGGTATTAATAAACATTCAACCTAAGCCCAGCTTGGATTTAGAATGATTAATAATACTTTTTGTTTGGTGGTATTGTCCGTTTATTTTCGGCAAGATTTCCAGCCATTCGTACCTCTTTCACGCTGTAATTACTTTAAATCTAACACACTTCGTCGAATGAAATCGAACGAGAGACTCTTCCAGCATTTTTTAGCATAGCACTGTCATTTCCTGCGCTTTCCCGGAAAATAATCATTTCCCCAATTGCCCGTTTTGTCTTCGATAAATTGGATATGTGCCGAATTCCTCCGCTAATAATGTCTCTGGAAAAATGAGTTCAGCTTCTTCCAGCAAAGGAATTAACTCTTCAGACGAACTGTAACGAGAGCTGAAATGAGTCAACAATAGTTGGCCTGCATTGGCTTCCTTTGCTAGCTCTGCAGCTTGACGTGCGGTACTGTGATGGTATTGATACGCCATTTCTGCCAGATCATGAGCAAAGGTTGCTTCATGAACGATAATGTCTGCATGAAGTGAGAGTTCTAACGCTCCTGAACAAGGTCTTGTGTCTCCCAAGATCGTAACAATACGCCCTCTTTTAGGTTCTCTAACAACTTCAGCAGCGCAGATACGAACACCGTCATCCGTTATAACATCTTCACCTTTTTTTAATTTTCCATATAACGGTCCAGGCTTTAAGCCATAACTCTTTAGTAATTCCGTATTGAGGCTCCCAGGACTATCCTTTTCCGTTACCCGGTAACCATAGCTATCAATACGATGCTCTAATAATGCTGCCTCCACTTTAAAACCATCATCCTCAAATACCGTTCCTCCTGTATGCTCGACAATCTCAATCTTGTATGGAATTCGGGATTGGCTCACAGCTAAGGATATATCTAAGTATGCCTTCAATCCAGGTGGACCATAAACCGTTAAAGGAGAAGTCCCTCCCTGATAACCACGACTAGATAATAAACCTGGAAGACCAAATAGATGATCTCCGTGTAAGTGTGTAATAAATAGCTTTTCCAGCTTCCCTAGGCGAATCGGTGAGCGAAGAACCTGATGCTGAGTCCCTTCCCCGCAATCGAACATCCAAATGCTACGGCGTTCTTCCAGAAGTCTTAATGCAATCGACGTTACATTGCGTTGTATAGTTGGTACCCCTGCATTCGTACCTAAAAAATATAATTCCATCCTTTGTCCTCCCTTCATCTTAACGGCTGAACAATCTCTTATCTATTCTAAACGTCCTTCTTCCAGCAAAAAACCCCCCAGTTACGGGAGGTTCCGCTGAAAGGGATACAATCCCCCTACAGACCGGGTGTATAAATGAAAGAATTACAGCTTCTCTACATTAAAATACTGCGCTTCTGGATGAGCGAATACCATCGCCGAAACGGAAGCCTCAGGCTCCATCATAAAGCCTTCTGTAAGGTGAACACCGATATCCTCTGGGGATAACAGTTTAAATAGTGGTCCCTGATCTTCCAGATCTGGGCATGCAGGATAACCAAAGGATACACGAATCCCTTGATATCTTGCCCCATGTCTTTGTTTCATGGTCATATCTGCAGGATCTGGGAAGCCCCATGTATCACGCATCATGTGATGAACACGCTCCGCTAATCCTTCTGCTACTTCCAGCGCTACAGATTGTAACGCATGTGAGCGTAAATAATCGCCATTATCCTTAAGGGCTGTAGAGAGCTCACGAACACCGTGTCCCGCTGTTACCACGAGGAATCCAACATAGTCCATCATTCCACTGTCGACCGGCTTCAAAAAGTCCGCTAGACAGAGATAAGGCTCAACACCTTGTCTTGGGAAAGTAAAGGTATGCAGAATCTCGGCTGTATTCTGTGGATTATACACGATAATATCGTTACCACTTGATTGTGCCGGAAAGAATTGATACATCGCATGAGGAGTAATCGTACCTTCCAGCATCGCTTGATGTAGAATGTCATCGACAGTACCTTTCAACTCCACAGTCCGCTCATCACCAGCAGCTAATTGCGCCTCTACAGAACCTCGTAGCCCCAGATGGTGACCGAGCAGCATTTGCATGTTCACATAAGGGATAATATGCCCCAATGGATAATTACGAATGACATGGCGCTCTAAATCGGGTGGAACAAATACAGGTGCATCTGGAGAAATTTTGGAGCGAACAGCTCTAGTCAGCGTAGGAAGCTCTTGCTTAGGAGCAACTGCCACTGCGGATTCTGCTTCCACTCGAATTTCCTCTGCAATTTTCTCCCGTTCAACAGGATTCATAAGCCGATTAGCAATATCGAGTCCATCCATAGCATCCTTAGCATATAATACCAGCCCATCATATTCCGGCCGGATACGTGTTTTGGTGAACTTGCGAGTCAAGGCAGCACCACCTACCATAATAGGCACATCAATCCCAGCCGTGCGTAGGTCTTGCGCAGTCAGCACCATCTGCTGTGCCGATTTTACGAGTAGTCCAGACAATCCGATCGCATCGGCTTTTTCACGACGAAACGCTTCGATAATGGTCTCAGGTGGTACTTTTATACCCAAATTAATGATCTGATAACCATTATTGGATAAGATGATCTCCACCAGATTCTTACCTATATCATGCACGTCGCCTTTTACAGTTGCCAGCATGATTTTACCTTTTACCGATGTCTCATCCTTCTTCATAAACTGCTCTAAATGACCAACAGAAGCCTTCATTACTTCAGCGCTTTGCAGCACTTCAGCAACAATCAACTCATTGTTATTAAACAGCCGTCCAACCTCTGACATTCCGGCCATTAGCGGGCCATTGATAATCTCCAAAGGTCCTGATTTGTTAAGCGCCTCATTAAGGTCTGGAATAAGTCCTTCTTTGGTGCCTTCAACTACATATGAAGCCAGACGCTCTTCTAGTGACAGGTTAGAAATTTTCTCTTTTTTCTCAACCTTTTTCCCTCGGAAGGCGGCTACAAAAGCAGCAAGCGTGTCGTCATTCGTATTATAAATTAATTCCTCCGCAAGACGACGGTCTTCAGCAGGAATAGACGCATAACGCTCTACCTTCTCGGTATTTACGATCGAATAATCCAATCCAGCTTTAGTGCACTCATAGAGGAATACTGAATTCAGCACTTCACGTCCTGCTTCCGGTAATCCAAAGGAAACGTTGCTGATCCCCAAGATCGTATGAACACCTGGAAGTGCTTCTTTGATTAAACGAATCCCATCAATAGTTTCTTTAGCAGAGCCAATATATTGTTCATCCCCGGTTCCTACAGGGAACACAAGCGTGTCGAAAATAAGGTCTTCTCCAGCTAATCCGTATTTGTTCACTAGTAAGTCGTAGGAACGTTTGGCAACTTCCAGTTTGTCCGTAGCCTTAATTGCTTGTCCTGTCTCATCAATCGTACCCACTACGATAGCTGCGCCATACTTATGAATCAATGGAGTGACCAGCTCAAATTTTTCTTCACCATCTTCAAGGTTAATGGAGTTAATTATCGCCTTACCTTGACAGTACTGTAACGCCAGGTCAATAACCTTCGGATCGGTAGTATCGATCATCAAAGGAACTTTAACCTTTTTTACAACTAATTCTAGAAACAGCTTAATATCTTCAATCTCATCACGGTCCGGATCTTGCACGCAAACGTCGATAACTTGAGCACCACTCTTCACCTGTGCACGGGCAATTTCTGAGGCTTCCTCATATTTACCTTCGACGATAAGACGTTTAAACTTACGCGACCCTAATACATTCGTACGTTCACCAACCATGTATGGACGGTTGTCGTTCTCAATATAAATAGGTTCAATCCCAGAAAGTGCCGGTGGATGATTTCCTGCAAGCGGACGTGGAGGGAATTGTGAAAGTGCCTCCGACATAGCACGGATATGTTCCGGTGTCGTTCCGCAACAACCTCCCGCAATGTTAAGCCATCCCTTTTCTGCAAACGCAGCAATTTTATGCGCAAGAGAATCAGGGGATTCATGATAATGCCCATTCTCATCTGGCAGTCCAGCGTTCGGATAACAACTCACAGCCGCTGAAGAGATTGCAGAAAGTGAACGAATATGATCACGCATGAACTCTGGACCCGTCGCACAGTTCAGACCTATAGAGATAGGCTTCAGATGTTCTAAAGAAATATAGAATGCTTCAATGTTCTGACCGGCAAGTGTGGTACCCATCGGCTCTATTGTTCCCGAAATCATCACTGGCAATTTGATACCCGTCTTCTCAAATGCATTTCGAATACCTATACTTCCAGCCTTCACGTTCAAAGTATCTTGAGAGGTCTCTAGCAATAACGCATCTACTTGACCATCAATCAATGCCACTGCCTGTTCCTCGTAGCTATCAACGAGCTCTTGGAAAGTCACGCCTCCCGTAACAGAGAGTGTCTTTGTTGTAGGACCCATCGCACCTACAACATAGCGGGGACGATCTGGTGTATCATATTTATCAACGGCATTACGGGCTAGCTTTGCTGCAACCAGATTAATTTCACGAGCCCGCTGCGGAATATCATATTCAGCAAGTACAACAGACGTTGCACCAAATGTATTCGTTTCAATGAGATCAGCACCTGCTTCAAGATACTGCTCATGAATCGTCTGAATTACTTCTGGACGAGTTAATACTAGCATTTCATTACAGCCGTCCAATTCTTCCCCACCAAAATCCTCACCTGTCAGAGGCACCTGTTGGATCATTGTGCCCATTGCACCATCTAGAATTAATATTCTTTGTTGTAAGCTTTCCTCAAGTGTATATTTAGCCAACGTATAGTCCCCCCAGTAAAACATTAGAGTAAGTTTAGCAGAATAAAGGAATTTCGAAAAGCCTTCCTTTCCACTCTGCATTATCTGTAATCATAGGAATTGCTATTCTTTTAATTATGGTTTTACAGAGAGTTCTTTATTAGGCATAGAATGCTGAGTTCTAGCAGTTACGTGTGATGTAACGATATATTGTCCTTCTTTCGTTAGTGTTCCCTCTGCTTGATAGATTCCATCACTGACTAGCTTCCCTTTAAATTCAATTTTCTGTTCACTATCATCTTTACTCACAATTTCGAACAGAACCTCTTTCGCATCATCTACTGCCAAGTTGTCTTGCGTCACCACTGCTTCAAAGGTCACCTTCTGATTTACAACAACCTCTTCAGGATTCCAATGTAACTCGACCTTGATAGGTTCCATAGACATGTCCATGTTCATATTCATATTATGTACGCCAGAATGTTTAGTTTGGTCTGATGAACATCCTACCAATACTAAAAGTGTTGCACCTAATAATAAAGGAACTATTGTTCTTGAAATCTTCATTTAGATTCCTCCCAGTCGAATTGATTACTAAGAATCTACCAATTCATGTTATACATTCTCCATCTATTATACACATTATTATTGGTTTTTCAGTATTTCGCATCAATTCAGTTAAACTCTTGTGACTTAAATCATATACTAGTAAATCTCATCTATCATATTAAATATGATGTAGATATAAAAAAGACAGCAAGTCTCCTAGATACCTAGGAACTCACTGCCTTCTTAAAGCTTAAATGAATGAAATTTTATAAAGATTGGACTAATGAAAGAAGCTCTCCAAGATGTTTGATTTCATAATCCGGCTGAATTTCCGGATCTGGCTGTTTGCCTTTTCTATTAATCCAAACTGTAGTCAAACCTGTTGCCAGCCCACCACGAATATCCGTTGTAAGCTTATCTCCGACCATAACTCCTTGCTCAGGTGCAATATCTAAAAGTTCTAGGGCATGCAGAAAAATTTCCTTATCCGGCTTTCCTTTTCCGAAGCTTCCAGAAATCACGATGTGATCAAAGAAAGGAACGATTTCAGGTACGCCATCTAGTTTCTCTTGTTGCAATGCAGGGCATCCATTAGTCAGAAGCAATAGCTTCACTTTCCCCTTAAGTTCTTCAAGCACCTGAATCGTTTCTTCATAGATGTAAGGTCGATTTCTACGCTCTGCTGCGAATTTGGCTGCTAATGTCTCAGCAAGAGCTTCGTCCTCTACACCAAGTGCTGCAAGACCACGACGCCATGCCTCTTTACGATATCCCGGTGCAAGCTGCTCCAATTGACGGAATTCCGGCTGTTCACCTGCAGTAAAGTTCCCCCAAAGTGCTTCAAACGGATTAATCCCAATCATCTTTGTAAACGGGTTCGTTTCGTAGGATTCATATAGTCGAATGGCTTCTTTACGCACCGCAAGTTCCAGTTCTTGTGGATCAATCGTATCCCCAGCGGCTTCACATGCAGAACGAAATGCTTCATTAACGCTCCGATCATCCCAGAGCAGTGTATCATCAAGGTCAAATAGTATGGCGGAAATTGGCATTACAGGTCTCCCTCTCCCATGGCTGGTTAATTTCTATTCGTGAACTACTTCAATTTGGTGAGCTTTTGCGAATGCTTCCAGTCGAGTCCCCATTGCATTGGTATCATAACGATTCATAAGTCTGGTAAAAATCCATTTCGTGCGTTTGCCTTTATGCTTAATTACAACAGCTCCACGCGAAAGGATGATTTTCTCAATATCAGAAGCTGGCAGATAACGTTCGCGGTTGAATTTTATAGTAGATAGTCTAGCATTCTCTACCTTCAAGTACGGACGTCGGAAGAACAGAAGTGCCGCTAGTAAGTAGTACAAAACGACTCCTAGCCAGTTCATAAGCATACCATTACCTTTGGCCTGGTCCACTGAACCAACCATCCAAAACATAGTACCAAGCACTAATAACACTACTGGAAATGCAATGTTACGGCCTTTAAAGGTTTCACTGTTCTTACCAGGAGATTTAGATTTAGATGCGTAAATCGTTTCCTTCCCCTGTTTCTTTCTTTGCTTATTAATTTGCTGCGTGTTGCGTTGAACCATTCTTTCCCAAGAACGGGCCATATGCGTTCCCCCTAGTCATCCAGTAATATCTATGAAAAGGAACAGGGTGTTAATGCTTACGCCCCTTGTTACCTTGTTCATGCTCATCATTATCGACCAATTCAATCGTATTCAATTGTGCTCGGAAGTTATTGCGAATATTCCCCAAATAAATTTCACGAAGCTTGGCGCGTTCCGCCGTTTCCTCTTGATTAAGGCCTACGCTCTTCTGTTTGCGTGCCAATTCGTTAATACGCGCGACCAACTCATCAATATTCAAAACTTTCCCTCCCCTTATAAATTAATTCTAACTCTGCCATGAGAAAAAGAGCTTGTCAAGGTTTACTCCCTGCAAGCTCTTCATGTCCTCTTATTATGTTCTTAGAATATTAATATATAGGTAAAGTGAGAATATCTCCAGCATTAATCTGATTACCTTTAATGCCATTGAATTTTTTAATTCCTTCTATATATACAGCCGTTTTCATATCAGAAGGTTTATTCTCAAGAGCAATACTCCAAAGTGTATCTCCACGTTCAACCACTACGCGCTTCTCATCCTTCATTAAAGTAGTAGATCCTGCAAATACATTACCTACTACTGTAAGTCCTGATAGTACGAGCACAATGATCAATGTTAGTTTAATAACAAAATCTCTACGGAACAAACGCATCAAGCCTTCAAGCAAAAGCTCTGTAATCTCTTTAATCTGAGCTGAATAACGGGTAATAGGATTATGTCCTAAAGATTCAACCACTGGGGCTTTATCGTAGATGCTGCGGTATGTACTGTATTTTAACATGAATATCACCCTCCAAACACTTGTTCTTACTTTTGAAATTATAATAACACGAACATGTGTTTTGTTCAATACTATTTTAGAACAATTGTTCTCTTTTTTTCAGAGGTTAATATTTACCATATTCTTCATATAAAGAATCACTCTTATTGTTTAGATGAAGGAAACGCAATCAATACAAGACTACCATTTATTAACTCTTTCGAATTAATATTTATAATAGTTAGAACTTATGTTTGTGCGAACGGTAGTTCTATGTTATAATTTTCCCAAACATTACTATATGGGGTTGATTCCAATGTCAAAGATTTCAAGTCGCCAGCTGGCGATCCTGGAATTTATACGTAGCGAAGTCCGCAGCAAGGGTTATCCTCCTTCCGTCCGGGAGATTGGAGAAGCTGTTGGTCTTGCTTCCAGCTCCACAGTTCACGGTCATTTAGATCGGCTAGAGAAGAAGGGACTTATCCGTCGAGATCCAACGAAGCCTCGTGCGATAGAATTGCTTGGCCAAGAGGATTCCGAGAATGTCCATCATTTCGCGCAAACCGTCGCTCGCATTCCTGTCGTAGGTAAGGTTACCGCCGGGGTTCCTATCACTGCTACTGAGAATATTGAAGACTACTTCCCGCTTCCAACTCACTATGTTGGAGATAACAAAGTATTTATGTTATCGGTTCAAGGTGACAGTATGGTCGAAGCTGGGATTATGAATGGCGACTATGTTATTGTTCGTCAACAACAAACGGCTGATAACGGAGATATCGTTGTAGCTATGACCGAAGAAGATGAAGCAACCGTTAAGACTTTTTATAAAGAACGTGATCATATACGTCTTCAGCCGGAGAATCCGGCGTACGAGCCTCTTCGCCTTAATCGCGTGACCATTCTCGGCAGAGTTATCGGATTATTTCGAGATATCCACTAAGTATGCACTCCTACCAAGCGAAAACGGATACCGCCCTTTAAAGGACGGTATCCGTTTCTACGAGAAGTATAAGGATAGGGTATATCGTAAAAATATATACTTTCTTTTATTTTTTTAAAAGCTGTTCTGCAAATGCAGAACAGCTTTTTTATTGTTATCAAACTCCATTTATCAATTACAGAACATTTATTCTTATGGGCTAAAATGACCATTTTTAATGAATAACCGTTTAGGCATCCTCCTCATATCTTAATTAGAAAGGAGTGTTGCACAATGCCAAATTACCGGATTATAGTTGATCTGACGCAGCGTATGCTTTATCTTCTTGATAACGACATTGTGATCAGGGGCTTCCCAGTCGGAATCGGTAAAATGTTAACTCAATCACCACTCGGTGAATTCACAATCATTAACAAACAACCCGATCCAGGTGGTCCATTTGGGGTCTTTTGGATGGGTCTATCTAAGCCTCACTATGGGATACATGGAAATAATGATCCCTCATCCATAGGGCACGAAGTATCCCACGGTTGTATTCGTATGTACAATGAAGATGTGTTAGCACTAGCTGCGATTGTTCCGATTGGAACACGAGTAACGATCAGGAATTAAATCTATCTCTATAGATAAACACGCCTCACTCATGGTTCAATGGAGGAGGCGTGTTTGTATTTATGTATTTTTGATGACCTAATAGGAATTATGTGGTTATATGTCGAATAATGTTAACAGGATTTCAAATTGAAAGGAAGTGTCTCGTTTTGAACAACTCAAAAATTAGAACCCTCGTCGATTTTAAAGTCGATGCACTTGTTAAACTCTCTGGCTTATTGTTAAATAACGATCAAGCGAGTGGAAAAAAAGTAAATTTACTCACCTCATTCGGCAGTATTCAAGGGACCATCTCCCCTTCCACCTCCAATAAAGAGGATGTTTTTGACTTAAAATCTCTAATGGATGATGTCATTGTAGATGAATACATATCTTATTTAGGTGCGGAACATCCCGATAAAAATTTCAGCTATAACTTTGTAGTCCTTAATGATGTTTCTGTAAGACCCTATACTCACTATGAATCTCCGATCGAATACAAACAGCTAATTGTTTATACTGATCAAATCACAGCCTTCAATTTCTTATGATTTTGACATATTTATTTTAAAAACCTCTCATCAGCACTCCAGCAGTTGCCACAATTTTGCACTCAGCTCGCAAAATCGGCAGATCTCTGGGTGCTTTCTCTTTTTCTAATCAATAGTCGTTTCCTAAATTCCCACGATTTTCGCTCTTAACAGATACTAGTAGAGTGAATTCAGGCATATCTTTCAATAAGCAATAAATCTTGCTCTACTGAGATCATTGGAGGTGTGATTACATGCTGATTTTCTTGATGTATATGTTTGCCATTGTAGGAGGAATTTTAATTCTAAGTGCCGTTATTATAGAATTAAAAAAACTATCTACTTCTTCTGAACTTTCTAAGCTGTTAAACGCAACCTCATCTTTTAATATTATATTCACCAAAACATTCATTCCGCCCAATCAATCTCACTTGATCGCCCTTAATGAACCTTATAAAAAAATAGCAATAGGTACCAGCAATCCAAAAACAAGCAAAAAAGCAATAGCAAAGCTTTACTCGTTCGACAATATAATGGGATCAGAGATTGTTGTTAACGCACTAACCCTTTCAAAAGTATCTAAACGACAACAAAACAGCAAATCAACTGCTTCAAGTGCGGATATTAATGTGCTTAATAACGTTGACGAAGAGGCTGATGTTATCGAGGAACTTACGCTTAAAATATACATGAACAGCAATGAAATACCTGTGTATAGTATTTCCTTCTTGCCAGGCTTACTGCCCATTCAACAATCCGATAATCAGTACAAAGAAGCTTACTCCCAAGTCCAACAATTACATGCGTTCTTCAGGTCGATCGTATCCGAATAAATGCCCCCCTTCCACCTCTGATTACTTCACTTTACTTTACCCAATTAGAAATTTTGAAAACCTTAAGGAAAGACAAAAAACGGTCCTTTTGGGGGGGGCCGTTTTCGCTGCATCCAACATTCATTTTAAAATTGCACACTAAATCCGTTAAATTGGTGAATGCCCGTACCATGAGCGACAAGATCCCGTTCACGTAATTCACGAACTGCCTTCATAACCTCTTGCAAAATAGATGGATCTAGACCCAACGTATTATGAGAGCCAAATATTTGTGATACACCTGGAATTTTTGCAATTTTTTCTAATGAAGCCACTAAATCAACAGGACTAGTAGAGGGGTAAAAAGCATAAATTGGCGTAACATCATACAATAAATCCCCTGTAAACAGATACCCGTTCGCATGATCAAAGATGCTAATATGTCCTGGCGAATGACCCGGTGTGTGGTAAATTTCTAATCTACGCCCGCCTAAATCAAGCACATCTCCCTCTCGCAATAGAGCTGTTGGTTTCCCTTGATAAGGTGTATACGTATTAGGATCAAACGTCTCAGGAACAGGAAGAGTAATATCTCGGCTCATATCTTTTCTGATCTGGGCAAGGGACAAACCTCGTATTCCATTAATCAGCCAATCCTCATCCTCTTTATGAACATAGATCGTCTCAAATTGTCCATGACTGCCAATATGATCTGCATGCACATGCGTAGTGATGACAGCGATAGGTAAATCCGTTAACTGATCCGTTATTCTTTTTATATTATCGATGCCTAATCCCGTATCAATCAACACCGCTTGTTCTTTCCCTAACAACAAAAAAGAGTGCACCTTTTCCCAATGTCCATATTCACT
>Ga0153923_100422_pt1 | contig 14175 bp, 6 predicted proteins | sample TSNJ007MetaG_FD_104682 | JGI IMG/M metagenome (GOLD analysis project Ga0153923, IMG submission 104682) | Attine ant fungus gardens microbial communities from New Jersey, USA - TSNJ007 MetaG | ecosystem: Host-associated > Fungi > Mycelium > Unclassified | place: USA: New Jersey, Brendon T. Byrne... | reverse complement strand
TTGCCGATGGTGATTGTGTCGCCGATCCGCACCGGCCGTTCGAACAGGATCATGATGCCGGGGCTGAAGTTGGCGAAGATCTCCTGCATACCGAAACCGAGGCCCACCGACAGCGCCGCCACCAGCCACTGCAGCTTGTCCCAGCTGACGCCGAGGGTCGACAGGGCCGAGACGAAACCGACGCCGGCGATCACGTACGACAGCAGCGTGGTGGTCGCGTAGGCGCTGCCCTGGGCCAGATTGAGTTTCGACAGCACGAACACTTCCAGCAGACCCGGCAGGTTGCGCGCCAGGGCGAACGTGATGCCGATGATGATCAGCGCGCCGAGCATGTCGCCGATGCTGATCGGCACCATGCTCATGTTGGCGCCGGTGCCGCTGGTGTATTCGTAAAGGGTAATGTTGTCGAGGTACGAGAACACCGAAATCAGGTCAGCCCAGACCCAGTACAGCGCGGCGATGAAGCCGCCGAGCAGGGCCAGACGGATCAGGCGCAGGGACTGTTCGTTGACCTTTTCGATATCCAGCGTCGGCTCTTCGATCACCGCTTCGCCGTCGCCGGCCTCTTTGGCCGCCTGACGCTTGGCCAGGGCGCGCTGGTAGGCCAGACGCCGTGCGGCGACCGCCAAGCCACGGACGAAGGTGGCTTCGATCACCAGCCAGAACATCAGCAGGTACAGGGTGTTGATCAACCGGTCGCTGAGTTTCAGCGCGGTGTAGTAGTAGCCGAAGCACACCGCGACGAACAGGGCGATCGGCAGCAGGGTGAACATCACGCCGACGGCCTTGCGGAACAGCGAGGTGTTTTCGTGGGCCGGGCTGCTGATCAGCAGACGGCTGAGCAGCCACGCCATCAGGGCGTAGCAGGTCAATACCACCGGCATGCCGAGCACGTCGTCGGCCAGCGCCGCCGGTTGCAGCTCGGCGACGGCCACCACGGTCACCAGCGCCATCACCACCAGCCCGAGGCGACGGATCCAGCCCTGCAGGAACTCGACCTGCGGCTTGTCCCAGCGGAAATGCAACTCGGCCACGCCGCCCGGCGAGAGAATCCGGTAGGCGGTGTAGAACACCAGCCACGCCTGACCCATTTGCAGCAACGCCGCGCCCATGTTGGCGTTCTGCCCGCGGGCATCGATCTGCAGGGCCAGACCGCACAGGCCCAGACCCAGCGCCACCGGCATCGCCAGCAGAATGTTGATCAGGATCGCCTGCGGCGTGTGCCACTGGCTGTCACGCTTGAAGTGCCCGATGTCCTGGTGAACCTTGTTCAACCGCGCGTACAGCGCCTTGCGCCGCCACAGCAGAGCGCCGATCAGCAGGGCCAGTGGCAGGAACAGCAACGGGCGCTGGGTCAGGCCATCGGTCAGCTCGCTCAGGCTCGAGGCCAGCGGCAGGGTGTCGATCTGGCGCTTGAGGCGCTCCGGCACGCTGCGTATCCATTCAGCGTCCAGCGGCTTGTTGCTGGGAATCCAGAACATCTGCTCATCGAGGGTCGCACGCAGGCTTTGCGCAGTGCTCAACAGTTGCTTCTGGTTGAGCTGCAGGGTGATCGATTCGTTGAGCACCGCACTCAGTTCGCGATTCAGACGCTCCAGCAGGTCGGCGCGGGTGTTGGCCAGATCCAGCAGGCTTTTGCGCAGTTGCGGGGTGACTTGCTCCGGCGGTTGAGTGGAAAGCAGGTTGTCGACGTAGGTCGCCGGGTTGCTCAGCAGTTCGCGTTGCTGGCTGACTTCGAACTGATACAGACGAATATCGGCGATCTGATCCGCCAGATCGCGGTCGACCTTGAGTCGCGGCAAAGCCTGCTTCTGCTTATAGAGAATCTTCGACAGCAGCAGGCTGCCCTTGAGCACGTTGATCTGCTCGTCGAGGGCGGAGTCGCTCTGGGTCAGGCTGTCGAGTTGCTGTTTGGTCTGCAGGTTCTGCTGGGTGACTTCGTTGAGGCGGTCGGTGCTCTTGAGCAGGTAGTCGGAAAGCTTGAGGTTGGCGGCGCTCTCAGTGGCGAGCAGGCTGCTGCCGCCGGCCTTTTGCGCTTCGATCGATTGCTGGGTGACGGTTTCCTGCGACTGCGCCAGACGCTTCTGGTTGATCAGCGTCTGCAGTTCCTGGATCTCGCGGTCGAGGCGGTCGGCTTTCTCCGAGAGCAGGTCATGCTGGCTGTTGCCCAGGTCCTGCAACTGGCTGTTGCCGGCCAGTTCCTGACGGCGCAGCGGGATCAGCGCGTTCAGCGCCGCGAGCTCGGCGTTCAACTGGTCGCGTTGCTCGGCGCTTACGGTTTTGCCGGCGTCCTTGCCGGACTTGAGGATGTTATTGATCTGCTGGATGCGCGTCTGGCTGGCGGAGATTTCCGCCTGCGCCCGCTCGGGACGGGTCTGCGCGGTAATGATCAGGCTGTTGGCATCGGCCAGGGCTTTTTGCAGATCGCTTTGCTGGGTCGAGCGATCCGTGAGGAACTGCTCCAACTGCTGGATCGACTCTTTGCTGAAGCGCTGCGCCACCGGTACTACCGCCGTGGCCTTGAGGCGTGCCAGTTCGCGGGTGTTCTCGATGGTCTGCCGAGGAGCGGAGGCCAGTTGCTGCTTGAGGTCGATCAGTTTCTGGTCGTAATCACGCCGGCTGTTGAGCTGATTGAGCGTGTTTTGCAGGACCGTTTGCAGGCTCTTTTTATCGGCATCCGGCAGTTTGCTGTCGGCCAATTTGTCCAGGCTGGCCTGCACGGCTTCGCTGGATGGCGGTTCGGCGGCGTACAGCGGGCCGACGGAAAGACTCAGGCCCAGCAGGGCCGCGAAAAAGAAGGAGCGCAGGGTAGGCATAGAGACCGGTCAAGCAAGTGAGAGTGGACGCAGTTTAGAGGAAGAGCCCGGGGCCCGGGCGACTTCCTTCGGGGAATCTGACGCCCACTTTGCCGATCTTGTTCCCGTCCATGACCGCAACCGTCCAGTGGGTGTTGTTCCATTCCACCTGGTCACCCACGATCGGTGCGCCACCGACTTTGTGCGCAATGAACTCGCCCAGGGTCATGTCCGGATCGATGCCCTCGGCCGGCAACCCGTAAAGCGCTGCAACCGCTTTAAGCTGGGCGTTTCCTTCGAGCACGAAGTCGCCGAAGAAGCGCAGATCCAGACCGCGTTGCGGCGCCTGGCTGAACAGTTTTCCGAGCGCCGGCAAGTTGTGTTCATGGCCGATAACACACAGCAAATCATCGACTTCCAGCACCGTACTACCCGACGGATGGAGCAGTTGCTGGCCACGAAACAGCGCGGCGATACGGGTGCCTTCGGGCATTTTCAGCTCGCGCAGGGGCGAACCGATGCACCATTTCTCCGCGCCAAGCTTGTAGACGAACAGCTCCCACTCGCTGGTGATGTGCACTTCCAGCGCCGAACGGGAGATTGGCGCAGGCTCCGGCGGCACCGTCACCTTGAGCAGTTTGGCGACCCACGGCAGGCTTGTGCCCTGCACCAGCAGCGACACCAGCACGATGAAGAACGCGAGGTTGAAGTACAGCTGCGCATTCGGCAGCCCGGCCATCAACGGGAACACCGCGAGAATGATCGGCACCGCGCCGCGCAGGCCAACCCAGGAAATAAAGGCTTTCTCGCGGCCGTGGAACGCCTTGAACGGCAGCAGGCCGACCAGCACCGACAGCGGCCGGGCGAACAGAATCATCCACAGCGCCAGACCCAGCGCTGGCAAGGCAATCGGCAGCAGATCATGCGGCGTGACCAGCAGCCCCAGCACGAGGAACATGCCGATCTGCGCCAGCCACGCCATGCCGTCGAGCATGTGCAGAATGCCGTGACGGCTGCGCACCGGGCGGTTGCCGATCACCAGACCGCACAGGTACACCGCAAGGAAGCCGCTGCCGTGCAGGGCGTTGGTCAGGGCGAACACCACCAGGCCGCCGGCGATCACCAGAATCGGGTACAGGCCAGTGGCGAGGTTGATCCGGTTGACCAGTTGCAGCATCAGCCAGCCGCCACCCAGACCGATCACGCCGCCGATGCCGAACTCGCGGATCAGGTGAGTCAGCAGGCTCCAGTGCAGGCCGGTCTGGCCGCTGGCGAGCATGTCGATCAGGGTCACGGTGAGAAACACCGCCATCGGGTCGTTGCTGCCAGATTCGATTTCCAGGCTGGCGGTCACCCGTTCGTTGAGGCCCTTGCCGCCGAGCAGCGAGAACACCGCGGCGGCGTCCGTGGAGCCGACGATGGCGCCGATCAGCAGGCCCTGGATCAGGTTCAGATCGAACAGCCAGGCGGCGGCCATGCCGGTCAGCCCGGTGGTGATCAGCACCCCGACCGTCGCCAGCGACAGCGCCGGCCACAAGGCCACGCGGAAACTCGAAACCCGGGTACGCAAGCCACCGTCAAGAAGGATCACCGCCAGTGCGAGGTTGCCGACCAGATAGGCCGTCGGGTAGTTATCGAAAATGATCCCGCCGCCATCGACCCCGGCGGTCATGCCGACCGCGAGAATGATCACCAGAATGGGGATGCCGAGACGGGAGGAAAGTGAGCTGACAAGAATGCTCGCACCTACCAGCAACGCGCCGATCAAGAATAGGCTGTTGATGGTCGTCGCATTCAAAGGCAGTACTCCAGAAGCGTAAAGACGGGCACAAACTGACCATGCAGTCTGCGTGCCAGCGATTCTAACCTGTTGAAATGTGATGCTGTCAAAAAGCTTTTTACCGCGTGATCACACAGAAGGTGCGGCATGTGATGACTGTGGCGAGGGATCTTGCTCCCGCTGGGGTGCGCAGCGCCCCAAAAATCAGGCGCTACGGTTTTTTCAGAGCAGACGCAGTGGTTGGATTGCGACTGCTGCGCAGCCGAGCGGGACGGTGCGACGACTCGACAAGCTCCCTCGCCACAGAAAGTTCACTTACTTCAAGGTATATGTCGTTACAGGCTGAACCGCCCGACCATATTGTTCAGATCCAGCGCCAGGCGCGACAGCTCGTTGCTCGCCGCACTGGTCTGATTCGCGCCGGTGGCCGATTGCACCGACAGGTCGCGGATGTTCACCAGGTTGCGATCCACTTCGCGGGCCACTTGCGCCTGCTCTTCGGCGGCGCTGGCGATTACCAGGTTGCGCTCGTTGATTTCGACAATCGCGGTGTTGATGGTGTCCAGCGACATCCCGGCGCCACGGGCGATGTTCAGGGTCGATTCGGCGCGCTCGGTGCTGTTGCGCATCGAATCCACGGCGTGTTCGGTGCCGCTCTGGATGCTGCCGATCATCCGTTCGATTTCGCTGGTCGACTGCTGGGTACGATGCGCCAGGGCACGAACCTCATCGGCCACCACGGCAAAACCACGGCCGGCTTCACCGGCACGCGCCGCTTCAATCGCTGCGTTCAGGGCCAGCAGGTTGGTCTGATCGGCCAGGCCACGAATCACGTCCAGCACCTTGCCGATGTCGCGGGATTCATTCGCCAGATCACCGATCAGGCTCGCCGTGCTCTGCACATCGGCGCTCATGCGTTCGATGGCGCTGACGGTTTCCTGCACCAGATCGCGGCCATCGCCCGCCGAGGTGGTGGCGTTCTTCGAGGCTTCCGAAGTGCTGACCGCGTTGCGGGCGACTTCTTCCACGGCGCTGGTCATTTCATTGACGGCGGTGGCGGCCTGTTCGATTTCGTTGTTCTGCTGGGTCAGGCCACGGGCGCTTTCGTCGGTGACGCTGTTCAGTTCTTCCGCCGCAGACGCAAGCTGGGTGGCCGAGCCGGAGATGCGCTGCAAGGTGTCGCGCAGCTTCGATTGCATCTTGGCCATGGCCGCCAGCAGACGCCCGGCTTCGTCGCTGCCGTCGACGTGGATCGGCTGGGTCAGGTTGCCTTCGGCAATGGTTTCCGCCGCGTCCAGTGCTTTGGAGATCGGCTTGGTGATGCTGATGGTCAGCAGCCAGGCGAACAGGAAGGTCAGGCCGGTGGCGATCAGCAGAAGCGTCACGACCAGATTGAAGGACATCGAGTACTGGTTGGCTGCACCTTGATTCGTCTCGGCGATTTGCTGGGTGTTGATTTCCAGCAGGCGCGCCAGGGCGGTGTTCACCGCTTCCGAGTTACTCAGCAGGTCCGAGTTGAGCATCTGCCGCAGCTCATCGATCTGATTGTTGCGCGACAGGGTTTTCATCCGCTCTTCGAGTTGACGGTACTGAGCCAGGAGCTGCACGTACTGGTCGTAGGCCGCGCGCTCCTGCGGGCCATCGATCAATGGCTCATAGGCACGCTGAGCGTCGGCGATCTGCCGGTTGCGCAACTCGAACAGCTCGATGGTTTTCTGCTGCACGTCCGGTTCGCGGTTGATCAGCAACCGATACGACAGCACCCGCAGGCGCAGCGTCAGTTGAGTGAATTCATCAACGGCCTTGACCGATGGCACGCTGGCAGTGGCGATGTCTTCGCCAGCTGCACGGATTTTGCTCATCTGGTTCAAGGCGAACACGCCGAGAATCAGCATCAGGCCGCCGATCAGGGCGAAACCGGTGAACGCCCGGGGGGCGATATTCATATTGCGAAGGGACATGGCGCGGATACCAGAAAGGGCCGCATCCATGCGGGCTGAGACGGCTGAATGGATGACTTATCGGTCATACGACTAAAGTCTTGAGGCGCTGTGCGTATTTGTCGCATACGGCCCCGGGCGACGAAGTGCAGGAACCAGATCGGCAGATCACAGTCTTTAAAACTCGCGAGAACGGTCGGCCGCCAGGAAAATCAAGGCCTTGCGCCGGTATAACCCTGGCATCCGCAGTGACTTTTCTTTATCGTACGCGCCCTTTGAAAAACGCCTGGAAGATCAAAATGTTGGAAGCATCCCTCAGCCAATTGGAACAGCTCGTCAGCGATCTGGTGCAACAGAACCAGACCCTTGCGCAAACCAACCAGACCCTGTCCACGGAACTGGCCCAGGCCAAGGATGAAAACGAAAGCCTGCAACTGAGCCTGATGGAACAGGAAGAGAAGCACGGCGCCACCGCAGCGCGCATCCAGGCTCTGGTTGATCGCGTCAACGCAGGTCCTGTCAGCGCATGAACCACGGCACCGCAGGGGTAAAAGTCATCTCCATTCTGGGGGAGGACTATTCGATCAAGGCACCGGCCGGGGAAGAACAGACCCTGCTGGACGCCGCACTGATGCTCAAGGCCGCCCTGGCCGACACCAAACGCAAATACCCGACGCTGATCGGTGACCGCTTGCTGGTGCTGGCTGCGATGAACCTGTGCTCGCAGCAGATCGAAATGAAGAAGCAGCATCAGGAAGAACTCGACCGTTACCAAGAGCAAGTCAGCGCCACGGTCGACACCATCGCCAAGACCATCAATCAGGGCTGATGGGGTTGCGCACAACCAAAGAATAGATTGTCGATCGGGTTGTATACAATCGGCACGGCTGTTGCATTGTTTCGGCCACTTATTCTTTGGGGGTGCTCCATGCAGTTGTGGCGACGCAGTATTCAATGGCAGCTGATTCTCAGCATGGGCACCGCCCTGCTGGTCAGCATCCTGATCGTGGTTGGCATTTATACCCTGGTGGTCAACCGCCTCGCCCAGAGCTATCTGGTCGAACAAGCGCTGCCGTCGAGCATCGAAGCGACGCGCAACGACATCGAACGCATCCTCGTGCAACCGCTGACCGCCGCCAAGGATATCGCCAGCAACAGCATGGTCCGCGACTGGCTGGCTTCAGGTGAAGACAGCAGCAAAACGGCGGCCTTCGCGCAGTATCTGGAAGGCATCCGCGCCGAACATAAAGCTTTCACCGCGCTGATCATCGGCACCGAATCCAATCACTACATCACCGAAAAAGGCCTCGACCGCACCCTCAGTCGGGCCAAACCGGCGGACGCCTGGTTCTATTCCTTCCTCGACAGCCATCAGCCGCGCACCCTGAATATCGACAACGATGGCGCCACCGGAGAATTGGCGCTGTTCATCGACTTGAAGGTCGAGCAGGCCGGCAAAGTGGTCGGCGTGGCCGGGTTGGGCCTGAGCATGAAGGAGCTGTCGGAACTGATCCATAATTTCAGCTTTGGCGAGCGCGGCAAGGTCTATCTCGTGCGTTCCGACGGTTTGATCCAGGTCCATCCCGAGGCGCAGTTCAGCGGCAAGCGCACCCTCACGGAGCAGATTGGCGCGTCGGCTGCGCAAGCGGTCATGGGTCAAAAAGTCGCCACCAACAGTTCCTTCCAGCGCGATGGCGAAGATTTCCTAGCCTTCAGCCTGCCGCTGCGCGATCTGGGCTGGACGCTGGTGGCCGAAGTGCCGCAATCGCAGATCTACGCCGAAGCCCGCAAGGCGATGTGGATGAGCGGCGGCATCGGTCTGGCGGTGGCACTGGTGTGCCTGGCGCTGGTGGTGTGGCTGGCCCAAGGGCTGGTGCGACCGATTCGTCAGGTAACAGCCGCGCTGGTAGCGATCGGTAGCGGCGGTGGAGATTTGACCCATCGATTAGATTCCAGTCGCGCCGATGAACTGGGCGATCTGGCCCGAGGTTTCAACCGTTTTCTCGACAGCCAGCGCGGGCTGATCGGCGAAGTGCTGACCACCAGCGAGCGTCTGCGCACAGCAGTCGGCCAAGTGGCGAAAGTGGTGGAAAACACCGCCGAACGCTCCGGGCGCCAGCAGGAAATGACCGACATGGTCGCCACGGCGGTGCATGAGATGGGCCTGACCGTGCAGGAAATCGCGCAGAACGCCGGCAACGCCGCGCTTGCTTCACAAACTGCTCGCGATGAAGCGCTGCAGGCGCGGGAGGTGGTCGGCGGCTCGATCCGTCATATCGAAAGCATGTCCGATGAGATTGGCGTAGCGGCGGGCGCGGTGGGAGAGCTGGCGCATCAGGTGGCGTCGATCGATTCGGTGCTGGCGGTGATTCGCGGAGTGTCCGAGCAGACCAACTTGCTGGCGCTCAACGCGGCGATTGAAGCGGCGCGCGCCGGAGATATGGGGCGCGGGTTTGCCGTGGTGGCGGATGAAGTGCGCACTTTGGCGCGCAGGACTCAGGCGTCTACCGATGAAATCCAGCAAATGATCGGCAGCCTCAAACAAGGCGCCGAGAATGCCGTGTCATCGATGCGCACCGGGCAGGCGGCGACCGGCACCGGGGTTGAATCGAGCCAGCGTACCGGCGCCTCCCTGACCGCGATCACCGGGCAGGTCGAGCGCATCAGCGACATGAACCATCAAGTGGCGACGGCGACGGAAGAGCAGTCGGCGGTGACTGAAGAGATCAACCGCAACGTGCAGGGGATTTCCGATCTGGCCCGGGCCACGGCGGGGGAGGTTCGCGCCTGTCGTGAGGATTGTCAGATGTTGCAGCGGTTGGCGGATGATCTGGCAAGGCAGATGGGTGGGTTCAAGCTGAGCTAAAGGATCAAGATCAAAAGATCGCAGCCTTCGGCAGCTCCTACATGGGAATGCGTTCCCTGTAGGAGCTGCCGAAGGCTGCGATCTTTTGCTTTTAGAACCACCCATCATGCATCGCCAGGCACGTATCATCCCGCGCCTCCAGCAACGCCAGCTCATGATGACAACCCGGCACTTCCCACGTCAGGAAATACCGCGCCGCCTGTAGCTTGCCCTTATAGAAGTCAGCATCAGCCGCATTGCCTTTGGCCAAGCCTTCCTCCGCCCGAATCGCCTGCTCCAGCCAGCGCCAGCCAATCACCGTGTGCCCGAACACTTTCAGGTACAGCGCCGAATTCGCCAGACTGCTGGTGACCTTGCCCTGCGCCAGATCGGTCAGCAAACCAATTGTCACCGTTTGCAGGCGCGCCACCAGTTGCTCCAGTGGCTCACGCAATGCCGTTAACGATTCATGCGCGGTCGCGCGCTCGGCGGTGTTGGCGATCAGACGGATCAGTTGTTTAAGTCCCGCGCCGCCGTTCTGCGCCAGTTTGCGCCCAAGCAAGTCCAGCGACTGGATACCGTGGGTGCCTTCGTGGATCGGGTTCAGGCGGTTGTCGCGGTAATACTGCTCCACCGGGTATTCGCGGGTGTAACCGTGACCGCCGAGAATCTGGATCGCCAGTTCGTTGGCCTTCAGGCAGAACTCCGACGGCCAGGATTTGACGATTGGCGTCAGCAGGTCCAGCAGTTCATGGGCCTGTTTGCGCTCGGCTTCGGTTTCCAGCGTCGTGGTGTCATCGAACAGCCGCGCCGCGTACAGGCCGAGATCGAAGGCACCCTCAACGTAGGACTTTTGCGTCAGCAGCATGCGTCTTACATCGGCGTGCTGAATGATCGCCACCGGCGCGGTGGTCGGATCCTTGCTGTCCGGCACTCGGCCTTGCGGGCGTTCCCGGGCGTATTCCAGCGAGTACAGGTAACCGGCGTAACCGAGCATCACCGCGCCCATGCCAACGCCGATCCGCGCCTCGTTCATCATCTGGAACATGTAGCTCAAGCCATGATGCGGCTTGCCCACCAGATAGCCGACACACTCGCCGTTATCGCCGAAGTTCAGTGCCGTTGAGGTGGTGCCGCGCCAGCCCATCTTGTGGAACAGCCCCGCCAGCAGCACATCGTTGCGCTGGCCGAGGCTGCCGTCATCATTGACCAGAAACTTCGGCACGATGAACAGCGAAATTCCCTTCACCCCCGGCGGAGCGTCCGGCAGCTTGGCCAGGACCATGTGCACGATGTTTTCCGACAGCGGGTGATCGCCGCCGGAAATGAAGATCTTGTTGCCCTTTAGGCGATACGTGCCGTCGGACGCAGGTTCAGCCCGGGTACGAATATCCGACAGCGATGAACCGGCGTGCGGTTCGGTCAGGGCCATGGTGCCGAAGAAGCGCCCGTCGATCATCGGTTGCAGGAAGCGCTGTTTCTGCTCGTCGCTGCCAAAGCTTTCGATCAGGTTGGCCGCGCCCATGGTCAGGAACGGGTAGGAGGTGGTCGCCGCGTTCGCCGCTTGAAAGTGCGCAAAGCACGCTTGCGACAGCAGCGTCGGCAGTTGCATGCCACCCGCTTCGAAGCTGCGCGCGGCGTTGAGGAAACCGGCCTCGAGGAACGCGTCCACCGCCGGTTTCACTTCCGGGATCAGAATCGCCTGACCGTTCTCGTAGCGCGGCTCGTTCTCGTCGCCCTTGCGGTTGTGCGGCGCGAAGTATTTCTCGGCGATGCTGCGCGCAGTGCCGATGGCCGCGTCGAAAGTCTCGCGGTTGTGCTCGGCAAACCGCTCACGCCGGGTCAGGCCCTCGGCATCGAGGACTTCGTACAGCTCGAAAGCCAGATTACGGGAACTGAGCAACGTCTCGGACATGGCGGCCTACCTGAAATTTGGGGTTGGGCCGAGTCTAGGCTGCCTGATAAAGGCTGAATACGATGATTGATGACGGTGATGTTGGGGCCCATCAAGAACTTTGCAAACACCAAAACCACTGTGGGAGCTGGCTTGCCAGCGATGGCGGCAGATCAGTTAGCATTAATGCTGGCTGACACATCGCTATCGCTGGCAAGCCAGCTCCCACAGGGTCTTGCGTACCGGGCAGCCATTGCGGCTGCCCGGGTATCGGTATTAACCGATAGTCATCAGGCTGGCATTACCACCCGCCGCCGCCGTGTTGACGCTCAATGCCCGCTCGATCACCAGACGCTCCAGCGCAATGTTGGTCTCGCCCTGGGACAGGCCCTGAACGCCCACGATCGCACCGGCACGCTTGGCAATCTGCTGGCACACGCCACGCAACTGGTCGGAATGGCCGTGATGCAGCACCGCATCAAACACCACTTCATCCTTGTGCCAGTCGGCAATCCGTTTGATCCGCGCCTGAACGTCCTTCGGCAGGCGTGCGAACAATGCCTTGCTGATGTCGGACTCCGGCCATACCGCCGAACCACCGACCGCCAAGACCGCCGCCAGTTGGGTCAGCAGATCGCCTTCTACTTCCGCCAGGCACAGCACGTGTTCACGCGGCAGGATCGCGTAGCTGTTCTTCTCGCCGGTCGGGCCGGCCAGCACACGGGTGATGCCGCTTTGCGACTGGGCGGCGTACTGCACGCACAGGGCGCTCAGTTCGGCGTACTGGTTGCTCTCGGCCCAGGCCTTGAAGGCGTTCAGCGGTTTGCTCATGGCATCACGCAGACGCACGTCGGGGGCGACGAGCGCATCACCGCGAGCGAAGGATTGTTCGATGGCGTCAGTAGGACGCGTCGACAGCAAACGGTACAGGTACAGCGGACCACCGGCCTTCGGACCAGTACCCGACAGGCCTTCGCCGCCGAACGGCTGCACGCCGACCACGGCACCGACGATGTTGCGGTTGACGTAGACATTACCGGCGTTGACGTTGTCGATCACCTTGGCGATGGTCTCGTCGATGCGGGTGTGTACGCCGAGGGTCAGGCCATAACCGGAGGCATTGATCTGGCCGATCAACTGGTCGATGTCCTTGCGCTTGTAGCGCACCACGTGCAGCACCGGGCCGAAGATCTCGCGTTGCAGTTCGTCGAAGCTTTCCAGCTCGATCAGGGTCGGCATGACGAAGGTGCCGCGTTTGACTTCCTCGCTGTCGGCAATAGCCACCTGGTACACGCTGCGACCTTTATCGCGCATGGCCTGGATGTGCTTGTCGATACCGGCCTTGGCTTCGGCGTCGATCACCGGGCCAATGTCCACGGACAGACGTTCAGGGTTGCCGAGACGGCTTTCCGCCATCGCGCCCTTGAGCATTTCGATGACACGGTCCGCGGAATCTTCCTGCAGGCACAGCACGCGCAGGGCCGAGCAACGCTGACCGGCGCTGTCGAAGGCCGAGGACACCACGTCGATCACCACTTGTTCGGTCAGTGCCGAAGAGTCGACGATCATCGCGTTCTGGCCGCCGGTTTCGGCGATCAGCGGAATCGGACGGCCCTGGCTGTCGAGGCGACCGGCGATGTTGCGCTGCAGCAGACGCGCGACTTCGGTGGAGCCGGTGAACATCACGCCTTTGACGCGCTCGTCACCGACCAGACCGGCACCGACGGTTTCACCGCGACCCGGCAGCAGTTGCAGCACGCCTTCGGGAATCCCGGCTTCCAGCAGCAAACGTACGGCTTGCGCGGCGACCAGCGGCGTCTGTTCCGCAGGTTTGGCCAGGACCGGGTTACCGGCGGCCAGTGCGGCAGCGACCTGACCACTGAAGATGGCCAGCGGGAAGTTCCACGGGCTGATGCACACCACCGGGCCCAGTGGGCGGTGGGCGTCATTGCTGAAATCGTTGCGCGCCTGCACCGCGTAGTAACGCAGGAAATCGACCGCTTCACGCACTTCGGCGATGGCGTTGGCGAAGGTCTTGCCGGCTTCACGGGCCAGCAGGCCCATCAGCGGCTGGATCTCGCCTTCCATCAGGTCGGCGGCACGCTCCAGAATCGCCGCGCGCTCGGCTGGCGGGGTGGCCTGCCAGATTGGCGCAGCATTGAGTGCGCACTGGATCGCGTTGTCGACGTCTTCGACGGTAGCTTCCTGCACATGGCCGACCACGTCGCGGTGATCCGCCGGGTTCAGCACCGGTGCCGGGGCTTCGTTGCTGGAAGCGCAACCGAGCATCGGCGCGGCTTTCCAGTTGTTGTGCGCAGTGGCGAGCAGGGCGCAGGACAGCGAGGCCAGACGATGTTCGTTGGCCATGTCGATACCGGCGGAGTTGGCGCGCTCGGCGCCGTACAGGTCACGCGGCAGCGGAATGCGTGGGTGCGGCAGGCCGAAACCACCTTCTACGGTCGCCATCTGCTCGATCTGCGCCACCGGATCGGCCACCAGCTCCTGAATCGAAATCGACTGGTCGGCGATGCGGTTGACGAACGAGGTGTTCGCGCCGTTTTCCAGCAGACGACGTACCAGGTACGCCAGCAGGGTTTCGTGGGTGCCGACCGGTGCGTACACGCGGCACGGACGGTTCAGCTTGCCTTCGGAAACTTTACCTACAACCTGCTCGTAGAGCGGTTCGCCCATGCCGTGCAGGCACTGGAATTCGTACTGGCCCGGGTAATAGTTCTGACCGGCAATGTGATAAATCGCCGACAGGGTGTGGGCGTTGTGCGTGGCGAATTGCGGGTAGATGACTTCCGGCACCGACAGCAGTTTGCGGGCGCAGGCGATGTAGGAAACGTCGGTGTACACCTTGCGGTGTACACCGGATAGCCTTCCAGGCCTTCGACCTGGGCGCGCTTGATTTCGCTGTC
>Ga0153923_100421_pt1 | contig 14190 bp, 12 predicted proteins | sample TSNJ007MetaG_FD_104682 | JGI IMG/M metagenome (GOLD analysis project Ga0153923, IMG submission 104682) | Attine ant fungus gardens microbial communities from New Jersey, USA - TSNJ007 MetaG | ecosystem: Host-associated > Fungi > Mycelium > Unclassified | place: USA: New Jersey, Brendon T. Byrne... | reverse complement strand
TTTTATAAGTTGGTTACTTTACAACCAGTGCATTTGCACACAACTTGTGAAACGGTCAATAAGAGTGGTAAAAGTGAATTATTTGCTATATAGACTCTGATCCTAACATGATATATTTGAATATTAAGGGCCTTTCCCCATGAAACTATGAATTTTTATGACTGACGAACACGCAAGAAGTTTGTCCAGTTATGCTTAATGGGACTGTCTTATTATTTATTATATATCGAAGCAAGTGTGATGCGCATGGTGCGTGTTTCGCTTGCTTTTTTTGTTGCCGTTTTTACATTCAAAAAAATTCACTTGGGTTAGGAGATCGAACAATGGGAAAAGCACTTATCATTGGCGCCGGAGGCGTAGCAGCAGTAGCAATTCATAAATGCGTTCAAAACAGCGAGGTTTTCGAGGAAATCTGTATTGCCAGTCGCACGAAATCCAAATGCGATGCATTGAAAGCGAAATTAGATGGCGGTAAAACTAAAATTACAACTGCACAGGTCGATGCAGATAACGTAGATGAGCTGATCGCTCTGATTAACGAAGTTAATCCGGATATCGTCATGAACCTGGCTCTGCCATACCAGGATTTGACGATCATGGATGCTTGCCTCGCCACCAAAACGAACTATATGGATACGGCAAACTATGAGCCGGAAGATACAGCAAAATTTGAATACAAATGGCAATGGGATTACCGCGAACGCTTTGAAAAAGCCGGGATCACGGCTCTTTTGGGCAGCGGATTTGACCCAGGTGTAACCGGCGTATTCTCCGCGTATGCGCTGAAACACTATTTTGACGAAATCGAATATATCGATATTCTGGATTGCAATGGCGGGGATCACGGCTATCCTTTCGCAACCAACTTCAACCCGGAAATCAACATCCGTGAAGTGTCCGCTAACGGACGCTACTGGGAAAACGGAGAATGGATCGAAACAAAACCGATGGAAATTAAACGCGGTTACAACTTCGCTGAAGTCGGCGAAAAGGATATGTATTTGCTTTACCATGAAGAGCTCGAATCCCTTGTGCAGAACATGCCTGGACTGAAACGTATCCGTTTCTTCATGACTTTCGGACCAAGCTATCTCATGCACCTAAAGGCGCTTGAAAACGTAGGAATGACTTCCATCGAACCGATTGAATACGAAGGAAAACAGATCATTCCGCTTCAATTCCTGAAGGCCATACTCCCGGACCCGGCTTCCCTCGGACCTCGTACAGTGGGCAAGACGAACATCGGCTGCATCTTCAAAGGAAAAAAAGACGGCCAAGACAAGACTTACTATGTCTACAATATTTGCGACCATCAAGAGTGCTATAAAGAAGTAGGCTCCCAAGCCATCTCCTATACAACTGGCGTTCCTGCCATGATCGGCGCGGCGATGGTCATGACTGGCAAATGGAATAAACCAGGAGTATTCAATATCGAAGAGTTCGATCCAGATCCATTCATGGAAGAGCTGAACAAATGGGGACTGCCATGGGTAGAAGACTTCAATCCGGTGCTTGTTGACGCATTGCCTGAGGAAGCTAAACAGCCGGAGCTCGTGCGCTAATATGCGGTTCGAGGAATTGCCGACACCCTGTTTCGTAGTTGATGAAGCACTTATCGAGAAAAACTTGAACATTCTAAGCGGCGTCATGCAGCGTACAGGAGCCAAGATTCTGCTGGCGCAGAAAGCTTTTTCCATGACCGCCATGTATCCCCTCATCGGAAGATACTTAAGCGGTACGACTTCGAGCGGTTTATTCGAAGCACGGCTGGGTCACGAGGAGATGGGCAAAGAAAATCACGTCTTTGCCCCTGCCTATCGTGAAGATGAAATCGAAGGGATTATTTCCATTTGCGACCATATCATCTTCAATTCTTTCTCCCAGCTGGAAAAGTATAAAACAAAAGCTCTTACATCTGGCAGAAAAGTGGGTCTTCGCATCAATCCGGAATGCTCGACGCAAGAAGGACATGAAATCTATGATCCCTGTTCGCCGGGGTCAAGATTCGGCGTGAAACGGGAGGATTTCCAGCCGGAACTGCTTGAAGGCGTTTCAGGACTGCACTTCCATACACTTTGCCAACAGAACTCGGACGATTTGGAGACCACACTGAATGCGGTCGAAGAAAAATTCGGACCATGGTTGCCGCAAATGGAATGGATCAATTTCGGTGGCGGTCACCATATTACAAGAGACAACTATGACATCCCGAGACTCGAAGCTTGCATTTCGCGAATGCAGGTTAAATACGGCTTGGAAGTCTACATTGAACCCGGGGAAGCCATCGCGCTCAATGCGGGCTATATGGTCACCTCCGTACTGGATATCCATAGGAATGGCATCGAGATTGCTATCGTTGACACGTCAGCTACATGCCATATGCCGGATGTTCTGGAAATGCCATATCGTCCGCCGCTTATCGGTTCGGGCGAAGCCGGCGAGAAGTCATACACCTATCGGCTTGGCGGTCCGACCTGCCTTACGGGCGATGTAATCGGAGACTACTCCTTCGATCAGCCCTTAAAGAACGGTGACAGATTGGTGTTTGAAGATATGGCGATCTACTCCATGGTCAAAACCAACACCTTCAACGGTATGCCGCTGCCGGCCATCGCTGTGCAGGAGAAAGATGGAAATTGTCGTGTCGTTCGTGAGTTCGGCTATCAGGATTTTAAGATGAGACTAGCTTAATGAATAACCAAAGCCTTAACCCTGCAAGAAGGGTTAAGGCTTTTTGGACTAACGTCTTCGATTCCCCGGAATCAACCAGCCAATTGCCCACCCCAAGATGGGAACGGAGACTTTTTCAAGCCATCTACTCCCTAACATATTTCACTTCTTCACTTTTTTCCTAACTTATTACCCAAAGGAATACTCTGCGCAAAATGAAACACATTATGCGGGTCGTACTTCCGCTTTACCTGCTTCAATCTAGCTAAATTCACACCATAATACGCCATTCGCCAGTTCTTAATCTCCAAATCAGGAAAGTTCACATAATCCCCGATCACAAAGGGACGGAGCGCTCTACGAAACCTTTTAACCCACTGAACATTTCGCTGCTGTTCGTTATCATTTCTCCATCGAGCGGACAGCTCATAGATCGTCTCTGCATTCCGATGAGGATAGGCCGTCGCTGTCGGAGATATCCGACTAACCGCACTCCCTGCTCCCCCCAAGCTTTGACACCACACGCTTGAATGCTTATTTGGCGCTTTTGCAAGAAAATCTCGAATAATCCGTACCCCTTCACGTGGCAAAGGCTGATATCCGTACGACCCGGTTATCTTAAATTTTGGCTCCAGATTCAGATCAGACGCGGCAAAAAATTGGGTCGCTTCAATAAAAGGTACCGTCCTTACCATTACTTTCACCGGAGTCCCTACTTGCAGCAAAGGCCTGATTAATCGTCGCAGCTCTTCAGCACTCCCCAACAATTGCCCGGTAGACTCGATCTTCCCAACCTGCTTAGAAGATACCTCGATCGTTGAGGTTAACCGATTGGTTACGGAAGGTGCAAAGCGCTGCCATGTCGGGAACACTTTATCCAGATCACTCCATTTCCAAATAATACTGTAGATGGAGACGGTTGAGATAGGCCGCACCCGAAACTTATACGACGTAGCAATCCCAAAGTTTCCTCCGCCACCGCCTTTCGATGCCCAGAGCAGGTCTGAATGCTGGTTCTTATTTGCTATGATAGCCTTTGCTCCATATCGTCCTGAAGCTACTATCATCTCGACCTGTTTCAGGTTATCGCAGGTAAGACCATACTTTCGCGATAATAACCCAATCCCACCTCCCAAGGTGAGTCCGGCAACACCCACATCGGGTGCAGTTCCAGCAGGGAAAGAAACTCGATTATTCCACAACTCACGGTACACCCGCTCCAGTGGATTGCCTGTCTGGATGTGTGCCACCATCTTCTTGCGGTCAACTTTTACTTTATTCATCTCACTTACATCGATAATAATACCGCCATTTACTGCCGAAAAGGCTTCATAGCTGTGTCGCCCGCTACGTGCTCGCAACGGGATCCCCCGCTCACGCGCCCACTTGATAGCGTTGATCACATCCTGCGTTCGTCTGCAAAAGACGATTACCCGTGGAAATTTGGAAAACCGCCTATTGTACTCCATCCTTGCTGCCTTGTATGACGGGTTGCCCGGTAATACAATTCTTCCGGTCAATTGAGTAGCGGCTTTTTTTCGATTTATTGCCATTCATGTCCACCATCCTATCTCATCTGCTTATTCCTATGCAGGGACAATAGCCACGGTAACGGCATTTGCCTTGTAACAGTCTGATGCAAAGATCTGATACTCTCACGGGGCAAAAACGAGGTACTATCGCAAGAAAATAGAGGCACAGCTTTGCGCTGATGGAAACTCTATCTAATAGAAATTGAAATACTTCTAGGCTACAAAATATAACCCTACTTGTAGTCGGTTCACCGTGATGTCTGTAACGGCAAGTTCTGAAAAAGGCCATCCTTAGTGGGATGGCCCTTTCTTTGTAATACATACCTAACTGAGATAAGGTTTCCTGTTAATTCATCCTTAGAGTCATTAGTTTACATATCATTTGAGAATCAATTTTCCAATTCAATTTTATCCGTTTCCCTGAGGTATTTGAATAGTCAAAACGTATGTTCCCTTTAATTGACATCACCCCAAATAGAAAGCAAATTGAACCTGATTAAGTCTCTTCCAATAGACTTCTCAAATAGCGAGAACGAAGAAGCAGGAAGTATATGGACCACGCTACTAAAAAGAAAATCAAAATAGTCGATGCGTAACTGCCTATGGAAGTAGACACTCTTGTTTGTAGTATTTGCAGTGCAAATACTGAATGTAGTGCTGCGAGCAAGATCGGGACAAAAAAAAGGATCGCCAACTGTACCGTGATAATTTTTTTCACCTCGCGGATAGTCATACCTATTTTCCGCAGGTTACGGTACTTCCCTTTTTCCTCCTGAACATCCGTATAAAAGCGGAAGTAAATAAAGCTTCCAGCTGCTATAAAAAACACGATACTGATAAACGACCCCACAAAGAGAATTAATTTGTAAGTTAATTGATCCGTCTGATACCAGTCCGGTGATGAACGATACTTAAACCCGTTCCAATCGGTTCCAATTTGGGCATCGATTTTTTCAGCTGCTGTCGATGCCTTCGTCCAATCCAGAACTGAATAACCATAATATACCCCTTTGTTTAATACAGAATCCTGTTTCTCGAAATCCGAATCATTTAATACACACAAATTTCTAAACGAACCTTCTGGAAATATGTTGTCTTGAACGACACCGATAAGCCGAAGTGTATCACTTCCCAAATGTACTGTTTCATTCTCCTGGATTGTTATACGGGAATCAGCTTTGTTCGTCCAGGTGGAAACTTCAATAGCTTCTCCAGATTTTAACTGCAATGGTTCTCGGTTCAACAATTCCGCAAGACGATTGTAACCTTGAGTGGATATTGCTCCGATCTTCTGACTTGAATCGCTGTCGAACTCCAGAAACGGTACTGAGACTGTCCTATACGACAGCCCTTCTTCATCTAATTCTGAAGAAATGATAGAAAGATTATTATCACGCTGAACGTCTGAGGAATAAGAGAAATAATTGAACGGTATCGGATAACTCTTCGCGTATTCCTCATCTACCGACTGATAAATGGAAAAAAAAGCTGCCATTGTCGTGAATGATACCGTGCAGGTAATCGTGACAACAAACAATAATCGAGCGTTATCTTTCATACGATAAACCAAGTCTGAAATCCAAAGTAAGTTCGTTCTTCTAAAAAATAATGTTGGAAGAGATGTCAATCGTATTAAGGTAAATACACTAAGCTGCGAATAGAACAAGTAGGTTCCTACTGAAACTAGTATGCCGATTACGCCCAAGTCAAAAGGGATCGCCATTTTTAATACTACAATTATATAACCCGCCGCAATCAATAGTAACCCTGCTATTGAAAGCCATATTGATGCTTTAGGTGGTTCTTTCGGTTTTCGATTCCCTTTAAGTAGTTCAATGATCTCCTTGGATCTCACAGCAAACGGTGCGAGCTTAGAGATCAAGACGAATATGATTAGAAAGCAGGTTATTGTAAAAATAATTGCTTTCACTGGCATGTAAAATTCGAGTTCTGGAACTTCCAGAATCATCGAAGAAAACATTAAAAAATATTTCGATAAAAAAAGTCCAGTGGTTGAGCAGGTTTTATATAAATTCAGAAAACATCATTACTGTTATAATAGATAAAACCCGACATCTCAGCCGTTCATTCTTTGCTGTGGTGAAGAGTAGAGTATTTTACCGCCTAGCCCTTTCTCTACCAAGAAATTTCAGCTTAGCAAAGTCAACCGAAATAAACAATACATTCGAGCATCACTGTCACATCTCATGAAATCGAACCGTCAATATTCTTACAAGTTGTTATTACATACCTCATGTCCAATCTCTTGTCTTCAATATTACAGTGTACCTCTTTCTCTTTAGCTACATAAAATGAATCTAATTTATAAAACGGTCTATTTATTTCTTGAATTTCTTGTAATCCACTACTTTCCCGTCAATCGTAACCGCTGGAAGTGATGTAATGCCATAACCTTTAACTTTATCCTCACATTCGGCAGCGACAGGTGGTTCTGACAAGTTATTTACGATGACTTCACACTTAGAGCAAGCTAGATCCTTTACTTGTTCGACTACATCATCACTTAAAGGACTGCCATCCGTAAAAAATTCGATTCTTTTAGACATATTTAAATCTCCCATTTTACGCATTTTTGAATGACAGGGCATTGATCCTTTGAAAGTGGAAGTTTTGATAATGGACGGGGCATTACTAATTCCAACAACGATTCAAAATGGTGTAATTGACTTATTTTCTCTTCAATTTCCCGAACTTTTATTAGCGCAAATTGATACATCAGCCACTATCTCATTCGTATACATTCGATATCCCGATTCACTGCGGGGAGGTTTCGATATAAGTCCTCGTCTCTCATAATATCTAACTGTTTCAACACCCGAGTTGGATTTCAAAGCTACTTTGCTCACTGTTAATCCTTCGATAAGTCCCTCCTCGATTGTAATTATAAACGTTGTACCTAGATACGGAGTCAAAGATAATTTTTTGATATTTTATTGAATTCTGCCGGAAGAATATTTGATTCTTCTCTGTTGAATGATACAATATGGAATAGACATAACAGTAAATGATTTACAATCAAATTTTAACTAAGGAGTGAAAGAAATGGCAATTGATGTATACATAAATTTTAATGGGAACTGTCGTGAAGCAGTAACATATTACGCACAGGTATTTGGTACGGAACAACCGCAAATCATGGCTTTTGGAGACACCCCACCAGATCCAGCATTCCCGCTTCCAGAGGAAGCCAAAGATTTAGTTATGCATGCACGACTTAATCTTTCTGGTAGCAACGTGATGTTTTCTGATACTTTCCCTGGTATGCCTTTTGTTGTAGGTAACAATATAAGCTTAGCAGTCGTTACTAAGGATATCGATGAGGTCAAATCTTTATTCGATAAGCTGAAAGAAGGCGGTAAGGTTAGCATGGAACTTCAAGAAACGTTCTGGAGCAAACTCTACGGTAGTGTTGTTGATAAGTTCGGAATTGAGTGGCAGTTCAACTACGATAATGGCGAAACGTTTATGTAATTTAAGCTCAACCTCCTAATCAGTGCTGACTATGATTGACCCAAATAAAGGATATGGAGCTTTCCCCTAGAGGAGTGCTTCCATATCCTTTATTTAATCCAGTTCCACCAACTTCAAATTCCCCTGAGTATACGAGCTTATCACAACATTAATCATACAACACTTCAATCATTTGTCTTGTCTTCGCTAGCTGCTCCACAGTAAAATCATACTGAGCAGAAGCATATGCGCTAAAGACAATATCTAACACAAATAATTGAGCCAATCTAGAGCTTGTTGCCGCACTACGAAGCTTTGCTTCCGGCGCACGTGATGTAAATAAAGAAACATCAGCAAGCTGAGAGAGCTTGTTATTTCCAGGACGAGTGAGGCTAATTGTTTTTATACCCTGTTCCTTAGCTCGTTTTATTAATTGAATAACCTCTCTCGTTTCCCCGCTATAAGAAATTCCCCAGAAGACGGCGTTTTCCGATTTCGTAGCCATGGCCGCTGCTAATAAATGACGATCTGAAATAGCATAGACATTTTTGCCAAGCCGAAGCCACTTTTGTGCTGCATCTTCTGCAATAATAAAAGAGGCACCTATCCCATAAATATAAATAACTTCTGCCTGTTGTAACATGTTCACTGCCTGCTCAATAGATTGCGGATCTAGTTGACTGGCCGTATTCTGAAAGGTCAGTATTGTATTCGACAACATTTTATCAATGATAGAATGCACCGTTTCATTCGATTCAACATCAAAGTAGCCAACATACTGCGTGTTTTCTACTTCTGCTGATAAACGTATTTTCAGAGCGGGAAAACCATCTATTCCTAGCGACCTGCAAAAACGAACAACCGCCGCACTACTTGCCTCCGCTTTCTTCGCTAACTCATGTATGGTCATATGCATGGTTTCTTTAGCATTTGCAAGAATGTACTCTGCTACTTTTTTTTCTGATTCTGGCAGTTCATTTAATACTAGTTCAATTTGAGAAATCATATTTCCTACTACCAAGCCCTTATCTCCTCTACTTAATCTATTTTCCTTATTGTAACAAAATAGAGGGGAGTAATCATTAAGTAGCAGTTGTAAAGGAAAAACGGCTTCCCCCTTTTCTAACGTAGTCCAATAGAGGAATGTCATCGTCTATAACATGACCAATCACATTAACACCTTCATGGGCTGGCAAATCCGTTAACGTAATCTGTAACTCATGTTCATAGCGGCCATACAAATAATTATCGACAGTAATCGTTCCTTTAGGTCGCTTCGTCGTATGCATAGGCGTAATATTTTTTGTCATTACAAAACGCTCTTCATCTGTTCGTGCAGTTTCTGAGCGAACGACATCACGAGCAGCGTCAAGGCGATTCCGATGAACAATATCCCATAATGCATAAGGCAGTTCCTTGGTTACTCGCAAAGGAATAATTCCTTCTTCATACCTTTGAAATTGATGCTGAGACCATTCTGAAAGTGTTAAATCTCCAACAAAAATTTTGTCCACGGCACAATCTCTCTCTAATTCCAAATAAGCGAGAAAAGAAGATTGATTCCGATGTTTCTCTAATGTAGGCAAACTTTCAAATAATGGTTTTCTCTTCAGCCCGTCTCCAGGAATAAAGGCCATTGTCGTAATTCCTTCAGCTTGCAACCATTTGTTCTTCTCTTTAAACGTTTCTTTATCAAGACCTGTTTCCGGGCGGGGATAATAATTATGCCAAGCTTCAATGTTCTCAAGACAAATATGATGAGCTTTTAATGTAGCTAAGAACTCTGATGTTAATGTGCTGGCGTTTAAAGCAATTTTCATTTTTTGCGAGTAAGCCGCAATTTCATGGGCGCTAAATCCAAAATCCATCCGCAAACCTGTAACACCTGATTGCAATAAAAAGGGGAAAGAAAATTTCTCCAATGCTTTCCCAGAAATATCTGCCATCAAGTCCATTCCTAATTGTTTGGCAGCGTTTGCAATTTCCAGCAATTTCTCTTTCAATATTTCTATATCATCTTCTGGCATATGAAGTGATGTAAATATTTCTGTACAACCTGCTCCCTTCATTTCTTTCATATAATTCATGTTTTCTTCTAACGTCCGGTCCACTACAAAAATTGAAATTCCCAACAATCAAATCACCTCAGTATTTCTAATCAGTTATTCTTGTTCTGCCATAGCATCTTTCGGTACACCGAAGAAATAAGTGATTATAAATCCACCAGCGTAAGCTGCAATTAACCCTATTACATATTTCAACCATAATCCATTCGCGATCAATGGAATTAACGCAACTCCAGATGGTCCAATGGCAATCGCTCCAACGTTGCCAAATAAACCAATGACCGCACCACCAATACCTCCGCCAATACAAGCTGTAATAAAAGGACGACCTAGCGGTAAGGTTACCCCATAAATCAATGGCTCGCCGATTCCAAGAATACCAACTGGAAGAGCACCTTTAATCATGTTCGTTAATGATTTGTTCTTCTTGCAACGAATCCATAATGCAATGGATGCTCCTACTTGACCCGCACCAGCCATAGCAAGCATCGGAAGTAATAGCGTCATACCTGAATCATTGATCATCTCAATGTGAATCGGCGTCAATACCTGATGCAGTCCTAACATAACAAGCGGTAAAAACGCTGCTCCTAATACAAAACCTGAGAATGCACCACCCACTTCTAACGTCCAGTTAATAGCTCCGATTAAGTTACTAGAAATAAATCCAGCGAATGGCATAATGAAAAATATCGTAATCAGCCCCACGACAAGTAAGGCTATTGTAGGCGTAACGATAATATCAACGGCATCAGGAATAACTTTACGCAAATATTTTTCAACGATTGATAAAATCCATACTGCGATTAGAACACCAATAACTCCACCTTGCCCTGGCGTTAAAGGCGCACCCGTAAATATATTAAAAATGGGCAGTTCAGCTGTAATACCTGTTAAAATCGTTACCCCACCGATCACTCCACCAAGAGCAGGAGTAGCTCCAAATTCTTTCGCTGCATTAATACCGACATAAATGACTAAGTAACTAAAAATTGCATTTTTAATTACGTTTAATATAGTTACATATTGCTGCCAAGTTGCGGCGTCTAAGTTGCCCGCTGTAATATTGTTAGCTAGAATCGAGCCAATACCTGCAATTAAACCAGCTCCAACGAACGCAGGAATTAGTGGTATGAAAATACTTCCTATTTTTCGCAAAAAGTTTTTGAATGGTGTATCATTCTTTTTCTTTAATTGTGCTTTCATTTGTGCGCCTTTTGCTTGTAATTGTTCAGCCGAAGATGAACTTTCCCCCTCTGAGACACTTCCTTCTAACACTTTACCAAATTCTTCGGCTACTTTGGTCACGACCCCTGGTCCGAGAATGATTTGATACGTTTCAGCGTCCACTACACCTAGAACCCCATTAATCTTCTTCAATTCCGCTTCAGCGATTCGACTGCGATCAACAACAGTTACACGAAGACGAGTCATGCAATTGGTATATGAGGATACATTTGAGCTACCACCGACAGCCTCTAATATTTGGACCGCTAAATCATGATATTTACTCATGTTTATGCCCCTCTCTTACTTTCATATTATTTTATCGCTTGACGTACAAAACCTTGTGATTCTTCCAAACGTTGTACAGCTTCTTCTTTAGAAAGCCCAGCAAGAATCATCACAATTGCAATTTTCGGTTTGTGATCTGCTTGTTTCAAATAGTCTTCTGCTGTTTCAGCGTCACAATCTGTCGCATCCATCACAATGCGTTTAGCACGTTCTACAAGTTTTTCATTGGTTAACTGTACATCTACCATTAAATTTCCATATACTTTTCCCGTACCAATCATTGAAGCTGTTGAAAGCATGTTGCAAATTAATTTTTGAGAGGTCCCAGCTTTTAAACGTGTTGACCCTGTTAACACTTCCGGTCCGTTTACGACTTCAATTGCAATCTTGGCAACTTTACCAATCGCTGAATCTTTGTTGCAACTCACGGCTACAGTAGGCGTTCCAATAGAATTGGCATATTCTAATCCACCGATGACATAAGGCGTACGTCCGCTAGCGGCAATTCCTACGACAATATCTTTGGCTGTAAGCTTAATATCTTGTAAATCTTGCATCCCTAATTGTTCATTGTCCTCTGCACCTTCGACCGCTTTAATAAACGCTCTCTCTCCACCAGCAATTAGCCCAACTACCTCTTCAGGTGCTGTCCCGAATGTTGGCGGACATTCAACAGCATCTAGCAAGCCGATACGTCCACTCGTTCCAGCCCCCATGTAAATTAAGCGTCCTCCTTGTTTGATCACCATTGTAATCGCTTCTACCGCTTTGGCAATTTGCGGAATTTCTTGTTTAACAGCTTGTGCGACCTTTTGATCTTCTTCATTCATCACTTTCAGAAGTTCTAGAGGTGTTAATTCATCCAAGTTCATTGTCTTCTTATTGCGAGTCTCTGTTGTCAAATGCTCTAACATGATTTTCATCATCATCCTTTTCCGTTTATGAAATCGCTTTCTAAATGAAGAATAACATTTATGAAATATTATTTCAACATTATTTTGTTATAATTAAAACAAAGTGTCAATACGCTGGAACTATCTCTATCCAATAGAAACGTCTTCAGGAGGGATTGAATACATCCATTCCGATCGTGTTTAACTTTATGGGGTATGGTTATATAGTTATGTGGCGCTCCTTCTGGGTATTCTTTCATTGAAATGGAGGTTTTCCGGTTCAAAACACAGTAGAGCTCCAAAAAGCCTCATTTACGGATTTTCACTTCATGCATTATCTGTTATTTTAGGAGTGTACAACTTCATCCGTTATCTTAGCATGGCGGTAGCGCCTATGATTGGCACCATGTTGTATTCCAGCGGAAGTATTATACCTCTCTTTCTAACTTGTAGTTTAGTTTTATCTGCTGCAATTTTCTAGGGCGCAAGGTTGATGGCTAAATTCCCATTAATAGAGGTTTCTTAAACAAAATCTCGTTTCGTAGCGATATGTGACGTCAATAATTTCAGCTTTCTAGCACTAAATTCACGAGTTCCTCGAGCAAGGGCTACACAATGCCTTTCTATCAGCACACATTAGCCGCGAGAACTTCTAATTATTGGTTCACGCGAAGATCCCGTTAATGGGAGGTACGTATGTATCAATAATTAGCTGACCAAATAGATAGAAAGATAGGTTTGTTATCGCGTTTGGCGATAACAAACCTATCTTCCGACCAAGGGAATCAATTCACCGGATTATACGCGTGTTGCAGCAAATACGGCGACTTTTCCTTGGCTAATGTATTGTGTACATTTTGCGTTGTCCTGGGGCATCACCCCTTGTTATTTTGGATATATTTGTCGATGTATAGAGCCTAGCGTAATATCCTGCTACATAAAGAAAAAACCATGTCTATTTAGCAGTCACAGCCAGTTTCGTGATTTTGTCGGCAATATCTTTCGCCTGTAAAAGGGATGAGAATGAATCCGCCGCAAATATTTCTTCATTTCAATCTCAATCACATGATGATTTTTGACAGCATTCAATGATGTCCAGGTTTGGCGGACATACTACCTCTATATAATATGTAATAGTACGTGACATCACCTTGTCCAACCTCGATACTTATACTGCTTCCTTTTCCTGCATGCAAGAGATAAAACCGTTCAAATATATGTATATCACCATCCAGCCAAATGGTGCCTTGTCCTTGCACTACATATATAAAAACATTCGCTGGAAGAAGATATTGCTGCTTCCCCCGACTACTTATCACAAGCTGGCGAATGTCCACCAGCTGTATCGATGCATTGTCCCACATTTGGATATACTCTTCCCAGTTCACAATTTCTTCTCCCCCGTTTGACAACATGCTGAGCCTATTATTCAGCAATAAATCCCTCTGCAATTCATTATGATGATATTCAATAACGATAATCATTATCAATTATAATAGAGTATATTCATACCTTCAGCTCTTTTTTTTCCATTTGATGGTATACAAAAAAAGAGTATATCACCCCTTATCCAGACCCACCCACAATCTATTGATCACTCTAGTTGATTTCCAACGATTCTAGTAATAAAATGAATGAATCTCACAGCAAAGGATGCGCGAAAAGCAAATGACGTTTACTGTACCACGCAAGCTCAGTATCAGATCTCTACTATTCTTCACTCTTATCATGCTAGCAAAAATTTATTTTGCTTGGTATTTTCTATTTGAGGACGGTCCCACGTGGACCACATCTCTTAAGGAAATCCCTTTTATACTAATCGTTTTTTGCTTAATTGAAAGATTTGCTACGAAACGGAAGATTGCGATCTATACATCTGTCAATCTTCTATTTACCATTATGTTCTTTGCATTAATTGTGTATCATAGTCATTTTGGTATGATTGCTACCTCACAAGTATTTGGACAAGTCAAACAAGTTGGAGCAGTCAAGAAGAGTATATTTGCGGTCTATCAACCACAATATATCCTTATTTTTTTGGAC
>Ga0153923_100418_pt1 | contig 14238 bp, 5 predicted proteins | sample TSNJ007MetaG_FD_104682 | JGI IMG/M metagenome (GOLD analysis project Ga0153923, IMG submission 104682) | Attine ant fungus gardens microbial communities from New Jersey, USA - TSNJ007 MetaG | ecosystem: Host-associated > Fungi > Mycelium > Unclassified | place: USA: New Jersey, Brendon T. Byrne... | reverse complement strand
TGTTGTCGCTGATGCGGACAATGTCACCGATAATTCTTCCTTCTTGTTTATCGTTGCATCCTGCCATTCAACAGGTTTAGGTTTCCCCTTGGGAACGGGATCGGTAAGATATTTATCTTTCTTTGCTTCTGTACTCGGAACCTTAACTTCCGATTTACTAACTGTTGGTTTCTTAGATTCCTGCTCCTTTAATTGGGGAACAGTATCCTTCACTGGCTGCTTAGTAACAACCTTGTCTGACTCTTCTACTTTAACAACGGGTTTGTCTGTTTCTACTACTTTTTCTGTCTCCGTTCCCTTTTCTGTACCTTTAGCTACTTCGTCTACTTTTCCTGATTCTATATCACTTTCTATTTCTTCTGGCTTTTGTAATTTTTCTGCAAATGGCTTGGAAGCATGACTATCAGAATCTTTTGAAGTCGTGTCTTTAAGTCTACTTGCCTCTTCATCTTGCTGAGACACCGTATTTGGAGAGGTCGTTATTTCACTTGTAACCTCAGTCTTAGTTGTCCCATCTCCAATATCAGTTGAGCTCTTCTGATAATCCCCACCCCAAAAGAATGCAATCGCTAGTACACTTATGATCAGTAGTGCGCTGAACCATCTTTTCTTGTTCATTTGCTCATTCCCACCTTAAATAACAAAACAAGGGCATATAATCACCCTTGCTTCGCTCTACTATATTATTGGCTATTTAACATCTGACATGTCATATAGACGAGTCTGCTTATTGATATAACGATCGTAAGCTACAAGTGCATACATCGCTTGATCTGTCGCCATAAGATCAATTTCCCCAGGTTTGGCACCACCGTTATCTTGACCGCCTGACTTAATATGATAGAACCCTCCACTTGGTGCAGCGAAGCTCAATAAGGCATCCAGTGGTGATTTTCCATTTTTAATAAATCTAGCGTCACGATCCGCGTCTATACCAAGGCTAGACACGGCTACAACAACCTGAGCAATACTCTCAGAGTTTACCGAGCCCCAACTCGTATATCCTCCATCAGCCGTCTGAGCTTTGGATAACCAAGCAACACCACGATCCACAGCCGCTTTTACTTTTGAATTTGTTTCAAAATATGGCGCAAGTCCTTGAATGGCCATGGAAGTAACATCAGCATCTGAGACATCAGGCTTTTCCCCTAATGCCCATCCCCCTCCACTTATCTCTCTATTCAAAATGTAATCAACAAGCAACTCTCTTGTTGTTTGTGTCTTTACGCCTGTAACGATCGGTATTTCATAATGCTTACTATCTAGCGCTATAAGTGCAAAGATAGGCCCATTAATGCCTTGTTTAATTAAAGTATCGAAATCAGCAAGTGGTTCTCTTAAGTTATATCCCGCCACATCGTCGATATTCCTACCCATCGAGGTTAACGCCAAAATAACTCTATCGTATTCCGTGTATTTTACATTGTGCAGTTTCCCTGATTTTTCTTTCAGAATCTTCTCTACATTCGCATAGTACTTAGCATAATAGGCATCGGGTACTGGCACATCAGAACGAGCCAATCCGAATATGGTCCAATCCCCTCCAACACTAGCTATTACCGGATCCGTCACTGCTTTTTGCATAAAAGCTGCGGTATCTTTAATTTGCGTCTGAACTTCAAGCTTAGTTGCGCTGTCTACGATATCTACTTTACCCGTATTGTTATCCGTGGTTTTATGGTCATTCTTGTAGTTATGAACCCTAGTAGATACAACGGCAGCCATTTCTCTCGTAACCACATCTTTAGGGTTGAATAGACTACCACTACCTGTCATCAAACCAAGTGCAGTCACCGTTTCGATATCTTTCTTAGCCCAAGCAGAAGCTTTATTGATATCTTTGATTGCCGCTCCTGACTTCGACTCTTGTATACCCAAAGCTCTAACGATCGTTACTGCCATTTGTTCACGTGTAATATTGTCATTTGGATGGAATTCATTATTATATCCTGTAATTAATCCCGCTTTGTTGGCTGCATTAACATAAGGATAGAACCAATCATTGGCACGTACATCCTTAAAGCTAGCACCGTTAGCAAGCGTCGTATCCAGTCCCAGAACAGTAACTAATATTTTGGTAAACTCTGCTCTTGTAATATTAGATTTAGGATTAAACTTGCCGTTGCTTCCTTGGATAAAACCATTTCGAGTTGCCTCACCAATCGCTGTAATGGCCCATGATGAAATGGCATCTGCATCTGTATATATCTTGTTAAGATCCGTTGTGTTTGCCACATCATTCTTATTTATTTCACTTGCTTTGCTTACAGTATAGGATACGAACGTTGTAAAATGGTTGGATTTGATATAAAGATCATTTCCCTTAACGTAAGCATACGTCTGTTTCGTATTGCCTTTCGTCGCCTGAGCGCCTTTTTCCTCAGTTTCATAAATCTCAATTGGTGTGAATTTATTGTTGTCAATAAACCCTGGGAGTTGTCCTTTACCACTCTTTATTGCGAATGTAAGTGGCTTATCGAATAATACAGAATTCGTTGGATTACCCATAATGAAAGCATGGATAAGTTTTTCAAGCTTATCGTTATCTTTCAAGCTTTCTTTGATACGTTCTTGTATTTGGGTAGTATTTGCATCAATACTTGTCATCAATTCTATCTTAGGATCTCCGGATTTCAGCTGAGTTCCTTTATCAATAACAACAGAAATATTCCCTTTTGTTATATTGATCATTGGAATGCCACCGATAACATCCACTAGATTAAGGAATACTCTCGGTTTAACATCAGGAATGTTAATGCTAATATTGGTAGTGTTTTTCAGTTCTTTCGGTATATTTAATGTGTAATCTTTTTGTATATCTTTTGGCACATTAATGACTGGTGTTTTATCGTCAGAACGAATGATAATACCTTGACCAACCGATATTTGACCATTTGAAATCGGCTCATATTTACTAAGATCTACACCTAAGTCAGCACCTAAATCAGTTGTGTAACGCCATTGAAGTGTATCACCATCACGAAGTGTATAACTGCTTGCGCCATAGTTCGGATACCAACCGTTGACATTATACATCCAACCACTTCCACTGCCGTGGTCAAATTCTCCATCACCAGCTATGGATTCCACATATATACTTCCGTATTTCCCACTCCAAGAAGAGTCGTAGCTTATACTACGTTTATCAAGTTCTCTTTTTAATACGGACCAAGCCGTATCGCCAGATCGTAGCACTACTCTTGTAGCTTTAATAACATCACCCTTTTTGATAGTATCCTTATCAACAGACAAGGTGACAGATTGTTGAGATCCATCCCCACCATCGGGCTCTACTATTTCACTTGAGGCATACGCAACAAAATCAGTAAAATGTTTTGTTTTTACGATTAAGTCATTCCCACGATCATAGGCATACTCATTTTTACCGCTATTTAATCCTTCTATATCACTAGCAAATCTTTGAATGGATGAAGGTTTCCCATTTTGGATATACGCAGCGTCCATCCCACTCATACCCGCAAAGGTTAAAGTAACAAATTGACTGAATTCTACTCTTTCATTGCCTCCCATAGAGAATGCCTGAACAATAATATCCAGATTCTTTCCCCTTGGGATAAGCTTATTAATTTTATTTGTTAATGTATCCGTAGTGTCTTTTGAAGAAATCAATTCAATTACAGATGCATCTCCACGTGTGACTTTTGTATCTTTAGGAATGACTACCGATACCTTACCCTTCACAGCCTCCAATTGAGGTAGACCACTATTCATAGGCACATTTATACTAACTGTAGAATTCTTGTCTTCTGGAATTACTATTGATATTTCTTTGTTGCTATCCCCTAAGTTAATAGGAATGTTATATTCTAGCTCATCTTGTGGAATATCAACCTTGGGTTTATCATCTCCAGGTGGCAATGATACTTCTTTTCTTGGTTCATTGGGTTTAACTAGCACATCCGTCATGTCAAACAGACGATTTTCACCTTTAATCAATCGATCATAGGCAACTAGAGCATACGTACCTTGATCTGTTGCCATTCTATCTACTTTTCCTGTTAGAATATGCTTAAATCCGCCCTCTGGGACAGAAAAGGATAGTAAAGCATCAATAAGTGATTTTCCATTTTTAATAAATTTACCGTCCGTATGCGGATCAATCCCTACGCCAGTTAAGGCGACAATGACTTGTGAGATGCTCTCACTGCTTGTGCTTCCCCAACTTGTAAAACCGCCAGTACTATTTTGAGTAGACGATAACCATTTGATTGCCCGATCTACTGCCTCTTTCACTTCATTATTTGTATCGTAATACTTCGCAAGTGCTTGCATAGCCATCGCTGTCATATCGACATCGGCTTTAGTATTACCTAACGCCCATCCACCTGCATCTGCCGTATCTTTCTTTACTTCATTATCTAAAATATATTTAACTAGTTTTTCCCTTGTAGTCTGAACTTTCCCTTCTTCTACTACAGGGATCTCGTAGTTGTAACTATCAAGCGCTATAAGTGCAAAGATGGGTCCATTATTACCTTGAACCTTTAAATAATCGAAATCAGCAAGCGCGTTCTTTATATCATATCTGCCAACACTATTTATATCTTTGCCAATCGATGTGAGACCTAATATTAATCTAGAAGTCTCTGTACTCTTAGTAGCATCAAGTTTTCCATTTTCCATTAACTCTTTTACGCTAGAAACTACATTGTTGTAATACGTATTGTAATAACTACTAGGTACAGTATAATTTGCCCGTGCTAAAGAAAGAATAGACCATTCGCCGTTTCCTGTTCCAAATGTCGGATTGGTTACATTTTTAAAAATATAGGCTAGGCTTTTATCTAACTGTTCTTTAGCTATATTTGGAGGGAGTACTTTATAGCTGATTACATACGTTTTCTCCGCTTTATTTCCTGCACTATCTATAGCTGTTACGACTATTATATTATCACCATCATTTAGAGTAACTTTATACTCTTTATCTGTTAGTGATATCATCGCGCCATTCAGCTTAACCTCTGGAATAATATCATCATATACATTGTCTGTTACCGTTACTTTAAAGCTTAATTCCCTATCTGATACTTCCTGATTATCGTATAAGCCTTTTACTGCTATAACCGGTGGTTCAGTATCTTCCTTTGCACTATTTTCTATTGCATTGTTGAGATCTATTAACGCGCTCTCAACCCTTTCTTGGGTACTCTCCATATCTCCAAGTACTGTATAGGCATGATCGTATGTCGCTCTTATTAATTTATTAGAAAGAATGTGTGTTTTATTGTAATCACTATTTATTTCAGCAACTCTAGCTGTTAATGCATCCTTATTGGCAGTATCAATGAAACCACCTTCTTCTAAGTTGCGAAGGTCACTACCATATCCAAAAACAGTAAATTGTGTTCGAATTACATCTCCGTCTTGGGGGAAATAATCAGAGAATCCATATCCAAGAAACTCATTATTTACGGTATACATCCAACCTGACATAAATGTATAATCAAACTCACCCAGCCAATTGTTATCATTCAGGGATTGTACGGGTCCACTTTGGTCCAATATGTATTGTGGAACATTTACGCTGATGTCATTATTTTTAATCTTAGACAAATAAAATGCACTTTCAGTGCTACCTGTATTTCTATAATTCCCCTCGCCCAATAAACGAGTAAGCATAAGGGCACCATTATCACCATCATAAAATGGAACTTTTACAGGTTCTTTAATATATCCTCGACCTAACGTAAATTTCTCTACAGAAATGGTTACATATCCTTTAGGTGCAGAATCTGCTCCATCCGCATAGGACAGCCCCAACCCTGTTGAGAACATGGATATAAACATACTTACTACAAGCAACCAAGCCATAAATCTCTTATTTCTCATCTGCATAATCTACCCCATTCCACTCAAATTAAAATCCTGATCAACCAAAACAACAAAAACAAAAAAACCACTCAACATAACTCGTTAAGGGGTTTATATATAGTAAACAGCTAAATCTAGTAATCTAGCATGCACTAATAAACACCTATCTATCCTTCGTAGAGTTAATGGTGTAACTAAAACAGGCAGGTATTCTGGCTCAAGTATCAACATCCTTACAACCTTCCCAGTTTCCCAGTGGTTTCTTGTAAGGACTCCTCTATTACAGCGGCGGGACCGCGTGGGATTTGCACCCACTTCCCTTTTAACCAATTCATGTCAGTTCGTCGAACTACATAATTGGCACCTGTTTTTCTATTCTATTAAATTTCCTTGCTCATCATATCTAATATCTCAACATTTGTCATGTTAAAATTTTCTTATTATATCTTTCAATTTCAATTATTAAAAAAACACAAACGGAATTTATACCGTTTGTGTTTTCTTAATGTCATCAGATCTTATTTCAGTGGAGCCCATGTTTCGCTTCCATTCTTCCACTCAAAGGCATGATTCATTGAAGCTTCCTGAACATCGTCATATGCCCAATGCCCCTTGGACACGTCACTCCACTTCGCAGTTGCACCACTCAGTGGTCCTCTGCCAAGTAGCTTATTGATGAGAACCACCGCTTCAGAGCGAGTGAGCATCTGATCAGGACGGAACATACCGTTCTCGTAACCACGCAGCTTACCTGCCGCGCTTACTTGGATAATCGCCGCCGAAGCCCAATGGCCACTGATATCCGAGTAACTAACCCCACCGCCTTCGTCGCTACCACTACCCAGAATTCGTGATGCAACGCTTGCCATCTCTGCGCGGGTGATTTTGTCCTCCGGTCTGAATTGGCCATCTGGATAACCATTCATTAGTCCCATCTGGGTCGCCTTGGTAATCCCATCACTAGCCCAATTCGATGCCTTTATATCGCTATAGACTGGAACTGACTGTTCCTTTTTAATATCGAATACTCGACTGAGTATCGCCGCCATCTCCGCGCGGGTAATGGGTCTCTCTGGCCCAAAGAGACCGTCTGGATAGCCGTTAATATACGCCTTATGGGTCCCTTCTAAATCAATAATTGTGAATGTGCTGAACTTGTTGATTGTGATCCGAATACCGAGCTTACTGGTTTTGTCATAAGGTACAATTTCGCCTCTGACTACTTCTTTCTGTCCATCGCTATGTTCGATGAACACGCCGGGATCAGCCAGTTGATTCTCATTTACTTCGCCCAGAGGCAGAACCAATGTCACCTGACGACTCTGCATGTTCGTCTCAATAGTCATAGGTCGTCCGACAACTGTGATCGTGGCGCTGCCGGCATATTCGCGCACCACCTGTTCGGTCTTCGCTCGTTGCTCGACCAACTGACGCTCATTTTCTTGTTTGACCGGTACAAGTCGGAAATAAAGATCATCTGTCAGTCCTGCTAATGATTGCTCTGGTATAATCACACGAGCATTTCTTGTGTAGATTTCCAGATCAATGTTATTGCTGACGAACTTCGCAAATGTTGACTTCGGAATTATAACCTTCAATTCCGAAACTTCATCTTTGGGATCCGGAATAACGATCTTCGCAAATTTCGAACCTGTAGCCTTCAATTTCTCAATCGTTTTGTCCGCTTGCTCAGGCGTGTACGTAACTTCGTCCGACATACGCCCGTTTAACGCTGTCGTCCGTTTGATGATTGCCTTGGATATGACTTCACCGTTGTTTGATCCGTTCTCAACATCTACGGTGATCAATTCAATCTGTGGAGCCGAAGAACCTGATCCTGTTCCGGAAGAACTACCGCCTTGTGATACCTCTGGTGGTTTCACATTCTTCGTCCACTGCGCGAACAAAACTACATTCGTTGTCCCCATGTTGAACGTTGTGTAAGCGTCGTATGATATACCTTTGCCATCCGCCTGTGTGTTCCAGCCTGCGAACCTGTAATTATTCTTGACAAGCGCTCCACTGTTGCTCAGCACTGTAACTGAATCCGAAGCTTTACGGATAACTCCATCATTCGGTACAGTTCCGCTTGTATGACCATTTCCATCGTAAGTGACTTTGTACGTCGGACTATTCCCGGCAACAAATACTCTTTTATAGTCACTCGATTCCTCTGCCCATATAATATACAGATTATTTTTAAAAGAGATCATATCGGTCTTAATCATTTCCTTATCTGCGGCTTCGTTTGTCGCCAAGCTACCCCCAACGATATCTATCCAACCGTCAGCCGTATACTTCTTCACTCTACCAAAACCACTGTCCGGACTATTGTTCCATTCTGACCAAGAGACGTACAATGAATCTCCCGACTCCATCAATACTGGATCTTGAGCTATATATCCAAAATCACTTACACCCATTCCTTTATCGACCGAAATCCAATCGCTTCCGCTCCATTTATAAACTCGGAGAACTATCTCATCCTCCCCATCTACTGAGGTCATTTCTACCCATGTAGCATATAACTCATTATGATAAACACCTAAGTTCGAGAACATTAAACCACTTACCGAAGAAGACACTTCACTCCATTTGTCAAAAGATACACCGTCGCTATTCAGTTTCTTGAAAATCAGCTTGTTATTACTAGTCATATCTTCATAAGAAGTCCATGTCGCCAGCAGCAATGGCTCCCCTTTCGTAGGTGCAAACTCTTCTAATTGAGGATATCCATTTAATGTGTTTCCTTGGATCAATCCACCATGAGTATCCACTGTTTCCCAAATTGAACCGTTGTAACGTTTCGCAACAATTCTCAGTTCATTTGCATATCGATCCACTTTTTCTGTCCAAATCGCATACAAGTAATCTCCGAATACTTGAAAATCTGCCTGCGAAGCAAACATGTCCGTATCAACGTTTAGCCCCGAATTTACGTCAGACTCAACAGACTGCCATCGGCCATCTTCATATTTTTTTATACGAATATGGTCTGCTAAGTTACTACCTTCTGAGCCTACTTCTTGCCAGATCACATACAAAGTATCCTTGTAGCTCGTGATACGAGGATCAGAAGCTGCTTTGTCGGGATCATAGTTCAACGACTCACCATTTCCAAGCAGATCCCATGTGTTATTGAATTCATTAAATTGTTTAATGCGAATTTGGTGTACGCCATCATGTTTACCATCGGTTTCCATCCATACTGCATATAGCTTATCTTCTAAAACCACCATTTTGGGCGAATCCGCATACGCAACTGGGTCCACATTCAAACCTATATAATCAATGGGATCCAACGGTTTCTTCTCCCATTGCGCAAATAATTGAATATCAGAGTCCTCCAGCATCGTGACGGTATCGTCAGGACTATACGACTTACCATTACCTTGTGGATCCGTGTTCCATTCTACGAATGTGTAGCCATTCCAATACATGTTCTCACGATCACTAACCACAACCGTATTCCCAGGAAGATACGGATGGAGATCCACTGGCGCGTTCATTCCTCCGTTACCGTCATATATCACGCGTTGGCCAGAATACCATGCTACTTGAATTTGATGGTTTCTATCTTCCCAAGCCAAATATAGGGTATCTGTATATTGAGGCCGCATCAATACTGGGCTAGCCTGCTCGTTTGCCGGGAATCCTTCTCCATCTACAGTTATCCATTCATTACCGACTTGTCTTTTCACACGCAATCGCCCTTGCTCGTTCCAAGTGGCAAACACCTCACCATTCGCAGATGAAATCTCTGGATTGTTTGCTTCCATGCCTAAATCACTAATACCCGTAGGCGTCGTTTTCTCCCACTTTTCACCCTGATATTTCTGAATTTGAATGGTATCATTTTCGCCATAAACGGCAAATAACGTATCAACCCAGTTTTCACTATTTACTGTCAGTGCTGGAGCAGCAGACAGACCAGATGTCTCAAATTCTAGACTATCCTTAGTTATGAATTCATGATTCGTACCACCGTTCAGCAGTTTTAATTGAACTGTGTTGTTCTCGATCCACGATACATAAAGCCCTTCACCGTTGATCATATCCTCCCCAGCTTGTGGCCTATAGACCGTTAATCGGGGGTTATACGCGTTGACACTAACATTCGCATTTAAAGCGTCGCCTCCGTTGACATCCTCCCACATATCTCCTTGAAAATTAAATGCCTTGCCTTTAATCTGGTGGATTCCGCTAAGATCGACCTCTTCCCATACGACATATAGCTTTTGCCCCCAATCATAGAAATTCATAGCTTCTGGGGAATACGTACTTTGTGTTACCGTATAATTCAGACCCGCACTTCCCACCGGTTCGAAGGACATCCATTTATCATTATCGAATTTTTTTATTCGTATTTTCGAGGTTAGTTCGTCCATTTCCTCCCATACCGCATATAATTTATAATCGTATGACAGCAATTTTGGCTTATTTGCATTTTCATTGGGATTTACGTTTAGTGAGCTGTTCCCCACCAACACCCAGTTTTGTGTTCTGACATCCCATTTCTTAACGTAAATTTGACTGACGTTTTGTTCGTTTTTTTCTGCCCAGGTTGCATATATTTCTTCATTAATTGCAATAAGATCAGGTGAGGTTGCTTCAAACCCAAGTTGATTCAAACCCCCTCCACCAACCTGCGTCCAAGTACGAGGTAAAACAACTTGGTTGTTAGACAGTATAGATGCGAGTGCTGGAGAATTCACATCAACGCTCTCCACACTTGAAGGCTGATTGACATCTTTGTCTCCATCTCCAGTATCTGTCGTTTCAGCGAATGCTGTCCCTCCATATGAGAGTAATAGGCATAATACCATTCCTATTGAAACCATTTTATTAAACCAGATTCTTGTTGTCTTATTTGTTATTTGATACATAATCTCCACTCGCCTTTCATCAAGAAATGCATTCGACACATTCTATCAAAAGGTTCTCACAAGATTCTCACAAAACGACGAAGGACGTCGAAATCAACGATATTAGTGATAACTTCCCACAACACAACAAAAAACGGCATCTCTGCCGTCTTCATGTCTTATTCTTCAGTGAAACGTTGATGAAGGAGATCCATTTCCAAGAAACAAGACAGGTGCTCCACCCACTACATATTTTTGTCCGATTTCTGTAATCCCGTAGAGGAGCAACCATAGCGCTTGATCCACTTCAATCTGGCTTGCTGTTGCATCATCCATAATGCGATGTGCATCTCCTTTAAAAGCTACGAACTGTCCCCATCTAGAAGTATGATTATTCATCTTTGGATCTACATACATCGCTACTTCCGTGATCTGATCTGCAAACACTAGTACTTGCTTTAGCTCTTCTATATTCACACCTTCTTTTTTATTCATGCCCTTACCTTAAATTTTTCTATACTTATTATATCGACAACTATTCCATAAATTTATTTAGTTATTTAGGTTTAATTTTTGGTTACCCTATCAACTATCTGAAGGCACTTGATATTGCAAATACAGTACAACTTCAGCTTCAGTTTATCAATTCCCACTCATTTATAGTCTATTTTGCCCATCATGATTCCTGAAGCGACTTACTTTATTTTCTAGATAAATATGTTAATAGAATAAAAGGGTATTATTCCAATATAACTGTAGGCCTTAAGGTAATCTCAAATACTCGCTTCCAAATATAATCAGGATTGGCATACGCAAGTGATGCACTCATATATTTCGAGAAAGTCCACGTTGATCCACTAATTTGGCGTACATTTCCCATCGACGTCGAAGAACCAATTAAGAAAGCATTCTTCCCTGCAAGAGTGTTCATGTACGTCTGCATCCGATCTCGCAAGAGAATAATCATATGGTTGTAATCACTCGTCGAATTGAACAGCCCCATATTTTGATCAGGATAAAGTACGTTCGTATACAGTGTATTTGCTCTCGAGTATGTTCGTATTTCTGCAATAGCCACCGTTTTGTAATAGTAATCTTTCAAAAACCGTTTGAATAGAAGTGAGCCATGCGCGTTCACTGCCTTATGAAGGGCCGCGGGATGAGATTCCGTTACTAAATATGCGTAACGTGCCTGCCCCATTCCTAGAGCAATCCCGATTTTATTCCCCGCTGTATTCCACCCACTATACCCTAGAAGACCCCCAGTAAATGGACTATCAAGTAATGCCTCTGTTACCGTCGCATTGGAAGCACCTTTAGCTACAAAATCAATAACGATCGTCGGGATGCGCTCGTTACGATTCGATTCAATACGACTTAGCGCACTTGATACTTGATTAACGTCCGTAATCGCAACAATTTCTAAATCATATGAACCACTAGTGACCCATTGTCCCCCGATCATTTCAACGTGACGCTGAATATTGTCGTGTACGGTCATGTATTCATATGTGTTAATGATCGTTGAACCATGTGGTCCATAATATTGCACCATATATCTTGGTTTTACCCCGTCACAATACAAATGGTTCGCCATGCGTGCCAAGAGAGAATGACCTAAACCATCTGCATCAGGAAGAATGATGGCACGCTCAGGATTCTGACCTTCCGTCCCGCCACCGAGATACTCATTGATGTAAGCTTCAATAAATCGGATTTCATTTGCTTGCACCCCTTGGGTAGAGGAGTCATCGACACCAATCGCAAGAAAGTCAATATAACCTAAGCGGGCAAGTTGATCTAGGATATAATAGTTCGACTTTAATTTATGGTGTCGTGCGTAATAATATTGTTCTTTATTGAAATGGACTGGATCTCCAAAAGGTGTGTTATCCGGTTTCGTATCATAGCCATTTATGATGTCGTTGAATTCCGCATATATTTGTCTAGGTTGCTGAGTAAAGCTACGTGACTCCGTATAAGCATCATAATTTTGACCCTCAACATACGCTGATGTAGCCAATCGCATTATAGTATCCATAACATAGACAGGCTTACTCGGATAGCATTGCTTAATTTCACGAATAACATCTAATAAATTTGTGGTAGCAGCATCATAGTTAGGATATATCCCCCCATCACTTGTGCGAAGACGTCTGCTTCCAATTAATCCACCATAAGCAAGCATATCTGTAGAGATAATGAAGCCGTCCACAGAGGATGCGTTATTCAGAATGAATTGGCGAATGTTTAATGTTTTCCCAAATCGGGGCGACATCGTATCTAGTACTGTAGATCCCGAAATTGTTTTGTGAGCATCCAAGCGGTTCTTAATATCATTAATACTTGGTGTAATGACCTCGATTCCTGCCGATTTACCCTGTAGGATAACATCATCTAAATTAACTGGGCGGTCATCCAGTGGTACATATAGAACTCTTTTCATATTAACAACTCCATATTTCATGATAGGCACTTTCTTTCACTTCATCGCTTTCATGTTTGTGCCTTCATATATATAGGTAATTCAACCTTCAAATTAACAACCATTACTATCCAAATTTAATTCCCAACCAAATCTAACCAATAAATGATATACTATATAAGAACAAATGTTCCTATTACAGTTGTGGAATTACGCTTTATATTTCCCTACAAGTAAATAGATTTAGAACATAATAGAAGGGAGAGCTTATTATAGAGACACAACAGAGCCTATATGAACGTTATAAGACCGAAGTTTATCGTATTGGATGGAGATTGCAGTATCGAGCCAAAATCATTAAAAAACGAGAATGTTCTTTCTATGGAATAGAACCTACTGTTCCTAACTTTACCTATTCTACTGAAAACAAGATATTGGTCCAGCAACTCATAAATACATTACCTCCATATGGAAAGATCATTTTGTATAAACTCTATATCCAAGATCAGAGCGAATCAGAAGTCGCGCGACAACTACAAATGAGCCAACAGGCGGTGAATAAATGGAAGCGAAAAATGATCCAACAACTATCCCAGACAGCGAATTCCTAGACTTACTTCATTCGGCAAAGCACAATAATCCTGAGTCTATGTTGGAACTCATCGAATTGTTTAAAGGGGATATCCTTCGGCTAAGCCAATTTATTCATATGCCGCAAGAAGATGCGGTATCGCACATTATTGTAGAGTTTCTTGAATTCATCAAGAGTAATAAGATTTGAACCTTCATGAATTCCATAGACTTCATACGATAATACTAACAAAAAAACGGGTCCACATAGGACCCGCCTGATTTATTAAATATTAGGTACAGCAATTGCCGCCTTCTAATGTACAACTAGTGCCTTCATTAGGAGTATCCGTTACAACGGACTCCTTAAAGTTGATAGCGATATGAGAGCCTACCGTACGCAACACCTTGCAGTTTTTTTTCACATGTTGCAGTAGACTTTCTTTCTGTTCATCCGTTAGATCACCTGCGAAGCTTACGCTAAAGTCTATCGCAGAAATATCCCCATTCTCATCTACCGTATCTTCTGCATTAACGGATACATCT